>WBZU01000043.1_pt1 | contig 147147 bp, 142 predicted proteins | sample 5204311 | NCBI WGS metagenome assembly WBZU01 (sample SAMN12344359, study PRJNA552823) | activated sludge metagenome | biome: Activated sludge suspended growth; feature: Nitrification reactor; material: Wastewater; isolation source: activated sludge from nitrification reactor of wastewater...
CAGCACCCGGCCGGCGTCGACGCAGCGCCCCAAACCCCCTGTGCCGCAACAGCTATTTGTCGCTCCGAGGCGGGCACGACGAACCGTTGTCGCTCGAAGGCGGGCAACCATGTTGTGGCTTCCCCAGCAGTGACGGATGTGACTCGACAGCTCACCGCATGCAAGGCGCCGTGGCGACGCAGCCATCGGCCACGATGTGCGGAATCGATGCGGTTCAGCTGCCCCGGCGACGCGTGGCCCGCACCAACACCAGCCCGTAGACCACGACGTTCACCAGGACGAGCAGCCCCGCCCCCGCCCACTGCGCCTCGCGGGTCAGCCCGTCGGGATAGAGGACTCCGCCCACGTAGTGGTCGATGAAGCCGCCGGTGTATCCGCTCTCCCCTGCCTGGCGGCGCAAGGACACCTCCAGTGGCGTGAGCGGGCAGACCCGGCCGGAAGCCTCGATCCAGATGCCCCATGCGAGCGCGGGCAGATGCACCACCGCAAGTCGGGGCCAGCGCCACACCGCGAACACCCCGAACACCACCCAGGCGACGAACACCGCGTGGGTGACCAGTACCGCGTCGGCGAGAAATCCCGCGCTCATACCTGCATCGTCGCACCCCCCGCGCGTCCCCATAGGCACCGTCTGTAACACCCGCCCCAGCCCCGCCGACATCACGGACACATAACGAACGCGCATACCTCGGTAACGATGGGAGGCCGCATGGCACGTCGCAGCACGTGGATCGCCATGGCCATGGCCATCCCCACGACCGTCGCCTTCACCCCCGGACCCGCGCCCGGACCGCCGCCCGGACCTCTGCCGGCCCAGCCGCAGGTCGTGACCCCGGCCCAACCCGTCATGGCCGTGACGCCGCGGCCCGCGGCCCCCGCCACCCCACAGGGCCTCCCCCCGGCCCCGGACAGCATCCCAGCACCGGACCCGGACGTGCGGGCGATCGTCGTGAACGCCGCTCTGACCCGACAGGGTGCCCCCTACGCGTGGGGCGCTGAGGGTCCGGATGCCTTCGACTGCTCCGGCCTGGTCGTGTGGGCGTTCCACCAGGCCGGCATCACCCTGCCCCGCTCCAGCCAGGCACTGGCAGCCGGCGGTCAGCCGGTGGCACTGGACCAGATGCAACCCGGCGACGTGATCGCGCTCTTCCCCGACGCCTCGCATGTGGGCATTTATGTGGGCGACGGCAGGATGATTCACGCCCAGTTCGAAGGGCTGCCGGTCATCGTCGAGTCCTTGTACGGCGCCCCGATCAACACCATTCGCCGCTATCTGCCTTAGTTGCGCCGCAACGCACTCCACGCCGACCACACGGTCGCCTGCTCGGAGTCCCGGCGGTCGACCGGATCGAGGTTGAACTTCGAGGTGATCGTCCCGATCACCGAGGAGAGGTCGTAGGTCGTCGAGTCCACCCCACTGCGCGGCAGGGTGTTGGAGATGAACAGCGTCGGCAGCCGGGTACCGGGACCGAATTCGTCGTGGGCGCCCTTGGTCGCCGATCCCTGCCCGGGTGGGGGCACGTGGTCCCACGCGCCGCCGAACTCGTCATAGGTCACGATGGTGAGAGTGTCACTGGCACAAGGACCTTGGTAGATCGACCTCAGCATGTCGGCGATCGCCCCGTCGCCGACGTAGGTGCTGCCGTAGCCGGGATGCTGGTTGCGCGGCCCGATCTCCTGGACGAACGACACCGGCTTGAGGCCGCAACTGTCGCCCTTGAGCAGCGGGTACCACGCGGCGAGGTCCTGCAGGTTGCGTTCCCGGTTCGCCCGGGTCTGCTCGGTCTCTTCAGACCAGTTGTAGAAGTAGTTGAACGACTGGTGGTGGTACTGGAAGTCCATGTCCGGGCACAGCGGCCACGTCGTCGTCGGGTCCGCGGTCGGCTCCGGGCAGCCCTGCGGGTTGTTCGCCGGCTTGCCGTCCTTGTCCGTGTAATCGCGCGGCACCGCGGCGGTGCCGTTGGTCCAGCCCGGCTGGTCGCGCAGGCCGTTGGCGTTGGCCCAGCCGCCGGAGTACCAGGCCCAATCGACGCCGGCGTCGTTGAGGCGGTCGCCGATGGTGGCGTACTTCAGCAGCGGCACCAGGCGGTCCTTCACCGCGCCGGGCGGATACGGCCACTGCACCGAGAAGCTGGTGTTGACCAACCAGTCACCGCAGAGGGCCTTCGGATTGGTGCGCGGCGTGCCGCAGGCCTGGGTCATCTGGCCGTCTTTGAGCCCGTCGGGCGTCGGCGACAGATAGTAGTTGTACTCACCGAACGGCAGTTTGGCGCTGGCCTTCTCAGCGCTCTTGGGCATCCCGTTCTCGTCGAGGACCGAGCGCACCGAATCCGGGGCCCCCGGCCACTGCGGCAGCGTGGAGCTGATCAGCCACTGGCCGTTGGCGAACGATCCGCCGAACGCGCCGGCGAAGAACTTGTCCGCGACGGCGAACTTCGGCGCACCCGGACCGGTCAGGTACTGGTGGGTCTTGAGCTGCTTGGTGTCGTAGTGGCCCATCACCAGACCGGCCGCATCGCTGCCGGCGGCGTAGCGGTTCATCGCACCGCCGTTGAGTTGGTACTGCTCCTGGTAGAACCGGTGCACCAGATCGCGGGTGCAGCCGCCGGGCTGCGCCCCGGGGGATCCGATCTCCACACCGTTGTCGGCGGGAACCTGTGCGAAGCGGGACAGCGATGCGTCGGTGCCCGGCGGCGGGCAGCTGACCGCGGCCGGGGGCAGAATGCCGTTGAGCGCGAAGGGCTTGTCCGGGAATGCGGACTTGAACGACGTGTCGCCGACGGTGCCGCTGCACTCCGGCGGTCCCGCCGGGCCGTTCGGCTGAAGGTTGATGTCGTTGATCAGCAAGCAGCCCAACGGTTTTCCATCCTGGCCGACCTGGACGGTGTTCCGCGGGGCGGCCTTGGCGATGTTGTCGACAGGATCGCCGTTGACCTGATCCCAGGTGCCGAAGAGTTTGTCGAAACTGTTGTTCTGCATGAAGACGACGACGATGTGCTTGGTGGCGTCGGCGCCGGCGCGTTCAGCCGGGCCCAGGGTGATCCGCGGTCCAGGATTCTGGGATTGCGGGGCGAGGGTGGGCAGGGCGGCCGCGGCGGGCGGACCGCTGCGGCCGCAGCCCTGCGCGGCCACCAGGGCGCATAGGGACATCAGGGCAACTCCCGATTTGACGGCATGCCTCATTGACCAAGCCTTCCCGGGTCGAGTCGACTCTCCATGATGGGCGCCGGGCAGGCTGAAACGTGCGCGATTGCCGGCGAGGACGTGAACCGTTCACCTGGTCGCCGCCCGACGGTCACTGCGCTCCCCGGTGAAACCTGTGACCAAGTTCCCTGTTCGCTCCCGCCGCGGATACCTAGCCTCAGCCGTATGGGGTGGAAAGCGTCGGGGGTGGCGGCACTTGTCGCCGGCTAGGCGCTTTATTCGGGGCGCCTCCGCGCTGGCCGCGGTCGTGCTGGCCGGCTGTCAGTCGACGGTCGCACCCACCGCGACCACAGCGGAACCATCTGCCCCGGCGGCCAGAAGTGCTGCGCCACTGTTCTATTCCAAGGGCGGGTCCTTGTACGTGAGCACGCCCGCCGGCAGTCCGGGCCGCAAACTGACCGACGGACCCTTCGATGAGCAGCCGGCACCCTCCCCCGATCTGGCCCACGTGGCGTTCGTCCGCAAGGCAGACGCCTCGGACTTCGGCGGGGAGCTGTGGGTGCTGGACCTTTCGCCGCAACTCACACCCGTCGCACCGCCGAGGCGCCTGGTCGACCCGGCCGACCTTCCGCCTTCCCGCGGCGGATCGCACCCGTATCTCGCGCTTCCCCAGTGGTCACCGGCCGGAAAGCAGGTGGCCTTCGTCGACAGCCCGAACAACGGAGCGGTGCCCGGCGGGATCCTGATGGTCGCGGCGGCCGACACGGGTGTTCTGCAGCCCAGACAGGTTGCTCCCGGCGCGGACCGGGCGCCCTTTGCAGGCCCGAATTTCGCGTGGGCGCCCGACGGCAGTCACATCGCCTGGATGAACGAACGCAGCGACGTCAGACCGGTCAATATCAATTCCCTGGCCGCGGTCGGCGGAAAGTACACGCCCGTCGCCGAAGACACCAACGCCTTCTCGGTGACCTACGCCAGGGACGGCCAGGCGATCCTCTTCACAAACGGGGAAGCCCCGGCGACCTTCGCCTCCCGTCCGTTCGCAGTCCACACCGGCGGCATCTACTCCGTCGCATCAGGCGGAGCCATCGCCCAGCCCGCTCCGCTGTTCACCAGGGAGGGCTCATATTTCGACGACATCGCTGTCCTGGAGTCCGGTGCCATCGCCTTCAGCGCGCCGGCCGCCGACGGCCTGTCGAAATCCGTCCAGGTACTCGACAACGGTTCGTCACTACCGCGCACGACGGTCACCGACGTAACCGCCAAACCGATCTGCGAGACAACCCCTCAGGGCGCCGGCTTCTGCCATACCGTGCAACAGCCCGCGTGGAGTTCCGGTGACCTGCTCGCGTACCTCGACACATCACCCGAGAGATCCTTGGTGGTGACCGATAGCGACAATCGCAATCCCCGTCGGGTCGACACGGGGGTCGACACGTTCGGTTGGGCGCCGCAGGCACATTCGGCACGTTGACCGCACTCACGGCCAGGATGTGACAGGCCTCGCGCCAGCCGATCGGCCTGTTGGCGAGGAGGCCGGTTACCGGGGCGGCCCGCTCGTATTACCCGGCGACCCGCCCGTTCCGGTCGTTGAACCACCGGGCCCACCCGTGGGGTTCGACGTCCCGCCCGTGGGGTTGGTGGTCCCGCCCGTGGGGTTGGTGGTCCCGCCCGAGGTTCCGGGTGTCCCGGTGCCGGAGGTTCCAGCGCCCGATCCTGATCTGCCGCCCCCGGACGTGCCCGCGCCCGAGGATCCCCCGCCGGACGCGCCACCTCCGATAGACCCCAACGCCGGAGGGATCTCGATCTCGATCGGGGCCGGCGGCGGGACCACCGGAACCGACACCACGGGCGGCGCGATCGTCGGCTCGATGATCGGCGCCGGTGGCGGCGAGGGCGCGGGCGGGGCCGGGGCCGGATTCTCCGCTGGTGGCGCGGGCGGAACGTACGGCTGCGGCTTCTGCGGAAGGTATGGCGGCGGCGGCTCGGCCGGCACGGTGGTTCGCACCACGGGCGGCGGAACCACGGGCGGTGGCGGCAGCGGGGTGGTCGAGGGCACCGTGCTCGGAGCCCTGGATGTCGCAGCGGGCGCAGGACTGGGCTGACTGGAGGTCGCCGTTACCCCTGCCGGCGAGGAGGGCGCGTCGGAGGGGAACCGCCAGGAGAGGGCCACCCACAGCGCGGCGAACAGCGCAGCGGCCAGCAGGAACAACAGCAGCAGAAGTCCCCGGCGACGGCGCCGGTCGGGGTCGATCGTCGCTGCCTCCCCGGTCGGCAACCCGGGCGCCGACGCGCCGGCCGCGGATATCGTTGCGGCGCCGGCAGAGTCGCGGCCCTCATCCGATTCCTGGCCGCCGTGGGCCTGATCCGAGGCGGCATGGCCGCGACCCGCCCCGGCGCCGGAACCGGTGAGCGCACTCGACGCCGAGCACAACTGGATGTTGTCCATGGTGCGCTTGCGCAATCCGTCGGGCGCGGGGATGAACACCGCGGACGCGCCGAGCAACGCCTCCCGGTTGACCAGCTTCACGCGGGCGGCCTCGCAGGTGACGCAGGAATCGATGTGACGGGCAACCCGTTTGCGGGTCAGCACCGTGAACTGGCCGTCCCAATCCTGAACCGAGGCAGCCAGTTCGGCGCATCCGTGCCCGGCCCGCGCGTTGCGGACCACGAGCAGCGCCCCAAGGGAGCGTTCGACCGTCTCACGCAGCCGGTGCGTCAGGGTGCGGGCACTGGCGGCGCTGACTCCCAGCGCCTCGGCCAGTTCGGGACCGTCCAGCCCGTGGCGGTAGGTCAGCTCCAGCACCGTGCGGTCGCGGTCGGACAGTCCGCCGGCGGCCTGGGCGACCAGTTCGGCCAGCTCGCTGCGGGCGGCCAGCGCGTCGGGGCCGGGCTCGCTGGAGGTGGCGTCCGGCAGTTCATCGGAGGGTTGTTCGCGGCGGCGCGCGCGGATGCACCGCAGCGCCTCATTGCGCGCGATCGCGTACAGCCACGGCCGCAGCTTGTCGGGATCGCGCAGCGAGTCGAGGCGCGTCGCGGCGGTGCAGAAGGTGTCCTGGACGCAGTCGGCGGCGGCATTGCGATCCCGCAGCATGCCGATGCAGAAGTCGTGGAGCCGGTCGGCGTAGCGGTCATAGATGCCCGCGAACGCCGCCCGGTCGCCCGCCGCGGCCGCGACGGCCAACTCGGCATCACTGAGGATGTCCGATTCGGGTACCGCTGTCATCGCATCACGCCCTTATCCGGCCGAGTGTCCCGATCGCCGGCGTGCCGGGTGCGGGAAAGTGGCCCTGCGTTTGATTCTGAATGATCGAAGCCGATTCGCCTAGTTCTCGGACCGTGATCCGCCGCCTGCTCAGACACAGAACGGCATGGGATTGCAGGGCAGGACCTGGAACGTCGGCCCCGAGCTCGGGCCGGGCACGGTCGTGGCGGCCGGCACAGACGTGGGAGAGGGCGCCGCGGTGGTGCTGGGCGCCGTGCTCATCATCATCTTCGGCGGGGCCGGCACGGAATGGGCGGCGATGGCGACGGTCGGCAGCGGCGCCGGCGTTGCGGCGAAGTCGACGACGGCGACGCCCACCAGGACGCCGAACCCCAGTACCCCCAGGGCAGCGGCGGCGAGGGCCGCCACCGGCGTCCGTGCCGCCCCCGCCTCGGGGCCGTACTCGTCGACCAACGCCGGGTCGTCGTCGTCCACGCCGGGATCTCCCAGCGGGCTCGATGACCAGGCCTGCGCCCACGGGAACTCCGGCGCCTCCTGGTCATCCATCGGCGACAGGTCGTCCGACAGGTCGAACAGCGACGGGGTGGTGTAGTCCAGCAGCGAGAGGACTGTGTCGTCGGCTTTGTAGTCGGTACGCATGAGCTGCTCCTTCAGTGGTGTTGACGGGCTGTCACGGGTAGGAGCACCGAGGCCGCCACGGCGTGACACTTTTTTTCAGGACTTTTTTCCGGGCCTTTTTTGCGCACCGGCGCAGGGGGATCGGCGGGTCAGGCCGCGACCGGGACCAACAGCGGCGAAACGGCGACGATCGGGTCGGCGACCACCGCCGGGTGCGGGCCGGCCGGTTGCGCGGCGAGTTCGCGGTGCGCGGCGAGTTCGCGGTGCGCGGCGAGTTCGCGGCGCGCGGCGCGCAGCCGCAATGCCGTGGTGAGCAGCGAGCCGTTGATGAGCTGCATCGAGACGACCGGCAGGATCACCGGGAAGGCGGTGGCCACGACCACGATCAGGCAGCGCTCGGTTTTGCCCAGCGGGCCACCATTGGGCCGTGACGCCCCGGCGCCGGCTGCGGCCAGCGCCGCGAACGTCGGCATGGTCGAGGCCAGCGCAGCCACCAGCACCATGATCACCGGCCACGACAGCCAGTTGAGGCCGGGGCCGCTCTGCCGTGCGGCCCAGACCGCCAAGCCGGCGAACGCCAGCAGATCCGACGCCCGGTCGCCGACCTCATTGAGCACGAATCCCCACGGCCGGCTGCGGCCGGCTGCGCGGGCGACGGCGCCGTCGAGATTCGCGCCGGCCAGCCGCAGCACCATGAACACCGCGGCGAGCGGCCAGCAGCCGAATGCGACGCCGGCCCCGGCCGCGGCGGCGCCGAGCACCCCGACGGCGGTGAAGACGTCGGGCGACACCCCGCGCGCCACGGCGGTCGTGACGACCGGACCCAACTGGCGGGTGAACCACGGCTTGAGCAGATAGAGGCCGGTCGCGCGGTGGATTCGAGTGGTCATGACGTGCTCCTCGGCAGGTGGTGGCCGCCCCGGTGGGGCCACCCGTCATGGGTAGGAGCGCCGGGAGAACGGGCGCGTGACACTTTTTTCGCGCGGATTTCCAGGGGATGACGTTGCGGACGGCGACGGCGGTGAAACGGCTCGCCGAAAAAGTGTCACGGCGGCGGGGGGTCACTGCTCCTACCCATGACAGCGGCCGACCGAGCCGCTCTGCGCCCCGAGGAGGCCGCCGCGCATGGCGTCGCACGAGTCAAGCCCGCACACACTGGCCGCTCGCACCCGGCTCGCTGACCTGATTGCCGAGGCCGTCGGTGAGTTGTCCGACCGCGATCTCGCGGTTCTCGAGCTGTCCTACCGGCATGGGCTCGAAGGGGACGACCTCGCCGCGGCTCTCGAGGTGAGCGTCGCCCAGGCGCGGGTCTTGTCCCAGCGCCTGCGTCAGATCATCGAGCGGTCGCTGGGCGCGCTGCTGGTCGCCCGTCTGGTCCGCCGCCACCCCCGCGCCTGCCCCGAGCTCGCCGAAACTCTGGGCGACTGGGACGGAGTCTTCACCGCCCGAATCCGCAAGCGCGTCACCGGCCACGTCGACAACTGCCTCATCTGTGCGGCGACGCGTCGCCGGCTTGTCACCCCGACCGTGCTGCTCGGCGCCGCGCCGGTGCTCATCCCCGCCCCCGACTGGCTACGCACCCAGACGCTGCGCCGCATCCGGCTGGCCGACCACGACGACGATGCGGGCCGCGGCCCGAGGAGGAGTCGGGCAGGTGTCGGGCACAACACCACCGCCCCTGTTCTCACCGTCGTCGGCCCGGCCGCCATCCGGCGCCGCACCCGCGGCCGCACCGCACTGGCCGGCCTGATCGCGATCCTCACCGCCGCCCTGGCGGCCCGGCGCTCCGTGCGCCGCATCCCCCGCAAAAAGGGTCGGCAAAAAACTGTCACGCGGGCCGGGTCCCACCGCTCATACCGGTAACCGTGATCCACCCACCCCGAGGAGCTGTGATGACCACGACCTTCACCCCCATCGCGGCAACCAGGCTGCCGCTGGCCGCCCCGCACAGCGCGGAAGCCGACCGCGGAGCTTCGCTCGGCGTGGTGCCCGCGCTGCGACGGTGGATGTGGCAGGTGGTCACCGCCGTGTCGGGCGGTCTGACCGTGACCGGCCGCTGGCAGGTCTCCGGTGGCTGCGTGGTGGTTGCCAACCACTCCTCGCACGCCGACACCGCGGTGCTGCTGGCCGCGCTGCCGTCGAAGGCGCGCCCGGTGTTCGCCGCCGCCGCCGACTACTGGTTCGACGATCCGATGCGCCGTTGCATCGCCACGTCGCTGGCCGGCGTGTTGCCGGTGGCGCGCAGCGGCGGCAACGCCTACGCCGGGCTGCTCGCCGCCGCCCGCCCCGCCCTGCGGGCCGGCCGGACCGTGGTGATCTATCCCGAGGGCACCCGCTCAACCGATGGGCGGGTCGGTGAGTTCCGTTCCGGTGCCGTGCAATTGGCGCGGGACTGCGGAGTGCCGATCGTTCCGGTCGCCGTCTCGGGTACCGCCGGCGTACTGCCCAAGAACGGCCACTACCGCCGCGGCGCGATGCAGGTCCGGATCGGCGCACCGGTCGACCCCCACCGCGTTTCGGCGACGGCGCTGCGGACGCGCGTGCTGGAACTCGCGGGATACCCGGTCCCCCAGCCCGCATTCGTCACCGGGGGGGCGGCGTGATGATCGTCGACGGCTACCTGCACCTGCTTCATCTGGACCGGCGGCTGCCGCTCAACATCGACCTGGGCCCGGTGCACATCCACCTGTATTCCCGCTCGGTGTTCCTCCTGTGGGTCACCGTCGCGCTGCTGGCGGTCACCGGTGCAGCGGTGCTGGTGTCGCGCAAGCCCGAGCTCATCGCGCGGTGGAGATGCTGGATGATGATCGCCCCCGCGTTCGGGATCCCGATCTGGCTCGGCAATGGTGGGGCCGCGGCGCTGGCCGCCGTCCTGGGCGTGGTGGCGGTCGCCGAATACGCGCGGATGGCCGCCCTGGGCAGGGTCGACGCCGGCCTGCTGTTCGCGCTCGCGGTCGGTTACCCGGTTGCCGCCTGGCTGCGGCCGTCACTGCTGTCTCTGGCGCCGATCGTGGTGCTGGCCTGCGCGCTGCCGTCGCTTTTCGGCGGTGACGCCCAGCGAGGTGGAACACGTACCACCGCAACAGCTTTCGGGTCGGTGTGGATCTGCTGGTCGCTGTCGCATCTGGTGATGCTCTCGCCCAACGCGTATCTGGTGTGCTTCGCGGTGGCCATCACCGACGTCGCCGCCTGGTGCGGCGGAAACGGGTTGCGCCGCTTCGGGTGGGCACGCCGGCCGCTGTCCCCGCTGAGCCCCAACAAGACGATCGGCGGTCTCGTCGGCGCGATCGTCGGCGCCTTCCTGGTCCTCACCCTGCTCGGCACCGTCTCGGTGGGCCTGCTCGTCGCTGTCGGCGTCGGCAGCGTTCTCGGCGACCTGCTCGAGTCGATGCTCAAGCGTCAGGCCCAGATCAAGGACGCCGGTTCGTGGCTGCCGGGCTTCGGCGGTCTGCTCGACCGGATCGACTCGCTGCTGGTGGCGCTGCCACTGGCCTACCTCCTCGGATGAAGGGATCGTCGACCATGTACGCAACGCTGGAACTCGAGACGGTGCGGGAGGACTCGCCGATCTGGCGGTCTGTCGCCCGGGTCGTCGACAGCCGCTACGGCCTGCTGCTGGCCTTCCTGTGGGGTCTGGCCGAGGCGCTCAGCTGGTTCATCGTCGCCGAGATGGCGCTGATCCTGATCGCCGCCGCGGTGCCCCGCCGGGTGATGCCGTCGGCCGCCGCGGTGATCGCCGGCTCCGTGCTCGGGGTGCTGCTCAACGCCTGGCTGGTGGCCCAGGGGTTCTTCTCGCCGGCGCCGCTGACCACCCCACGGATGGCGGCACGGGCGTTCGCCCAGTTCGCCGAAGGGCCGAGCGCGATGATGCACCAGGCATTGTCCGGCATTCCGGTCAAGGTGTACGCCCGCGCCGCCGGTGAGCACGGCATCGCCCTGTGGAACCTCGCCGGCTGGACCCTGCTGGAGCGCGGGCTGCGTATTTCGGTTGTGGGCCTTGGCGTTTGGGCGGTTTCGCGGGTACTGCATCCGTGGCTGCGCCGCCACTACGGCGCGTACCTGATCGGAGCGTCGGTGTTGTTCACCGCCGGACTGAGCGCGGTGATCACCGCATGGTCATGAGCCAGGTCCGGGCGCCGAAGCGCACCGAGGGAGGACACCACATGCTGCAGCGGATCATCCGGCTGTCCATCGCCGCGCCGCGGCGGGTACTCGTGGCCGTCGCGCTCGTGATGGTGGCCATCGGGGTGTTCGGGATCCCGGTCGCCAAGCACCTGTCGGCCAGCGGCATGGCCGACCCGACGTCCGAATCCGCCCGCGCGACAGAGGTTCTCGCCGCGCAGCTCGGGCAGGGCGACGTCCAGTTGCTGATCGTGGTCTCCGCGCCCGACCGGTTCGACAGCCCGCGAGCCCGGGCGGCGGCGACCGACATCATCGGCCGGCTGCACCGGTCCGGCCACGTGGCCGCGGTGAGTTCGGCGTGGACCTCACCGCCGTCGGCGGCAAAGGCCCTGGTCAGTGCTGACCGCAAGTCCGCACTGATCGTCGCCGGCATCACCGGCGACGCCAAGCAGCAGCAGGCCACCACCCGGTCGCTGGTCGACGAGGTGGCGCACGATCGCGACGGGATCGTCGTCCGCGCCGGTGGGCCGGCGATGGTCAACCTGCAGATCACCGAGCAGTCGCGGCGCGACCTGGTGCGCACCGAGATGGTGGCGCTGCCGCTCAGCTTCCTGGTGCTGGTCTGGGTGTTCGGCGGGTTGTTCGCGGCCGCGTTGCCGGTTCTCGTCGGAGTGATGGCGATCCTCGGCTCGCTGGCCGTGCTGAGGTTCACCACCATGTTCACCGACGTGTCGATCTTCGCCCTCAACCTCACGACGGCGATGGGCCTGGCGCTGGCCATCGACTACACCCTGCTGATCCTCAGCCGCTTCCGCGAAGAGATGCAAGACAGCGGCGACCGCGAGCGGGCGCTGATCACCACCATGGCGTCGGCGGGGCGCACGGTGCTGTTCTCGGCGACCACCGTCGCGCTGTCGATGGCGGTCCTGGTGCTGTTCCCGATCCAGTTCCTGAGGTCGTTCGCCTACGCCGGTGTCGCGACCGTCGGGTTCACCGCCATCGCGGCACTGGTGGTGACGCCGGCGGCCGTCATGGTGCTGGGCGACCGGTTGGAGGCGCTGGACGTCCGACGGTTCCTCCGCCGCACGCTGAGCCGACCCGAGCCCGCGAGCCGGCCCGTCGAGCAGCACTTCTTCTATCGCACAACACGATTCGTGATGCGACGCGCGGTGCCGATCGGAGTGGTGGTCGTGGGCCTGCTCGTGGTGATGGGTGCACCGTTCCTCGGGGTGCGCCCCGGGCTGCCCGACGATCGGGTGCTCCCCACCTCCGCGTCGGCGCACCAGGTGGGCGAGCAGTTGCGCCGGGATTTCACCGACAACGCCGCGACGGCGGTGCCGATCGTCATCCCCGACGCCGCGGGCATGTCACCCAAGGAGCTCACCCGCTACGCCATCGAGTTGTCCCGGGTGCCCGACGTTTCCTCGGTCTCCGCGTCGACCGGAGTCTTCGCCGGCGGACGCGCGGTGGCACCGCCGGCAGCCCCCGCCGGGGCGGACCGGGGCGCCGCCCTGATCACCGTCTCCAGTGCGGCTCCGCTGTACTCGGAACGCTCGGAAGCCCAACTCGACCGCCTGCACGCCGTGGCCACTCCGGGCGGACGGCTGGTCTGGTTCGGCGGCGCGGCACAGACCAACCGGGACACCGTGCACGCCATCACCAGCCGGCTGCCACTGATGCTCGGCCTGATCGCGGTGATCACGGTCGGGTTGCTGTTCCTGCTGACCGGCAGTGCAGTGTTGCCCATCAAGGCGCTGATCCTCAATGTGCTGTCGCTGTGCGCGGCCTTCGGCGCCATCGTGTGGATCTTTCAGGACGGCCACCTCGGCGCCCTGGGCACCACCGCTACCGGAACCCTGGTGGCGAATATGCCGGTGTTGTTGTTCTGCATCGCCTTCGGGCTGTCCATGGACTACGAGGTGTTCCTGGTGTCACGGATCCGCGAGTTCTGGCTCGGCGTCGGCACGCAACGCGAAAAGACCGACACCGACAACGACGAGAGCGTCGCGCTCGGCGTCGCGCACACCGGACGGGTGGTCACCGCGGCCGCGCTGATCATGGCGATCACCTTCGCGGGCCTGGCGGGTGCGCAACTGTCCGCGCTGCGGATGTTCGGCGTCGGCCTCACCCTGGCGGTACTGGTCGACGCAACCCTGGTCCGCCTGATCCTGGTTCCGGCCTTCATGCGGGTGATGGGCAAGCGGAACTGGTGGGCGCCGAAACCACTTGTGCGACTTCACCAGCGAATCGGGATCAGCGAGGCCGGCTAGGAGCGTGCGGACCCGCTCACCCAGTGGCCGATGGACGGTCGCGGAGCTCCTTGGTGAAACATGTGACCAAATTCTCTGTCTGCCCCCGACGGGTACACCTAGCCTCAGCCGTGTGGGGTGGAAAGCGTTGACCGTCCAGGACGGCACGATCGTCGACGTCGGGACGGGGCCGCCGCGATGATGCCCGGGCTTCGAACCCTCGGGAACGCCGCGGCCGTCGTTGCCGTCGTCCTCGCCGGGTGCGCGAACAGCGCAGCCGCCGGTGACGAGATGGTGATCGAGCTGTCCATCGGTGGCGGCCTGGTACCGCAGGCGGTCCGGGTCGGCGACTCGCTGCCGCGGGTCTGGATCGGCGCCGACGGCCGGTACCTGCGACAGAACTCGGACGGATCCCCCGACCCGGCGCTGCCGACGCTCGAGGAACGGCGGATCTCCCAGGACGCCGTGACGGGTCTGCTCGACCAGGCCCGTAGCGCCGGGTTGCTGGCGGACAACCCCGACTACGGCAAGCCGCTGATCGCCGATGCGATGGTCACCCGCGTCGTGATCGTCACCGGCGGCACCCGCCATCAGGTGCTGGTCTCCGCGCTCGGCTACCCCAACCCCGGCCTCGACGCCACCGCGATGGCGGCACGCGCGAAGCTGTCACAGTTCATCGACGTTCTGCAGCACCCCGAGCGGATCGCGGGCGTCAGCGCGCCGCAGGCATACACGCCGGACCAGCTTGCGGTGTTCGTTCTGGGGGCCGCCGGCGCTGCTGGCGACAAGGCCCCGGCAACGTGGCCGCTCGGCGATCTCGGCACCGCCGGCGCCCCGACCGATTGGCCCGCCGGTGCGGCACGGTGTCTGGTGGTCACCGGCGGTGAGGTCACCTCGGTGGCCGATGCGGCCGCCGGCAAGGGCCGATTCACCCCATGGCGTTCCGGAGATGGCTTGTGGGACATCGGCCTTCGGCCGCTGCTGCCCCACGAGCACAGTTGCGCCGATGTCGTCGGGTAGGCGCTTCATTCAGCCACACCAGTCTCCCGCGGAGACATATAGACATGAGTGCCCGCCTCAGCGCGACAACGGTCCGCGCTACCCGCTTGGAGAGCGACAACTCGTGCGCTCAGTTGACCCGCGTCCAGGGCTGACAGTTACGGGATTCGAAGGCCTGCACCGAGGAGTTGATGTTCGCGTACATCGGTCCCATGGAGATGTTCGTCTCGACCACATGATCCTTGTTGGCGTCGGGTGTGCTGTAGGTGAACCACAGACACATCGAGTCCTCTGTCGGCACGTTGTTGATCCACACTCCCCAGGTCGAACCCGACCCGCCGGTGCGGTAGAGACCCGGAGCGATATCGCGTCCGACGACGAAGAAGCCGTTGCCCGGGATGGGGTCCGGCGGGTCGGCGGCGGCCGGCGACGCCGACCCGATGACGGCCGTGACGAAGACCATTGCGACCGCTGCGCGGCGGGGATACTTCAGGGGCACGCTTCCTCCCCTAGCGTCGTGCTGAACCACCTACGGGCAGCGTATGCCGGGGTATCCGTGCAAACAACAGATCGGTTGCGATCCTTGTCGGCCCGGTGGACCACACTGGATGGCATATCTTCTGTCGCAACTGGATCAACCACCCGCATGAGGCATCGCTACGTGCGAACTAAGAGCCGGTGCCGCAACGGGTGTCGCCGGCACGAATGTCCGCGACGACGGCCCCGGTCAGACGCAGCAAGTCGTCCGGGCCCAGCGCGACGTCCGAACCCCTTTTACCCGCGCTGCACAGCACCCGGTCGAACTGCAGCGCGGAAGCATCGATGACCGTCGGCAGCTGTCGGCGTTGCCCCAACGGCGAGATACCACCGAGCACGTAGCCGGTCGAGCGCTCCGCGGCGCTGCGCTCGGCCATCGTCGCCTTGGGCCAACCCAGCGCCGACGCCGCAGACTTGAGCGACAGCTGCGACGGCACCGGCAGAACCGCGACCGCCAGTCCGGACGGACCGGCGATGATCAGGGTCTTGAAGATCTGTTCGGGCACCAGGCCGTGCCGGCCGGCCAGGGCTGCGACCGCCTCCTCGCCATAGGACTCGGCCCGCGCGTCGCGCTGGTAGCTCAGCACCTCGTGCGGCACACCGGCCGCGACCAGGGCGGCGATCGCCGGGGTGGCTGCTCGAGGCACGGCGCCGAGCCTAACGCCGATCATTCGAATGACGGCGGATCACCAGCCCCACATTGCCCCGGTAGCCGGTGCGACCTAGCGTCGATGTGAGGAGGTTGCCATGATCGAGGAGTTGAAGGACATGCCCGCCGGTGTCAGCGGCATCCGGGTGTCAGGCCGGATCACCGCAGAGGATTTCCACCGGTTCAAACCCACCATGGACCGGATGCTGGACTCCGACGACATCCGCTTCGTCGAGGTCATCGGTCCCGACTACGAGGGCTTCGGCCACGGCGGACTGCTGGCCGACATCAAGCAGGGCTTCAGCAACGTCAAGCACATGCGGGCACTCACGCGCACCGCCGTGGTCACCGACAAGGAGTGGATCGGCCACGCCATTCACGCGCTGGCCTGGATGATCCCCGGCGAGGTGGCCCTGTTCGGGCTCGACGAGCTCGAGGCCGCCAAGCAGTGGGCGGCGGGTTGACCAACCTTGGTTGTCGCGGCGTGCCGACGCTGTGGTGAACTGCCCTCACACGGACGTGGAAGAGGACCGATGAGTCGACTCGAGGATGTCGGCCAGGCCGACGGGTGGCGGTGCTGGTTGTGCGATGAGACGGTCGACTCTGACATGTCGGTCAACGACGACCGCGGACCGAGCATCGACAGCATGACCAGCCGGAGTAAAGCCAAAGGCAAAGGCGCCGAATCGATCTTCGGTACCGAGAGGCTCGCGCACCGCGGATGCAACACCAAGAAGGGCGCCGTCGCCCCAATCGTTCACTGGCCCAAGGAACTCTTCGTTTCCGACCCCGCCGCCATCATCACCAGTGCCGAGCGGCTGGCCCGAAAGCGTGGCAGCGAAGCAATGGGCCGCTGCCCGACCGAAGCCGACGCCGTCGCGGCCGCCGATTGGCTGGTGGACCGCTTGAGCCGCCTGGCTCCCGGCCTTCACGTCAAGTCCCGGATCCAAGCCGGGGGCGGTCAGTACCTCGTCGTGCTCACCTCGTAGGCCGCCTCCGCCCCGCCCAGCGGGTGGTCGATTTCGTCCCGCGGCATCCGGGCCGCGAGGAGCGCAACCGCGGCCAACACGATGGGTAGTACTCCTGCGGCCGCGAAGATCAGCTGCACCGGAACGACTTTCGACAGCGGACCGGCAAGAGCCATCGACAACGGCATGAACGACAGCGAGACGAAGAAGTCAAGGCTGGCGACCCGGCCGAGCATGTGCGCGGGCACCCGGCGCTGCAGCAGCGTGCCCCAGATGACCATGCCGGCGCCGCTGGCCAGCCCGACGGTGAACATGGCGATGGCCATCACCGGGAACGACCACGTTGCGCCGACGACCACCAGCGGCAGCGAGCCCACCGACCAGAGCATCATCATCACCGTGAGATAGCGGCGCGGTAGCGCCCGCGTTGACACCGCCAGCGCGCCAAGAGCGCTGCCCGCACCGTAGGCGGCGAGCACGAAACCGTAGGTCTGCCCACCGTGGACGAAGCGCTGCCGGGCGATGAACGGGATCAGCACGTCCATCGGGCCCAAAGCCAGCAGTACCCACATGCTGGCGAACAGCAACGTCCACAACAGCCACCGGGTCCGCAGGACGAACAGGAACCCGTCGCGCAAATCCGCCAGCGGATGGGGCTTTTCGCGATCGGCGTCGTCGACGAGGTTCTCGGTGCGCTCGGGGCGCAGCGCCACCAACAAGGCCAGGCCCACCGCGAACAACACCGCCACCGCCGTGCTGCCCAACGCCGGGAACGTCGCACCGACCAGGACGCCCGCGAACGCCGGCCCGATCGCCTGTCCCAGCGCGGGACGGATCATCCCCTCAATCCCGTTGGCCGCCAGCAGGTTCTGCGGCGGCAGGATGCGCGGCAGGTAGGCGCTGTAGGCCGGGAAGAAGAACGCCGCCGACGCGCCGAGCACGGCCGAGGCCGCCGCCATGTGCCACAACCGCAGGGATCCGACCATGCCGAGTGCGGCCACCGCGCCGACGGCGACGAGGTTGATCGCCTCGACGGTGATGATGATGGCGCGCTGGGACACCCGGTCGGCCACGATCCCGCCGACCAGGATGAAGGCCAGCATCCCCCCGGCTAGGCACGCTGCGACGAGCGACAGTGCGGCCGGATCGTCGGCCAGCGCGATGACCTGCAGCGCCATCACCACCGTCCACATGCCCTCGGCGAAGATGAAGATCGAGACCGCGGCGATCAACAGCCGGAACTCGCGGAAGCGCAGGGGTGCGAGCACGCGCCAGCCGCGGGGGGTTCCCGCCAGCTGTTCCACATCCAATGGGGTGCTCACCCGTCCCATGGTCGCTGACCGGGCACCCGGGAGTCGAATGATTATCGACTCAGGTCCCCGCCGGCACGCTGCGCATTCGGGTAAACCACCATCACCAGACCGACGACGGCACCGATCACCGTCGCCTTCGTCGAGGTGGGCACCGCGGAATCCACAGGAAGGGTGGTCGGGCGCGGCTAAGCTTGGGCCGGTGATGCCGCGGACGAACCAGGCACGGCAGTGCCGCGCGGGCAGTCTCGGGCGAAGGACATCACGGTGAGCGTTCCGCCCGGCCCGCCGCCACCACCACAGTGGCCGCCCCCCGGACCACCGTGGCCCCCCGGACCGCCGTGGCCCCCGGGATCAACATGGCCGCCCCAGCCGCAACCCAAGCCGATCAACATCGGGCTGGTGATCCTCGGCATCATCCTCGGCACCGTGTTGTGGGCCGGAATTCTGCTGGCCATGCTGGCCTTCAGCAGCATTGGCGCTGGGAGTTCCACAGTGTCTGATCAAGTCATCTTCGTCGGCGGGAGCCTGCTGGTGGCGAGTCTGTCCATCGCCGCGATCGCGTTCCCGAGGACGCGCCAATTCGGGGCGGGCCTGTTGCTGGGGGTCGCGATCGGCTCGATCGTCTGGTCGGGGTTGTGCGCCCTCATCGGAACCGGGGTGACGTGGCGTTGAATCCGGCCGCAATCCACGGGCTGTTCGTGGGGTCGGGGGTGGCCGTCGCCGCGGCGGTGTTTGCCGTGGAGGCCCGGCGGCGCGGCACCACCGACGAACGAATCCTCTACGTCGTGACCGGCGCCCTGGTCGGCGGCGCGCTGTTCATGCGATTGGGCACCTGGGCCCAGCACCTCAACCCCGCCGAGAACGCCTCGCTGGCGAGTCAGTGGCTGTACGGCAACCGGTCGATTCTCGGCGGCCTGGTCGGGGCTTGGCTGGGCGTGCACGTGGCAAAGCGCCTGGTGGGGTACCGCATGCGCACCGGAGATCTGTTCGCACCGGCGGTGGCGGCGGGTATGGCCGTCGGCCGGGTGGGCTGCCTGCTGACCGAGCGGCCCGGCACCCCGACCGCGGGCGGCTGGGGCCTGCACCTCAGCCCGGAGCGTGCGGCGGAGTTCGGGGTGCCCGCAGGGGTCGGGCTGCATCCGTCGTTCGCCTACGAGATCGCCTTCCACGCAATCGCTTTCGCGCTGTTGTGGGGATGGGCGCGCCACCAGTCGCTGCCGCCCGGGGAGACCTTCGTGTGGTATGTGGCCGGCTACGGAGTGTTCCGGTTCGCGGTGGAGTTCGTCCGCGGCAACGAGGTGGTGTGGCACGGGTTGACTCGGCCGCAGTTGTTCCTGCTGGCAACGGTGCCCCTCGTGCTGGCCCGGATCGCCTGGCAGTGGCGCCGCGGCGGGTACGCGGCACTGCGGCTGCGGCCGGTGACGGTATGACCGCGCGCGAGGGCGGAATGCCGCTGCGCGGCGACCGCATTCACCGCTACGTCAGCGCGTTCTGTCCGCTCTGCCACGAGGAGGATCCGCAGCGGCCGCTGGCGGAAGTCGCGCGGCTGAGCGGGTGGCTGGTCGAGCGGGACGGCCGGATCTGGCTGGAGCGGGGCTGCGCCCGGCACGGGTTGGTGCGCACTCTGTACGACGAGTTCCCGGAGATTCTGCGCTACCTGGAACAGTGGACGGCCCCGACCAAGGTCCACGAGCCCGACGTGCGGGGCAACTTCGCCCCGGTGCCGGCCGCCTACGCCGACGGCCTGCCGGAGATGCAGACCCAGCACACCTGCATCCTGCTGGAGGATCTGCTCGACCACTGCAACCTCAAGTGCCCCACATGTTTTGCCGAGTCCGAGCCCGCGCTGTCCTCAGTGGCACCGCTGGATCAGATACTGGCCAACGTCGACACCAGGCTTGCCCGCGAGCAGGGGAAGCTGGACGTGGTGATGCTCTCCGGCGGGGAGCCGACGCTGTATCCGTGGCTCGCGGAGCTGCTCGACGCACTGGTGGCACGACCGATCGTGCGAATCCTGCTGAACACCAACGGCCTTCGGGTGGCCCAGGACGATGCCCTGGTGGCGCTGCTGCGTCGGCACCGCGAACGTGTCGAGGTCTACCTGCAGTACGACGGCGAGACGGCGGAGGCCTCGCGGTTCCACCGCGGCGCCGATCTGAGTCGCTTCAAAGAGGCTGCGCTAGAGCGGCTTTCGGGCGCCGAAGTTTTCACCACGCTGACGATGACGGCGACCCGCGGGGTCAACGACGACCAGATCGGCGCGGTGGTCAAACGCGCTTTGGACACCCCCTTCGTCGGCGGGGTGACCATTCAGCCGGTCTTCTCCAGCGGGCGCGGCACGGGGGTGGATCCGATGGATCGGCTCACCCACACCGGCGTGCTGGCCCGGCTGGGAGAGCAAACCGGCGGCCTGGTCCAGTGGAGCGACCTCACCGCCCTGCCCTGCTCGCACCCGCACTGCACTTCGGTGGGCTACCTGTTGCGCGACGACAGCGGCGCGTGGCGCTCCCTGACCGCACTGGTCGGCCACGACCGGCTCAAAGCCTGGCTCGACCTGGAGCCGGGCCTGCTGGCCAACCGGATCGCCGACGACGCCATCCCCGACACCCTGCAGGTGGTGGTCAAGGAGTCGCTGCTGGGTCTGCTCTCCGAGCAATCCTCGCTGTCGCACCCGCGGATCGGCGAGATCTGGCGCACCCTCTGCATGAGCTGCGACCTGGGCATCGGCACACTGAGCACCTTGGCGATATCCCGGCTCCCGGGCCGGCATCAACGGCTGCGCCAACTGTTGGCCGAGCGGGTGTTGCGGGTGACCGTTAAACCCTTCATGGACGTCAACACCATGATCGAGGAGCGGCTGACCCAATGCTGCGTGCACGTCGGAACGGTCGGAGACTCCGGCAACCACCAGTGCGCACCGTTCTGCGCCGTGCAGGCCTGGCCCGCATTGGGCGGGCAGAGGCTGCCGAACGCCACCCGAGGTCGGTCGTGAGCGCCGAGCCGGATCCCCGGCTGGTCTCCCCCGTGCGGGCCGATGCCGCGGAGCCGACGCCGTTCGACCCGCTGCGGTTGTGTGTCTTCGCGACGGTCGCTCTGTTGGGCTGGCTGTTGGGGCCGGTGGCGCTGATTGTCTTTGCCGGCCTGGGGTTTGCCGGCTACTGGCGGGCCCGCCGCGCCGGGCTGACCTGGTCTGCCTGCCTGCTGCGCGACACCCGATTGGTCCTCGTCTACCTCGGGGTGCTGGTCGCCGCCGGAGTGGTCGGAGTGTTGCTGGCCGTGCGCGGTCACTGGTTGGGGTGGTGAGGGGCGCACAAGGTCGGGATCTCATACCGATTGCGACGCGGCGATGCGGTTGATGATCGAGTCGATGGTGGCCCCGAAGTGCGAGTCGTGTGGTGAAGAAAGTCGGAACGACGCCAGTGGCGGACGTCATTCCGGCTGGACCCGGTGAGCGTCGCGCCGGGTGACACGCAGGCCGTCCCGAACCCGGCCGCCGGGATCATCGACCGCCCAGTCGAATCCGAACCACGGCGAGCATCGGAGTCATGCCACTGCGAGTAACCGATCGGAGCGGCAGCCACCAAGCCGACGACAAGGTAGATCCAGATCCGCGGAGTTTCTGATCGTGGTTCGAGTATCGCTAACGCCTATCGTGGGAGCCGTGCCCGACTCTGACGACGCGTGGCGGTGAGCCTGCGCCGGTGAGCACCGACTCCCCCGCCCTGCTCGACGATCCCGGCGACCTTTCCGCGCTGCGGGCCACGGCCCGCGACCCCGACGCGCTGTTCGCCTCCTTCGCCGCTTGGGCTGAAGCCTGCGGAACGAGTCTCTACCCGGCGCAGGAGGAGGCGCTGATCGAACTGCTCGGCGGCGCCAACGTCATCCTGGCCACCCCGACCGGCTCCGGGAAATCACTGGTGGCCACCGGCGCGCAGTACGCCGCCCTGGCCGGCGGGCGGCGCAGCTACTACACCGCGCCGATCAAGGCGTTGGTCAGCGAGAAGTTCTTCGCGCTCTGCGCGATCTTCGGTGCGGCCAATGTCGGCATGCTCACCGGCGACGCCGCGGTCAACGCCGGCGCCCCGATCATCGCCTGCACCGCCGAGGTGCTGGCCAACATCGCGCTGCGCGAAGGGGCTGAGGCGGGCATCGGCCTGGTGGTGATGGACGAGTTCCACTTCTACGGCGACCCCGACCGCGGCTGGGCGTGGCAGGTACCCCTGCTGGAGTTACCCAGGGCCCAGTTCCTGCTGATGTCGGCCACTCTCGGCGACGTCACGTTCCTGCGTGAGGATCTCACCCGTCGCACCGGTAGGCCCACCGCGCTCGTCGCCTCCGCGGAACGCCCTGTGCCGCTGTACTACTCATACGCGACGACGCCGATGCACGAGACCATCACCGAGCTGCTCGACACCAAGCAGTCTCCCATCTACGTCGTGCACTTCACCCAGCAGTCGGCATTGGAACGAGCCCAGGCCTTGATGAGCGTCAACGTGTGCACCAGGGACGAGAAGGCGGCGATCGCCGAACTCATTGGGGCGTTTCGCTTCTCGACCGCGTTCGGCTCCACGCTGTCGCGGCTGGTGCGACACGGGATCGGGGTGCACCACGCCGGGATGCTGCCCAAGTACCGGCGGCTGGTCGAGCAGCTCGCCCAGGCCGGGCTGCTGAAGGTCATCTGCGGCACCGACACCCTCGGCGTCGGCATCAACGTGCCGATCCGCACTGTCGTCTTCTCGGCACTGTCGAAATACGACGGGACCCGCAGCCGGTTGCTCAACGCCCGCGAGTTCCACCAGATCGCGGGCCGGGCCGGCCGGGCCGGCTACGACACCGCCGGCACGGTGATCGTCCAGGCCCCCGATCACGAGGTGGAGAACCTCAAGCAGTTCGCCAAGGTCGCCGACGATCCCAAGAAGCGCCGGAAGCTGGTGCGCCGCAAAGCTCCCGAGGGGATGGTGCCGTGGAGCGAGGCCACCATGACCCGACTCGTCGAGGCCGCGCCGGAGCCGCTGACGTCGAACATGCGGGTGTCGACGGCGATGATCCTCGACGTCGTCGACCGCCCCGGGGACCCGTTCGTCGCGATGCGCCGGCTGCTCACCGACAACCACGAGCCGCGCAAGCGCCAGCTACGGCACATCCTCGAGGCGGTCGGCATCGCCCGCTCGCTGCTGCAGGCCGGGGTGCTCGAGCGGCTCGACGAGCCCGAAGCCGATCCCGATCACAAAGGCCGACGGTACCGGCTGACCGTCGACCTGCCGGCTGACTTCGCCCTCAACCAGCCGCTATCGACGTTCGCGCTGGCCGCCATCGAAGCGCTTGACCCGTCCTCGGAAACCTTTGCGCTGGATGTGGTTTCGGTGATCGAGGCGACGCTGGAGGATCCCCGCCAGATCCTGGCCGCGCAGCTGAAGAAGGCCCGAGGCGAGGCGGTGGCCCAGATGAAGGCTGAGGGCATCGAGTACGACGAGCGGATCGCGCTGCTCGACGACGTCACCTATCCCAAGCCGCTCGAGGAGCTGTTGCGGCACACCTTCGCGGTATACCTGCAGAGCAATCCGTGGGCCGCCGACGGGCACCTGTCGCCGAAGTCGGTGGTTCGCGAGATGTGGGAGCGGGCGATGACGTTCCGGGAGTACGTCAGCGTGTATGGCTTGGTCCGCTCGGAGGGTGCGGTGCTGCGCTACCTCTCCGATGCGTTCAAGGCGCTGCGCTCCGGGGTGCCCGCCACCGCGCGGACCGAGGAGCTCACCGACCTGGTCGAGTGGCTCGGCGAGCTGGTGCGCCAGGTGGACTCCAGCCTGCTCGACGAGTGGGAGCAACTCACCAGCCCCGATCAGCCCCTGACCGCGCCGGCCGCGGTGCCGGCCCGGCCACGGCCGTTGACCGGCAACGAGCGGGCGTTCACCGCGATGGTCCGCAACGCGCTGTTCCGGCGGGTGGAGCTGTTCGCACGGCGGCGCTGGGATGCGTTGGGCGAGTTGCACTCCGGATCCGGGTGGACGGCGCCGCGGTGGCAGGAGGTCATCGAGGACTACTTCGACGAGCACGACGACGTCGGACTGGGCGCCGACGCCCGCGGGCCCGCGCTGCTCATCATCGATCGCCGGCCCGGGGTGTGGCGCGTGCGCCAGATCCTCGACGACCCGGCCGGCGACCACGACTGGGGCATCGAGGTTGAGGTGGACCTGGAAGACTCCGACGAGGAGGGCGCGGCGGTGCTGCAGGTGGTTGAGGTCGGGCGGCTGGATTGAGGGTGCCCCTCTCGTCACATCCGCCCCACCAGTCCCCCGCGGCTGACATAGACGCAAATGCCCACCTCCGAGCGACAACGCTGAACGTTCCCCACCTCCGAGCGACAACGCTGAACGTTCCCCACCTCCGAGCGACAACGCTGAACGTTCCCCACCTCCGAGCGACAACCCTGAATGTTGTCAGCCTCAGAGCGACAACGGAGCGTGACCGGCAATCATCCTGCGCCGCTTCGGTTGTCGCTCGGAGGCGGGCACTGCAGCACTTTGTCGCTCGGAGGCGGGCAAATATCTTTGCCTGCTCCAGCCAGTGACTGCTGTGATTCCTGTGGCGATTTTCGGTGCGAGGCGTCGAGACTGTTGCCGAAGTCGGGCCAGCATCATCGGGAGCGTCTCCGACGACCAGGCCGGCCTGTGCGGAGTCGAATGATCATCGGAGTCGGCTGCCGAACGGATCCGCCCATCCCAGGGATGGCGTGATCCCCCGGCCGTCAACGCCCCTATACGGCCCGTCAAGACCACCTTGACGCCATGCCACCCTGTCAGGTAAACCTTGACGCATGGCGAATGCCCCGAGTTACCAATCGATCGCCCTGCACGCGTTCCGCGAAGAGCGCCCCGGCCCGCGATGGCGTCAGCTGTACGAGGCAACCTGGCCGCAGTACCGGGCGTGGTATCTGCGGCCCGGAACTGGCAGGCGCCCAACGGTTTCCGAGGCCGAGGACGCCCTGCTGCGGCATATGCCCGAACTGCATCCGACCTGGGAACGCCTGGTGACGATGACCGGCCGGGATTCGACCACGGCGTCGATGCTGACGGGGTGGAACATGCCGGCCTTCGCACCGGCCTGCTCGCAGGTGGTGACCAACACCGGGACCAGGGCGTTGATCCGCAACTACGACTACCACCCCGACCTGTTCGAGCAGGTGGTGATGTCGACCCGGTTCGGTGACCGCGAGGTGGTCGGAACCAGCGACTGCCTCTGGGGCCTGCTCGACGGGATGAACTCCGACGGGCTGGCCGTCTCCCTGACCTTCGGCGGCGCCCGGGGCAGCGGCACCGGGTTCGGCATTCCCCTGGTGGTCCGCTACCTGCTGGAAGTGGCAGGCACCGTTGAGGATGCGGTGACCGCGGTGTCGCGCATCCCGGTCTCGATGTCCTACAACCTGACCCTCACCGACCGCACCGGTGACTTCCGCACCGTCTACCTGGCTCCCCATGCGGTGTTCGAGCAGCGAGACTGCCCCTTGGCGACCAATCACCGATTCGACGAACCGGAGGACGCCGCACACGCCCAGCGATTCCGCAGTCTGGAGCGCCAGGCGCACCTCCGCAGCCTGCTTGCCGACCAGCTTCCGGCGGATGACGTCGCCGAGGCGTTTCTGCGCCCACCGCTGCGAAGCCCGCACTACGCCAACGGTTTTGGGACTCTCTACACCGCGGACTACCGTCCGGACAGCGGAGAAGTCCACTACCGGTGGCCGGGCACCACGTGGAGCCGACGGTTCACATCGGCCGACGCCGACATCCGCCTGGACGTACCGGCAGCCTGACGACCGTAAAATCGGCCCATGACCGATCGATCCGACGCTGCGGCCGAACTGCCGTTGGCCGGGTTGACCGAGGCCGAGTTGGGTGCGCTCATCTGCCGGATCACCGACGAACTGAGCGGCCGCGGCACCCGCGAAGGGTTCGCCGAACTGCTGCGGATCCTCGCCTACGCCGGCCAACGGGTCGGTGACGCGGCGCGACTGGTGGCGGAGTCCGACTCGTGGAGTCAAGTCGCCGAAATATCGGGGACCTCGCGACAGGCCGCCTGGGAACGCTGGCGAATGTCGTGACCGACGGCAGGCCGTAGAGAAGACTTGGGCAGATGACCGAACCCAGTGCGGCCCGCGTCGCGGTGTACCTCGACTTCGACAACATCGTCATATCCCGCTACGACCAGGTCAACGGCCGCAATTCTTTTCAACGCGACAAAGCCAAGGGCCTGGAGGCCGCCCGCCTGACGCGGGCGCGGGTGGACGTGGGCGCGATCCTGGACTTCGCGTCGTCGTTCGGCACGACGGTGCTCACCCGGGCGTACGCGGACTGGTCGGCCGACGTCAACGCCGAGTACCGCGAGCAGCTGGTGAGCCGGGCGGTGGACCTGGTACAGCTGTTCCCGGCGGCGGCCTACGGCAAGAACGGCGCCGACATCCGGCTGGCGGTCGACGCGGTGGAGGACATGTTCCGGCTGCCCGACCTCACCCACGTGGTGATCGTGGCCGGCGATTCGGACTACATCGCGCTGGCGCAGCGCTGCAAGCGTCTGGGCCGCTACGTCGTCGGCATCGGGGTCGCCGGGTCGTCGAGCCGGATGCTGGCCGCGGCGTGCGACGATTTCGTCATCTACGACGCGCTGCCCGGCGTGCCGGCGGCGCCGGCCCCCGCCGACACCGCGCAGCCGAAGCGGCGCAAGGCCACCGAGCCGGCACCCCCGGACCCGCAGGCGGCGGCCACCGCCCTGCTGACCCGCGCCCTGCAGATCGGCCAGGAGAAGGACGACGACGAGTGGCTGCACAACTCGGAGGTCAAGGGGCAGATGAAGCGGATGGACCCGTCCTTCTCGGAGAAGTCGTTGGGCTACCGGTCATTCAGCGACTTCCTGCGCTCGCGCGCCGAGGTGGTGGATCTCGACGAGAGCTCGACCACCCGGCTGGTGAAGCTCAAGAGCGATTGACCCTGGTTCGCCCTCATGATCTGCTGGGACAGCGCCGGCAACAGCCGTCTCGGCGTAACCCGATATCCGTTGGCCAGCAGCGCATTCCGTAGTCCTGAGATGACCGTCGGCGACCTACACCGCCCGGCTGATCGCCTCGGTACCGGTGCCCGACCCGGCTGAGCAGGCCCGCCGGCGGCTGGCGCGGCCGGCCCAAGCCTGACGCGTCAGGCCACGGCGGCCCGGCCGGCTTCGAGGCGGGCGACCGGTAGCCGGAACGGCGAGCATGACACGTAGTCCAGGCCGGTCCGGTGGAAGAAGTGGATGGACTCGGGGTCGCCACCATGCTCGCCGCACACCCCGAGCTTGATGCCGGGCTTTGTCTTTCGGCCCTCCTGGGCGGCGATCTCCACGAGGCGCCCGACCCCGTCGGCGTCGATGGTCTCGAACGGGGAGATGGTGAAGACACCCTTGTTCAAGTAGGTGGCGAACACCGTGGACTCGACGTCGTCGCGGGAGAACCCCCACGTCGTCTGGGTCAGGTCGTTGGTGCCGAACGAGAAGAAGTCTGCGGCATCGGCGATCCGGTGCGCGGTCAGCGCGGCGCGCGGCAGCTCGATCATCGTGCCGATGGGAACCTTCAGCGTCACGCCTTTCTCGGCGGCCACGTCAGCGAGGATCCGCTCGGTCTCATCCCGGACCAGGTGCAGCTCCATCACCGAACCCACCAACGGCACCATGATCTCGACCTTCGGATCCTTACCCGCGGCGATCTGATCGCTGGCCGCCTCGCCGATGGCGCGGACCTGCAACGCGAACAGGCCGGGGGTCAACAGCCCGAGGCGCACTCCGCGCAACCCGAGCATCGGGTTGGACTCGTGCAGCCTCTCCACCGCGGCCAGCAGCCTGCGGTCGGTGTCTTCCTGCTCCCCGGTCTCACCCCTGGCCTCGGCGAGGGCAACCTTGACCGCGAGCTCGGTACGGTCCGGCAGGAACTCGTGCAGCGGCGGATCCAGCAGCCGGATGGTCACCGGCAGCCCGTCCATCGCGTCGAGCAACTCGGTGAAGTCCCTGCGCTGCAAGGGAAGTAGCGCGGCCATCGCGGCGTCACGCTCCTCGATGCTGTCGGCCAGGATGACCCGCTCGATCAGAACCCGGCGATCCCCGAGGAACATGTGCTCGGTGCGGCACAGGCCGATGCCTTGGGCGCCAAGGCTTCTCGCACGAGCCGCGTCCTCGGCGGTATCGGCGTTGGCGCGGATGGCCAGCCGCCGACGGGCGTCGGCGTGGGTCAGCAACCGGTCGACCGCCTGCACAAGTGCGGCGGTCTCGTCGTCGGCCCCCTCCAACGCGGCCGCGAGACCGCCCTCGATGTAGGTCTCCACCGGAGAGGGCACCACCGGTATGGCGCCGAGGAATACTTCGCCGGTCGAGCCGTCGATGCTGATCTCGTCACCCTCCTCGATCAGCACCGTGCCCACCCGCGCGGTACGCGCCGAGGCGTCGACATCGAGCGCCTCGGCGCCGCAGACGCAGGTCTTGCCCATACCGCGGGCGACGACGGCCGCATGCGAGGTCTTCCCACCCCGCGCGGTCAGGATCCCGTCGGCGGCGATCATTCCCCCGAGGTCGTCGGGGTTGGTTTCCCGGCGGACCAGGACCACCCGCTCGCCGCGATCGGCCCACACCTTGGCGGTGTGCGAATCGAACACCGCGCGGCCCACGGCGGCTCCCGGCGAGGCGGCCATCCCGTTCGTCAGCAGCTCCCGCGGGGCGGAGCGGTCGAAATGCGGGAACATCAGCAGGGCCAGCTGGGTTCCCGACACCCGCGACAGTGCTTCGTCCATCGTGATCAGGTTCTCATCGACCAGCTGCGCGGCGATCCGGAACGCTGCCGCGGCGGTGCGCTTGCCGACCCTGGTTTGCAGCATCCACAACTTGCCACGCTCGATGGTGAATTCGATGTCGCACAGGTCCCGGTAGTGCGTCTCGAGCTGGCGCATCACTTTCATCAGCCGCTTGTGCGACGCCGGGTCCAGTGCCTTCAGGTCGTCCAACGACAGGGTGTTGCGGATTCCGGCAACGACGTCCTCGCCCTGCGCCTTGGACAGATAGTCGCCGTAGGCGCCGGTCCGCCCGGACGCCGGATCGCGGGTGAACGCGACACCGGTCCCACTGGATTCACCTAGATTGCCGAACACCATCGTGCAGACGTTCACCGCCGTACCCAGATCCTGCGGGATCCGCTCGCGGCGCCGGTACAGCCGAGCCCGGTCGGTGTTCCAGGAGTCGAAGACGGCGTTGATCGCCAGGTCCAGCTGCTCCCGCGGGTGCTGCGGGAACTCCTGACCGGAGCGCTCCCGCACCGCGTCCTTGAAGACGGCGACCAACGCCTGCAGATCGTCGACGTCGAGGTCGACGTCGCTGGCCACCCCCTTGGCCGACTTCGCCCGGTCAAGGGCATCGGAGAACACCTCGCCGGGAATCCCCAACACCGTCTTGCCGAACATCTGCAACAGCCGCCGGTAGGAGTCCCAGGCGAAGCGCTCGTCGCCGGACTCCTCGGCCAGACCCTTCACGCTGGCGTCGTTGAGTCCGATGTTGAGGACCGTCTCCATCATCCCGGGCATCGAAAACGCCGCTCCGGAGCGAACACTCACCAGTAGCGGGTCGTGGCGATCACCGAGCCGGCGGCCGAGGGTGTCCTCCAACTGCCGCAGGGCCATCGTGACCTGAACCCGTAATTCACCGGGCGCACTGCCCTGCGACAAGTACTCACGGCACGCCTCGGTCGTGATGGTGAACCCGGGCGGCACGGGCAGCCCGAGCCTGGTCATCTCGGCCAGGTTCGCACCCTTGCCACCCAGCAGGGCCTTCTGGTCCTTGTCTCCCTCGGTGAAGTCGAACACGTACTTGGTCATCAGGATTCTCCTTGCGGCAGCCTGACCCCACGGTAAGTGGCGACACAACCCTGATTCGGGCAGTTCGGTGAATATCGGGAAGGTTGCTGAGATCGACCCGCCTGCCGGCCTTCGGCGTCGGGTCAGCCCGCGGAGCCCTTGACCAGATCGGGCGAGGGGCGGTCTTCGAGAGTTTCAGCCTGCCCGGCGACCACGCCGGTCAGAATCGCCCGCGCGGTCACCAGCAGTTCAGCGACGCGCGGTGAGGTCAGCGCGTAGGTCACCGACAGCCCGTCGCGGCGCGCCACGACCAGACCGGCCCGGCGCAGGATGGACAGCTGCTGAGAGAGGTTGGCCGGCTCGATCCCGATTTCGGGCACCAGTTCCGAGACAGCATGCTCGCGTTCGCTGAGCAGTTCAAGAATGCGGATGCGAGCCGGATGGCCCAGCGTCTTGAAGAAATCCGCCTTCATCCGGTACAGCGGCTGACGCGATGTTTCCACCAACGGGATCTCCTCCGGTATCGCTGTGCCGGTCCGGGCCTTTGTCCCCGCGGCGCATTGGTCGTCAACATCACTATTTGCGCAGCTTAGCAATTATTATCGTTGCTGTTCGTGGTGGCTTCCGCTCACAGGTCGTTGCCGGCGTAGGACTGGTTGAAGCTCTTGTTGGTCAGCGGGAAGTCCGGGACGATGGTGTTGGCCATCGCCACCGGCAGAGCGGGCCAGTTGAACCAGGACGGGTCCACGATTTTCGATCGGGTGATCTCCCCGGCGGCGTCGAGTTCGACGCGATGCACGATGGTCCCCCGCCACCCTTCGACGATGCCGACGCCGCTGCTCAGGGCGCCGGAAGGTGATGGCGGCGCGGCGATGTGGTCAAGCCGCGCATCGGCGCCGTCGATCAGATGACACGCCAAGGCCACCGAGGCCGCGAATTCGTCGCGGCGCACGGTGTAGCGGGCCAGCACATCCCCGCCCGTCGCGCTGATCGCAGTGACCGGCAGGGCGACGGTGGGATGGTCGAGGCGGGCGTCGGTGGCCACCCCGCTGGCGCGTGCGACGAAGCCCAGGCAGCCGAGCTCGCCAGCCTGCTCCGCGCTCAGGATCGCGGTGCCGGCGAACCGGTCGTAGACCCCCGCATTGGCCAGGGTCAACTCGGCGACCTCGGCCAGGTCCGCTGCAATCGCCCCGAGTTCGTCAGGGTCGGGGAGCGCCCGCAGCCGTACCCCGCCAGGGCGGATCGCGCCGCGCAGCAACCGGTGACCGGTCACATCGTCGTTGATCCGCATTAGTTGCTCGCGGATGCGCTGGGCGTGGGCGTTGGCCAGGGCGAAGCCGACGTCGTTGGCCAGCGCACCGAGGTCGGTGGCGTGGTTGTAGAGGCGCTCCAGTTCGATCAGCAGCGCCCGCAGCCGGTGCACCCCGGCGGGAAGCGTGATACCGAGGGCGTCCTCGACAGCCAGGCAGTGCGCCAGCGCGTGACCCGCGGAGGTGTCTCCGCTGATGCGTTCGGCGACCTCGGTGGCGTTACAGGCGGCCCGGCCCTGGAAGAGTTTCTCGATGCCGCGGTGGGTGAACCACAGGCGGATCTTCAGCCGCAGAACGGTTTCCCCCACGACGGAGAAGCGGAAGTGCCCTGGTTCGATGAGCCCGGCGTGCACCGGTCCGACGGGGATCTCGTAGACGCCCTCCCCGTCGACGGTGAGGAAGGGGAAGCGGCCGCTGGCGGTGAAATCGGGCGGGGGCCCGGCGTCGGCACGCATCGGATGCCAGGCCTCGGGCCAGTGCGCGTGGCGGACCATGCGGCGCGGTCGCGGATGCCCGATCAGCTCGATCCCGTAGAGGTCCATCATTTCGCGCTCGAAGCGCCCGGCAGGGAAGGACAGATAAGCCAGGGACCGCAGCGCAGGGTTATCGGCCGGCACGGAGAGCGAGAGTTCCACGCGGCGATCGGGACTCCCGGCGAGAAACAGCGACACGATCCGCACCGCGTCCCCGTCGTCGTGGGCGGCAACCAGCGCCAGCCGGTACCCCGCCGAGAGCAGCTCCTCGCTCGCCTCGGGCTGCTCGTCGGCGCTCACGGTGCGACGGATCCGCTGCGCGGTCATCGCAGCGTCCCGAGTTGCGCGGCGGCGGTGCGCAACAGTTCGGTGAGCGGGCCGGCGGTGACACCGAGCGCGAAGCAGGCGGCGACCCCGGCGAGCAGTGCGCCTGCGACCGTCGCCGGCGCCGCGATCGCGGGCGACCCCGGCGCCGCTGCCCCGAGCAGCATCCGCGCGGAATTGCGCGCCAGGGCGGCGAAGGCGACGGCGATCAGCAACAACGCGATACCCAGCGCCCAGGCCAGTCGGGCATCGGCCAGTGCCCGAGCGATGGACAGTTCGCTGGCGAACATCGCGAACGGCGGCAGCCCGAGCAGGACCACCATGCCGATCGCGAAGGACCCACCGATCAGGCGGAAACGGGCGATGACGCCGGTGATGTCGGCGATCGCGGTGGAATCATGGGCAGCCTGTAACTGACCGCCGGCGAGGAACAGCACGGTCTTGCCGAGGCCGTGCGCCAGGACGTGCAGCAACAGCGCGGCGATCGCGAGTTGCGTGCCGGCCGCGGCGGCGATCGCGATGAGGCCCATGTTTTCCATCGAGGAATAGGCCAGCATCCGTTTGAGGTCGCCGGTCACGGTCAGCAACATCGCCGCGACTCCGACCGTCGCCAACCCGACCACGAGCAGGCCCCAACGCATGAACCCCGTGCCCACCGCCCCGTCGATGATCGGTTTGATCCGCAGCAGCACCGAGAAGGCGACCGAGAGCAGCACACCACTCATCAACGCCGACACCGGCGCCGGCGCCTGGCTGTGCGCGTCGGCCAGCCAGGTGTGGAACGGGACCAGCCCGACCTTGGCCCCATAGCCGATCAACAACAGCCCGCCCGCGAGGCGGGTGACACCGGCATCAAGTCCACTCGCGTGGGCGATCAGGACGTCGAGGTCCAAGGCCTGACCGCTATCGGCGCCGACGTGCTGGGCCGCGAAGTAGAGCAGGATCGTGCCCAGGAAGGCGATGGCGATCCCGACCGAGCAGATGATCACGTACTTCCAGGTGGCTTCCAGGGCGGAACGGGTGCGGCGGTGCCCGACCAGGAATGCGGTGATCACCGTGGTCGCCTCGATGGCGACCCAGATGACGCCGATGTTGTTGGCCGACACCGCCAGGACCATCGCCGCGAGAAAGGCCGGGGTGAGCGTGCCGTAGAGGCGGGCTCCCGCCGGGTCGGTGTGGCCGTGGTCGAGTTCGGCGTTGAGGTAGCCGATGCCGGCCACGGTGCTCAACGTCCCCACCGCGCCGATGACGATCAGCATGACGACCGACAGGGCGTCGGCCCGAAGGAGCCCACCGGCCAGCACGTGCGGGGTCGATCCGACCTGAAATCCGAGTGCGGCGCCGCAGCCCAGAATGGTCAGCGCTGCCAGCCCGGACAAGGTCGCCGTCGTGCGGTGCCAGCCGACCGCGGCGGTGATCGCCGCGGCACCCAGCGGCACCAGGATCGGTGCGAGCAGCAGCAGGTTCATCAGTCGTGCAGCTCCTGGAGTGCGTCGAGGTCGGCGCCCCCGAATTTGCGTCGCATCCGGCCGGTCAGGACGCCTATCACGATGACCGCGAACAGCACGTCCAGGGACGCGCCGAGTTCCACGATCACCGGCACCCCGGCGGTGAGCAGAAACGCGGCCGCGGCGATCCCGTTGTCCAGCATCAGGAATCCGGCGGCCTGGGAGATGGCGTGGCGTCGGGTCGCCATCACGAACAGCGCGATGAGCACCACGGCGAACGCGGCGGGAACCGCACCGGTGGCCGGACCGGGGTCCAGGTTCACCACGGGGCGGGTCACCGCGAACGCGGTCACCGTCAGCGCCGCCGCGATCAGCAGGGAGGCGGTGGTGTTCACCAACGGGGTGGCATCGCGCAGCCCGCGGTGTTGGGCGCCCAGGGCACGGGACAACAGCCAGGGCAGCAGGATGGTGCGCAGCACGGCGATAGCGGCACCGATCACGACGAGGGCGGCGTCGCCCTCGTGCACGCCGCGGATGATCGGGATGGCGGCCAGCGCGGCGCCCTGCCAGGCGAGCAGCCTGATGATGGAGCCCAGGTCGCGGGTCCACACGATCAGGACCGCCGCCAGGACCAGTGCGCCCGCGGCGAGGTCGATCACGCTGGCGAAGGCGGTCTCGGTCATGACGTTGCCCTCATGCCCGGGCGGTCAGGAAGTTCGCCGCGGTCACCGCGAGCAGGGCCAGCAGGAACGATCCGGCGAGCAGTTCGGGGACCCGGAACAGCCGCAATTTGGCCAGGAAGGCCTCTGCGCCGGCGAGCAGAACCGCCAGCACGATCACCTTCACCGCGATCGCGAGCACGCCGATCGCGACGTCGCGGGCGCCGGGATCGGGACCGGCGATGCCCCACGGGAAGAACAGATTCCCCAGCAGGGCCAGCAGCACGGTCAGCCGCATGCCGGAAGCCCATTCGACCAGCGCGAGCCGCGGGCCGGCGTATTCGAGGACCATGGCCTCGTGCACCATCGTCAACTCCAGGTGGGTGGCGGGGTTGTCGACCGGCATCCGGCCCGTCTCGGCGATGATCACCACCACCAATGCCACGAAGGCCAGCACCGCGGGCAGTGACATCAGCTGCGCGGGGTCGTCGATGCTGTGCGCCACGATGGCCCCGAGGTTGGCGGAGCCGGTCGGGATGGACAGTGCGAACACCGCCAGCAGGATGGTGGGTTCCACCAGGGCGGCGATGGTGATCTCGCGGCTGGCCCCCATCCCGCCGAAGGAGGTTCCGGTGTCGATGCCGGCCAGGGTCAGCGCGACGGTGCCCAGAAAGAGCAGACCGACAACGGCGAACAGATCGGCGACCGGGTCCAGCGGTGAGCCGGTCGCGACCAGCGGCACGACGGCAACGATCAGGAGGGTGGTTCCCGCCAGAATGGCGGGCGCGGCCGCGAAGACCGCGGTGGTGCCGCGCGGGGTGATCTGCTGTTTGCGGAGCTGTTTGCGCAGATCGCGCCACGGTTGCGCCACTCCGGCGCCGACGCGGCCCTCCAGTCGGGCCCGGACCTGGCGGGTCACCCCGATCACCACCGGGGCGCCGAGAGCGACTCCCCCGATCTGGGCGGCCCCCGCGAGATACGACATCGCGTTCACCGCGCCACCACCAGGACAATCAGTACGCCCAGCGCCCCGTAGGCGAGGTAGAGATGCACGCTCCCGGTGTGCGCGCGGCGAACCCGCTGCGCGCATCCGGCGACCAGACGGATCACCGGGGTGTACAGCAGATCCTGCACCGCGTCGGTGATCCGGGCGCGATAGGCGACCTTTGCCACGAGATACCGCGATTCCTCGATCGGGGTCACCTCGACGTCGGTGTCCGGGCGCAGCACGTCGTCGAACACCCGCTGCAGCGGTTCGGCGAACGAGGTGGCCGTGTACTGCATCCGCGCCGTGAGGTCATCGGCCCCGCAGGCCCACAGCGGCAACACCGCGGGCTCCGGGCGCCGCCACGATCCCCACTGCGCCGCACCGACGGCAACCAGCACCGCCACGACCAGCAGAACGGCGATCAGGCCCGGCGCGATCGACCCTTCCAGGCCGGGAAGGCGCAGGACCGTGCCCAAACCCGCCAGGTCGACCTGCTCGGAGGCCGGCAGCGCGGCCAGCACCCGGCGCAGCGGTGCGGCGAGCACAAACGGCGCAACAGCGAGCACCACGCAGGCGCAGGCGGCCGCGACCATGCCGGTGAGCATGCTCGCGGGTGACTCAGTGGCGTCAGCGGCGGCATCGGAGCGGGGCCGGGCCAGAAACCCGATGCCGAACGCCTTCACCATCGCCGCCACCCCGAGTCCGGTTGTCAGCGCCACCGCACCGACCGCCAACGGGGTGGCCAGCGCCACCACGGTGTCCCGTTGGAATGGGGCGTGGATCAGCGACTGCACGAGCATCCACTCGCTGACGAACCCCGCACCCAGCGGCAGACCGGAGGCGCCCAGCGCGGCTATTCCGAACAGGATCGTGGTCGCGGGCATCCGGCGGGCCAGACCGCCGAGGCGGTCAAGGTCGCGCAGCCCGGTCGCCGCCAGCACCGAGCCGGCTGCCAGGAACCCGAGGCATTTGAACCCGGCGTGGGCCAGCAGGTGCAACAGCGCCGCGGCCATCGCGACGGTGGCCGCCGACTTGGCGCCCGAGTCGGTGAGCAGAGTTGCAGCGCCCAGCGCCACGGTGATCAGGCCCATGTTCTCCACGGTGGAGTAGGCCAGCAGCCGTTTGAGGTCGGTGGCCACCGATGCCTGCAACACCCCGTATACCGCCGACACCGCGCCGATCACCAGCAGCGTCAACCCCCACCAACGGGGCCCCGGCCCCAGCAGTTGCAGGTCGAAGCGGATGATCCCGTAGATCCCGAGGTTGACCATGGCCGCGCTCATCAACGCCGAGACCGGGCTGGGCGCCTCCGGATGCGCGTGGGGCAGCCAGGCGTGCAACGGCAGCAGGCCGGCCTTGGACCCGAAGCCGACGAGCGTCAGCAGAAACACCGCCGTGCGGACACCGGGCGGCACCGCTGACAGGTCGGCGAAACGGTCGGCGCCACCGGCCGCGGACAGCAGCATCAGCCCGAGCAGGATCGCGACGAACCCGAGCTGAGTCATCACCGCGTAGAACACCGCGGCCGAACGCACCGCCGGCCGGCTGTGCTCAGCGGCCACCAGGATCAGCGACGCAGCCGCCATCAGTTCCCAGGCCAGCAGGAACGTCGACACCGACGCTGCGGCCGGCACCAGCAGCATCGCCGCCACGAACAGCGGCAGCACCGACAGCGGAACGCCGCCCAGATGCTCGCGGCGGGCGTACCCGATCGAATACACCCCGACCGGGACCGCAACCGCACCGGTCAACGCCATGAAGAACCCGCCCAGCGGATCCAGGCGCAACGCCACCCCGATCAGGGGAACCAGCCAGCCGATCTGCACCGAACGCGGCGGCCCCAGCATCCCGGCCAGGCCGAGCCCAACCCCGGCCGCGCCCAGCGCCGATGTCAACAAACCTGCGATGGCGGATCCGAAACCGCTGTGGCGCAACATGTTCGGCTCAACCGGGAGTGCAACATCGGCAGTGACGGTCATCGCCCGGTCACCGACCGCAGCGCGACCACAATCTGCGTGGGGGTCGGCGGGCAGCCCGGAATCTCGACGTCGACCGGCACCACCTCCCCGACCGCTCCGGCGACACCGTAGGCGTCGGCGAACACCCCGCGGTTCAGGGCGCAATCACCACACGCGATCACCACCCGCGGTGCCGGCGTCGCATCCAGGGTGTTGCGCAGCGGCTGCGCCATGTTGTGGGTTACGACACCGGTCACCAACAGCGCGTCTGCGTGCCGCGGCGAAGCGACCAGGCGGGCGCCGAAGCGTTCGGCGTCGTACACGGGGCCGAATGCGCCGGAGATCTCCACTTCACAGCCGTTGCAGGAGCCGGCATCGACGTGTCGCACCTGCAGCGACCCCACCACACCCGTCGGTGCATCGGCAGCGACCGCCGGACGCTCACCCGCCTGTCCGGTGACCCGGCCGGTCCTGACTATCTTGGCGATCCAGCCCCTCACGACTCGACCACCGGCCGCTCAAGGGCGCCGACCTGTTCGTTCAGCAGTCCCGCCAGCACCGTGCGAGCTACCGCCAGCAACTCCCCGATATGGGGGGATCCGATCGAGTAGGTGACCGAATTGCCCTGCCGACGTGCACTCACGATTCCAGCCCTGCGGAGCACACCCAGTTGCTGAGAAAGGTTCGTCGCCTCCACACCCACCGCGGGCAGAAGTTCTGTCACCGACCGATCGCCGGCAACGAGCAGCTCCAGAATCCGGATACGCGCTGGATGCGCCAGCGACCTGAAGAACTCCGCCTTCAGCGCGTCCAGCGACTCCCCCACATGCACCTCCCCGGGAGCTACCAAATACATCAATCTATGAATTTAGAAAATTAGCATATAGGTAAGGAGAGCGGTCGCTTTCGGGAACCCGCGGGGCCACTTGTCGGGTTCGCCGTAACTGACGACGGTCCCACCCGACCAAGGCGGCGGGGATCGGGTGACGTGACCGTACACTTCGGCGCAATGAGCGACGCGTTTGTTCTGGACTACGTGCGGACCCCGCGCGCCAAGGCTTCGGCCAAGGGATCGCTGCACGACCGCACCGCCACCGATCTGCTCGTTCATCTCCAAGAAGCCCTCGTTGAGCGGACCGGGTTGGATCCCGCACGGGTGGACGACGTCATCGTGGGCTGCGCGTCGCAGGTCGACGAGCAGGGCGCCGACATCGCCCGCACCGCCGCCCTTCTCGCCGGCTGGGGCGACCACGTCCCCGGCCTCACGATCAACCGCTTCTGCGCCTCGGGCATCGACGCCGTCGCGCACGCCGCCGCCCGGCTGCGGGCCGGCGACCTCGGCCTGGCGGTGGCCGGCGGGGTCGAGTCGGTCTCCCGGGTTCCGCTGTTCGCCGACCGCGGCCCGCTGTGGACCGACCCGGCCACCATCCGCAAAGTGGGCTCGGTGCACATGGGGGTGGCCGCGGACCTCAACGCCACGATCGAGGGGTTCAGCCGCGAGGAACTCGACCACTACGGCGTCGAGACCCAGCACAAGGCGGCCGCGGCGTGGGCCGACGGCGCGTTCGCCCGCTCGGTGGTGCCGGTCGGGCCCGGCGAGCACGGACCGGGCCTGGACCACGACGAGCTCGTCCGCGGGCAGACGACGCTGGAGATGCTGGCCGCGCTATCGCCGGCGTTCGCTCAGCTGGGCGCCGACGGCCAGGACGAGATCGCCCTGAACGCCTACCCGGCAGTGGCCGCCATCGAACACCTGCACACCGTCGGCACCTCACCCCAAATGGCTGATGCCGCAGCACTTTTGCTGCTAGGCACCCGTGAGAGTGCCGAGGCGGCCGGCCTCGAACCCCGGGGCCGGATCGTGGCCGCGGCGACCACGGCGGTGAACCCGGTGGTGATGCTGACCGCCGGCCAGAGCGCGGTGGTGGAGGCCATCGAGCGAGCGGGCTTGCGGCCCAACGACATCGACGTCTTCGAGTTCGCCGAGGCGTTCGCGGCGCTGTGCCTGAAATTCCGCCGCGCACTCGACGCCGGACCGGACCGGATGAACCCCAACGGCGGCACGATGGCGATGGGGCACGCGTTCGGAGCGACCGGGGCGATCCTGGTGGGCAGTTGCCTGGAGGAGCTCGAGCGCCGCGACGGCCGCTACGGCGTCGCCGCGGTCAGCGGCGCCGCAGGCCTCGGGGTGGCCGTCGTGATCGAGCGGCTGAGCGCCTGATGCAGTTACCGCAGCGCCTGGCCCGATTCAATCGGCACGTCACCAATCCCGTGCAACGCATCTGGGCGGGATGGGCGCCGGGGATGGGCACCATCGAGCATGTCGGACGGCGGTCGGGTCGGATCTTCCGCACCCCGCTGACCGTGTTCTCCACCGATGAGGGGGTGGCCATCATGTTGACCTACGGACCCGACCGGGACTGGGTGAAGAACCTCATCGCCGCCGACGGTGGCCGACTGCACCGACACGGCCGCAGCCGCTCTGTTCGCGACCCTCGCGTGGTCACCAAGAACGAGGCGGCGGCGCACGTCACCGGATTCGGCCGCCGGGTGTTCCCGAGACTCCCCTTCGAGGACGCCCTGCTACTCAGCTGGGGACAGTGACCCTCAGCGACGGCGCTGACCCGCGATCGCAAGCCCGAGTCCGACCAGCGCGATGATCGGCCCCAGCACCGTCCAGGTGGTGGTGTTGCTCATGAAGCTGCCCTGAACCTTGCCAATCCCCTGCAGGGTGAACAACACACCGAAGGCCACCATCAGGACGCCGAGGACACGCAACGCATTTCCCATGCGTCAATCTTGCGACAAGAGACGGGCCGAGGTGGTGACGCCGTTGACTGGACATGACACTCCCAGCCGGCCCCCTTGCGGAGACACATAGGGATGAGCGCCCGCCTCGCAGCGACAACGATGAGTATTGCCCGGCTCATAGCGACAACTCATGCCGCACTGGTGGGAACCACCGCGACCCGCTTCACCCCGGACGCAACGACGCCTCGTCCAGCTCCAATCCGATCACCTCGGGGACTCGCCAGGATCACGCAGGCCCGCTACCGGGCACCTCGTCGATCGCGTGCGCTGCCCGCATCGCCAGTGCCTCCTCGCGCGTCATCGGCTGACCCGCGAGATGCCGGGTCAGGTAGTCGATCAATGCACGTCGGATGGTCTCTCCGCGGGCGACACCGTCCATCTCAGACCGCTCGTCAACCAGTGTCACCAGATCGTCGGGGAGACGGACTGAATAGGTGCTCGATGCCTCATCGCCTATCGGCGGACGGCCTCGACGGCGTAACTTCCGCTCGGGGATTCCCCGCTCGGCCTCGCCGACGAGTCGTTCGATCGTGTTGTCGTCCACGTGGTCCGGGAGGGCGTCCGTGCGCGATGGCTTCGCAGATACCTTGTTGATGGCTTTCCGCGCCGGGGATTTCTTCGAAACCGACTTGGGCGCCGTCGTCTTCTTCGCTGGTTGAATTGCTCTGGGCATCGTCACTTTCCACCTCTCGCCCGGAGGGCCTTGTCCAATTCGTGCCGACGCGCCTTCATGCAGTGAATCACCAGATCCTTGTCGGACATGTGCACGACGAGGATCTCCAGCAAGGTCGCGTCCGATGCCGACGATCACCAATTGCAATATCGTAACACGATAATCACGCCTCTCGAAAGCATCCACACCCGCTCAGCCGCCAAGGCTCAAGCTACGACGAGGCTCTGACAGAGCCGTCGCCGTGACGGTGGCGGTCAGGCCGCCTGTCACTTGGGTCACACCTCCCATCCGGATGGTGAACGGTTCCGAATTGCATCTCGTAATAGGGATGAAAAGGAGCAACGACGTGGTGTCGACCAGCAGCCCGACCAGTGTCATCGCCGCAGTGCGCGGGGCGCTGCCCCCGCACCGGTACAGCCAGCCCGAGATCACCGAGGCGCTGGTTCAGCTGCCCCAGTTCGTCCCGCACGCCGATCTGCTGCGGCGATTCCACCAGACCGCCAAGGTCGACTACCGCCACCTCGCGCTGCCGCTGGAGCAGTACCCGACGCTGAATGACTTCGGGCAGTCGAACTCGGTGTTCATCGACACCGCCGTCGAGCTCGGGTCGGCCGCCGTGTCGGCCGCTCTGGAGGACGCCGGCCTCGGGCCGCAGGACGTCGACGCGATCTTCTCGACCACGGTCACCGGCATCGCGGTGCCGACGATCGACGCCCGCATCGCCGGCCGGCTCGGCATGCGCCCCGACGTTCGACGCATCCCGCTGTTCGGACTGGGATGCGTGGCCGGCGCGGCCGGAACGGCCCGCGCCCACGACTTTCTGCGCGGCAACCCCGACGGGGTGGCGGTGCTGGTGTCGGCGGAGATGTGCTCGCTGAACTTCGCCGCCCTCGGCGCGGACGTCGCGGGCCTGGTCGGGACGGCGCTCTTCGCCGACGGCGCGGCAGCGCTGGTGGCCGTCGGAGAGCGCCGCGCCGAGACGCTGGGCATCACCGGGCCGCGGGTCATCGACACCGCCAGCCGGCTGTACCCGAATTCGTTGCGCACCATGGGATGGGACGTCGGCGCCGCCGGGTTCCAGCTCGTGCTGTCCCCCGATGTGCCCGACATGGTCAGCCGCTACCTGCGTGACGACATGAGCGGCTTCCTCGGCGGACACGACCTGCAGATCGACGACATCGGCGTGTGGGTCAGCCACCCCGGCGGCCCGAAGGTGATCGAGGCGATCACCGACAGCCTCACGCTGCCCGCCGACGCCCTCGAGCTCACCTGGCGCTCGCTGGCCGAGATCGGCAACGTCTCGTCGTCGTCGGTGCTGCACATCCTGCGCGACACGATGGACAAGCGCCCCGCGGACGGATCGCCCGCGGTGATGATGGCCATGGGTCCCGGCTTCTGCTCGGAACTGCTGCTCATGCAGTGGCAGTGAGGGCCGATCCCATGACGTGGTATTTCATCCTCCTCTTTGCCGTGGGCGTCGAACGCCTGGCCGAACTGGTTCTGGCGCAACGCAATCTGGCGTGGAGCCGCGCGCGGGGCGGCGTCGAAGTCGGCGCGGCCCACTACCCGGTGATGGTCGCCCTGCATCTGGCGCTGCTGGTCGGCTGCGTGGTGGAAGTCGCTGTCATGCACCGCCCGTTCATCCCGGCGCTGGGGTGGCCGATGCTGGCTCTCGTCGTCGCGGCCCAGGGGTTGCGCTGGTGGTGCATCACCACCCTTGGCCGGCAGTGGAACACCCGCGTCGTCGTGATCCCCGGCGCGGCTCGCGTCGACGGCGGGCCGTACCGCTGGATCTCGCACCCGAACTACGTCGCCGTCGTGGTCGAGGGGTTCGCGCTGCCGCTGGTGCACTCGGCATGGGTGACCGCACTGGCGTTCACCACATTGAACGCTTTGCTGCTGAGCACACGTATCACCGTTGAGAACTCAGCGTTGGCGAGGCTGGCATGAATGATCTTCTGGTCGCCGGCGCCGGACCGGCGGGGCTGGCCACAGCCATCCACGCCGCCCGCGCCGGACTCGACGTCACCGTGGTGGAACGCCGCCCCGGGCCCATCGACAAGGCCTGCGGGGAAGGGCTGATGCCGCACACGCTGGGACACCTCGAGGTCCTCGGAATCACCCCGCACGGCAAGCCTTTTCGCGGTATCACCTACCTCGACAAGACCCGGCGCGTGGAGGCCCGCTTCCCCGGCGCCGCCGGACGCGGGGTGCGGCGCACCGTCCTGTCCGAAGCCCTGCACGACGCTGCCTCCACCGCGGGCGTCCGGATCGTCAAGGGCGACATCGGCGAGATCGAGCAGGACGCGAACGGCGTGCGCGCCGGCGGTCTCGAGGCGCGGTACCTCGCGGCCGCCGACGGCCTGCACTCGCCGATCCGTCGCCAGCTCGGGCTGGACCGGCCGACGGGCGGCGGTCGCCGCTGGGGTATCCGCCGGCACTTCCAGATCGCCCCGTGGACCGACACCGTCGAGGTCTACTGGGCCGCGCACACCGAGGCCTACGTCACCCCGGTGTCCGACGACTGCGTGGGAGTCGCCATCCTGACATCCCGGCAGGGCAAGTTCGACGATCATCTGCGTGAATTCCCTTCTCTGGCAGCACGACTCGACAGGGCGCAGGGCGGTCCGGCCCGCGCGGCGGGGCCGCTGCGGCAGCGCGCCGCCAGCCAGCACCGGGGCAGGGTCATGCTCGTCGGCGACGCGGCGGGATACGTCGACGCCCTCACCGGCGAGGGGCTGGGCATCGCGCTGGGGTGCGCCGAGCTGGTGGTCGACGCCGTGCTGGCCGACGACCCGGCCGACTACACCCGCCAGTGGCGCCGCATGTCACGCCGATACCGGCTGCTGACGTCGGGACTACTGGCGGCCAGCAACTCACCGGTGCGGTCCATGATCGTGCCGGCGGCAACCGCTCTGCCGAGTGTCTTCAATCAGGCGGTCAAGCTGCTGGCTCAGTGATGGGCGCTGGTTTGATCTTCCCGGCGTGTGGTCACATACGCCCCACCAGTCCCCAGCGGAGACCACCAAGAGTAAGTGCCCGCCTCAGAGCGACAACGGCCTCAACGAAGCCGGCAAACAACCTGGGCTGCGTCAGTTGTCGCTCCGAGGCGGACAACGTTGTCGTGCTTGCCCGAACAGTGACGGGTGTGACTCGGCCACTCGGACCTACTGGTTATTGAGGGTCGCCTCTTCCAGATCGAGTCCGCGCATCACCGTGCGCAGCACCTCGTCGGGAGGGTGAGGGCAACCGGCTGAGAATCGCTACCAGAGCGTGCCGTGGTCGACCGACAAGATGAAGCCGTGGTTGCCTTCAGTCTGGCAGTGCACCACGCCCTGGTAGTCCACCGCGCAGGCCGCACCCAGGGTCTGCACCCGCCGGCCTGCGGGGAGCACCGGGAAGTCGCGGGTGAACGTTGCGGCCATGTAGGACACCGCTACAGCCCCCGGCTGTCGAAGGCGAAGCCGGCGATCAGCGCGGTGACCTCGTCGGCCAGTTCGATCTGCGGGAAGTGGCCGGGTCCGGGCAGGATCGCGACGGCGGCGTCGGGCACGTGCGTGCGGATCAGGTCGACCCAGGGTGAGCTCTGGCCGGGGGTGAGCGGCACACGCTTGAGCGCGGTGCCCATCGTCGTGCTCTGGATCGCGAGCAGTCGGACCCCGACCATGTCGAGGGCGTTCTCGACCTCGCTGGCGTCCCAGCCGGCTAGGTCTGTCATCAGGGCCCTGCCCGCCGCAGCGGGAAGACGCAACGCCCGATCGCAGATCGCCTGGGCGACAGCGGGATCGCTCGACGGGAAGAACATCGATTCGAAGAACTCCCGCACGAATCGCCGGTAGCCATCCCCATCCAGTTCATCGGCCATATCCCGCCGGGCAGCCACCGGGTCGCCCTGAGCGATCCGGCTGCCGTCCACGAGCACCAGCCCGGACATGGCGTCGGGCTGAACCCGGTTCGCTTCCAAGACCACTCGGCACCCCATGCTGTGGCCCACCAGGATCGCCGGCGGCAACTCAAGATCGACCAACGCGCGCGCCAGGCCCGCGCCGTAGGCCTCGATAGTGCACTCGGCGGGCGTGCCCGGGCTCGATCCATGCCCGGGCAGCTCACATACGGCGACCGTTGTCCTGGAGGCGAGTGAGTCGACCTGGGCGTGCCAGTCCGTCCCATCACAAGCGAACCCGTGTACGAAGACCAGCGGGGGCGCACCGGCACCGGTCCGGATCATCCGCATGCTCGGAACTCTTCCAGGGCTGGCACCCGGCCGAGACCGTTCGGCCGGAACGGTATTGAGCCAGCGCTCGGCGGCCAGTAGGGAAGTCTCCGAGAAAGTGTCACGTATGGGCGGGGTCGGCGCTCCTACTGGTGAGAGCGGCCCGACCGGGGCTGCGACCAGCGTGAAGGCAACATAATGAACACCACTCGCAACATGAAACGACTCATCGCGGGGCTGGCAACGGTGATGGTGGCCGGGTGCTCGTCATCGACTGGTTCGACCGCGGCGCACGCCGCCCCGGGCGGCCCCGCGCCGTCGACACCGACACCGACACCGACACCGGCGACGGTTGCGCAGGGAGCGGCTCACGGTGTCGAGGCCGCGATCGGGGCCATCCCCTGGTCGCAGGTCGGCCCGGGTTGGATGCTCGCCACCTGGAGCCCGGCACCGGGCCTGCGTCCCGGCCAGACCCCTCCCGCGGGCGCGCCGACGTACGCGACGGCCACCACGACGCTTTATCTGGTCGACCCAGCCGGCGGCCGCTACCCGATCACCACCTTCCCGCCACCTGGCGATAAGGCGGGCCCCCGGTTGGTCGACTGGTCGGGCGACGGGAGCCACGCCCTGTTCGACGCGGCGTACTCCACCCCGCCGACAGCCATCTCGGTCGACCTGCACACCGGCATACAGACCACGATTCCCGTCACCGGCTTCCCCCGCTACACGCGCCCCAACGGCAAGGCCATCCTGATGTCGACCCACTTCAACGGCAATGAGCCTGGAACGTTGAACCGGATTGACCTCACCGGCAACCAGCAGCTCACGTACCCGACGGACCAGCTCGGAGGAGCCGGCCAGTTCAGCGGCGACTACCTGGAGTCACCCGACGGCACACAGCTGGTACTCGGCACCGCCAACCTGGGAAACGAGGTGGTGCCCAGGTCCGACAACAGCCTGGTGGTGATGGGCAACGACGGATCGGTCATTCGAAAACTGCCCTCACCGACGCCGAAGGCCCAGTGCTCACCGGTGAGGTGGTGGAGCCCAACGGTGATTCTCGCCACCTGCAAGGCCTCCTCGGGCAGCCAGCTCTGGCAAGTACCTCTGGCCGGCGGGGCACCGATTGCTCTCACCGCAGTCAACTCCGGCGAGGAGCGTATTCCGGGGTTCGGGCCGGACCTCGGCGACACGGATGCCTGGCAGCTTCCGAGCGGCACGTTCCTGCAGTCCCTGGGTGCGTGCGGCTCCACGTTCCTGTCCCGCCTGACTCCGGACATGCACACCACGCCGGTGACCGTTCCCGGCGTGGACAGTAGACACAGCGTCCTCGTCACCGGGGTGACCGCCGACAAGTTGGTGCTCCGAGCGACGATGGGCTGCGGCAGTGGTATCTCGCTACTGACCTACGACCCGGCGGCCAACACCTCGACCGTGCTGCTCGGTCCACCCATCAACGGCGGCGGCGTCACCGACGCGCTGCTCTATCCCGACCAGAATTAGCGAGGACAAATCATGAAGATCTTGGTTCTCGCGGCGACCGGTCCGTTCACTCCGTCGGCGACGACGCCGGGGCCAATTCGAACACGGGGATCACGCGGTCGGTGCTTCGTTCGTAGTCGGCGAATCCCGGCGCCTGTTCGACGACGGCACGGAAGATCCTGTCGCGTTCGGCAGGGGGTAACTCGCGGGCGGTGACGGCCCCTGGTGCATCGGAGCCGATCTCGATCGTGGCGGCGGGGTGGGCGCGAAGGTTGAACGCCCACGCGGGATCTCGGTCACGTCCCGCTGATGAGCCGACGACGTAGATCGTTCCGCCGATGTCGAAGTAGGCCACCGGATTGATGCGCTCCTGGCCGCTGCGGGCGCCGGTCGAGGTCAGCAACAGCAGCGGGAAACCTTCGAACCGTCCGCCCACCTTGCCGCCCACCACCGCCGGAGCCCCCTCCGGCGCAGTGAGCCGTACCTAGTCGTGCTCACCACGTAGACGCAACCGTCATGGAACTTCGGGCCGGGGAAGGCGCTGCCATCGCGCTTCCCATCCACCTAGCCGGGCCGGCGGACGGTATCGCCGTCGACACCGCCGGCGCGGTCTACGTCGTCGAAGATACGTCCGACGGTGGCCTCTATCGGCTCGCCCCCACAGCAACAGGCCCGACCGAGATGCTGTCCGGGGCGTTCGACGCCGTTGCGGTCGACGCCTGGGGCACCATCTACCTCACCCGGGGGACAGATCGCCCCAACGTCGTGAAAATCCCTGCAGGACAGACCGTTCCGACGAAAACTGCATTCCCTGACATGCAATTGGCCAGCGGGGTCACCGTCGACAGCGCCGGCAACGTGTATGTCTCAGACGGATGGGCCAGCGCGTCACCCGTCTACAGACTCGCAGCCGGCCACACCAGTGCCACCGCACTCGACGTCGTCGATCTGAGCTTCCCCAACAGCCTCGCGAATGGGGTCGCGGTCGATAACGACGGCAACCTCTACGTCGTCGACATGAAGCAGAGCCGTGTGATCAAGGTGCGTGCGCCGTTGAAGGATGCGTCACACTGAACGTCATCGAAAGGGGTGGCCGTGGCGCGCTACGTGACAACAGTGAAGACCGCAAAGACTCCCAAGGAGGCATTCGCCTACATGGCCGATCTCCGCAACTTCGCCGAGTGGGATCCCGGCGTCAAGGCTGTCAAGCAGGTGAAGGGCTCAGGCGGCGGCAAGGACAGCGTGTTCGACGTCACTGTCGCCGCGGTGGGCCGTGACCTGACGTTGCGTTATGTGACTGAGGAATACGACGCACCGCGCAACCTCCTCGTGGTGGCCCGCAGCAGCGTATTCACCTCGATCGACCGGATCACCGTCGAGAAGGACGGCAGAGGATCGGTTGTCACCTATGACGCGGATCTGCGCCTCAATGGCGTGCTGCGCGTGGGCGACCTGGGCCTGCGGCTGATGTTCGGCCAGATCGGCAACCGGGCTGCCGCCGGTCTTCGCCGAGCTCTCGGCGCGCAGGTGCCGAGATGAGCGCCGATCCGGGCCGGTGCTGAAACGACGAATCGCCACCCCCGTTCCGAACACCGCGACGGTGTGGGGATGGGACGCCTCGAACCACGACTGGGGCCGCGGGCCCATGGACCTCCACACTCCGGGATCGCCGTGACTGGACGTGCCACTCCCAACCGATAGACTTGGTCATGTTGTACATACGACGTACTCACGCCCCGTGTGCGCACCTAGTAGTGAGGTGGTTATGAGCGAAGAGAAAGTTTCGACAAAAACCAGTCGTGACCAGCGCTTAAACTTTCGAGCCAGCGCGCGGCAGGAGCTGATGATCCGGCGTGCCGCAGAGGCTACCGATAGCACCATTACGGACTTCATCCTCGGCAGCGTGCTGGAGAGTGCCGAGCGAGTTCTGGCCAACCGCACATGGTTCATCGCCGACGAGGAACAGTGGGCCGAATTCCAGCGCCTCCTCGATGCCCCGCTGCCGCCGATGCCGAAGCTCGACCGGCTCGTGCGGCGCGCGAGCCCGTTCGACGAGAGTGACGCGACGACGGTTGGCTGAGATCCGCGGCGCCAAACCACGTAGGCCGCACAAGCTCACCAAGGCACACGATCGCACCCGCTTCGAATCAGGTGCCCCAGAGCTCGACGAGTGGCTCAAGAAGTACAGCTGGCAGAACCAGCGGGCCAACAACGCGACGACGTACGTCACCACAAGCGGAGACCACCGGGTCATCGGCTACTACGCCATCACGGTGGCCGGCTACCAGCGGGGCAGAGCACCGGAGGCGATCGCCAAGCAGGCACCCGAAACAGTGCCCTGTTTCCTGCTTGCCCGCTTGGCGGTCGATATCGAGTGGCGCGGGCGCGGAGTGGGATGGGGCCTGCTGCGCGATGCCATGCAACGCGTGGTCCTGCTATCCGAGTCCGTCGCCGCCCCAGCACTATTGGTGCACGCGCGCGATGACGAGGCCCGCGACTTCTACTGCCATCATGCGGAATTTCTGCAGTCCCCCGTGGATCCGCTTCATCTGTTCCTGCCGATGAGAGCGATCGCTTCGCGATTTCGCAGTCGGTAGGTCAAGCCGTTTCGGGCACCCGCGACACCCTGTTCGGGGATGATGAGAACGCTCTTGGGGCATCGGGCAGGTGCATGGCGCTAAGCCGAAGCGCCCGCGAACAAAGGGGGATCGAATCATGTGGTTGAAGACTCTGGCCGTTACGGGCGTGTTCGTCGCATGGATGGTGACGCCGGCGCCACCGGCGAAGGCCGACGGGCAATGCACCGATAAGACCAACGCGCAGGCTCACCAGGTTTGTATGGCGATGGCGAACGGACAGTGCGGCGGCATCGGGGCATTCGGTGCTTCGCACACCACCTGCACCTACCCCGATGGTTCCCGTGATGAATGCGACTGGCACATGACGAGTCTCACCAGTACCGCCGGCTCCTGCACGTGGTTCGCGACGCCGCCGGCATTCCCGATCGGCCCACCACCGCCGGAGCCGCCTCCGGCTCAGTGAGCCGTCTGGCCCGAAAGCGCGGCAGCGAGGCGCACCCCCGCGGCAGCGCCGGAAACTTGTCGGTCCTCGTCGCTAGCGTGACCCCGGTTGGCTGTTCGACGGGGGAAGGAAGCGCGCCGTTGAAGGATGCCTCACACTGAGACGACATCGATAGGGCCGGAACGGCGCGCTACGTGACAACCGGGCCTATCCCCCGTCGCCCGCCTCGACCGGCCTCGCTTCGGGAAGCGCGACGAGCAGTTGCCACACCAAAGTGGTCAACCCGATGAACACGCCCTGTAGGGTCAGGACGAACACGATGTACTCGTGCCACTTGGAGAGCACCTGCCCGCAGCCCAGGCCCTCCCAGGGCAGTGTCGACAGGGCTCCCACCAGACCGAGTGACATCACCATCACCGCTACCCCGGTGGCGACCCGCTGGATCGGGTCACGCAGGTGGCGGCGGAAGAAACCGGCTTCGATGCCGAGGGTGATCATCAGCATGGGGATCACGTAGGTCATCTGGTCGAAGTAGCGCGGGCTCACCGCACCCCAACAGGAGAAGACGAAGAACTGGCCGCGCATGCTGATGGGGATGTTCTCGATCTGGGCGGCGATCTCGGGCGGGAGTTCACGCTGAACGTCGACGCTGCGGGCGTCCCACCACAGCGCGGCGCCGGCGTAGGCGGCGTAACTACCGATCACCAAGGGCAACACGGCGCGGACCCGCTGCCAGTCCAGCGGGTTCTCGGCCCGTTTGCGTGCGCTGATCGCGGTCAGCGGGTCGGCGTTCAGGGAGGACGCCAGCACAAGGCCCATTGCCAGCGCCAGGAGTACGGCGACGAGTTGGTCGACCCACATCGGCGGGTGGCTGCTGATCACGGCGAGCACCACGTCGCACCCCAGGATGACGACGGCGCCGATCCCCCACCAGCCCCACAGTCGCGACGGACCGCCGTCGGCGCGGTCGATCGTGCGCTTGAGCACAGCGACCGCGAGCAGGATCACCGCGTCCACCGCGATCACGATGATCGGGGCTGCGGAGTCGTCGCGCCCGAAGGCCTCCAGCACCGCGGTGATCATCTCCTCGCTGAAGGCGAATCCGAACAGGAGAAGGACGATCACACCGAAGGCCGGTGCGCCCAGGGAAGGGGACTTCGTCGACGCGGTCGTCACCGAGAACGCCTCCCTCCCTGCAATTGGTGGGATCAGGCTAGTGGGCGGTCTGCCGGCGCGCTCACGCGCACCGCCGTGCGACGTGCCGCACCGTTCAGTGTCACGTGGCGCCCGGCGGCGGCACGATCCGCACCTGTCGGCGGCTGGGGCGTCGCGCCGCGGTGATACCGGCCTGCCGGCAGGCCCGCACCCCGCCCAGCGGCCGGGGGTCGGTAGGCCAATCCTGTTGTCCCGCAGCGTCGAAGAGAGCGGCGGCGTTGGCCGTCGCGCCGGTGGTGAACCGGGTCTGGTACCGGATGCCGTCGTGGCGTCCCGTGCCATGCAGTGCTACCGCCCACGCCTGGGTGAGGGCGTAGTTCGGGGTTGTCGCGATCTCGCGGGTCATCCTGAAGGATGCGGCGCCCCCCGCGCAGGTGTTGGCCAACCACCGCGGTGTCGACACCCGCAGCGTCGACACCACGGTGCGGGCGGCGGCCTCGAAGCTGACCACGCCGAGATCGACGAGTTCGTGGCCGAAGCGCTCCCGCAGCGCGGTCTCGACGTCGGTCGCGAGGTAGCAGGTGCCCTGCGGCGGGAGCAGATCGAAGCGGCCGGACAGGTCCGAGGAGAACCACCACGGCGAGCGGCCGCGGGTATGGGCGCGATACAGCGCGGTCTCGGGGGTCAGCCGCGAACGAGGAAACCCGCTCAGGTCCGCCGGCGGCGCACCGAGTGCGGGCCGCCGCCGCGATCCGCTCACGCCCGCCAGCCGGCCGCCACCCGCCGGGCCGCCTCGATCACCGGGGCGGTTTCGCCGCCGTCGCCTAGCCAGTCGGCGGGGCTGGCGCCGTCGAGTTGTTCGTTGGAGGCGCGCAGCCACAAAGCCGCCATCCACGCGTCGTCGCTGCCCTCGGCCAGCTCCGCCAGGACGGCGGCCAGCCCGGGGAGAGTGGCGCCGTTGTCGAGGAACTGCCAGACCGGGTAGACGGTGGTGTCGTCGGCGAGCGGGCAGCCCAGGATCGCTCGGCGGGCGGCACGCTGGTGGACGGCCTGCCGCGAAACGCCCAGCCAGCGGCCCAGGCCGGCGGTGTCGTAGAAGGGTCCGGCGACCTCGTCGAAGGGGTGTCCCAGTGGGAGGGCGGCGACCATGGCGTCGGCGATGTCCTCCGGGTCGCCGAACGCCTCGGGGCCGACCTGGGCCTCGGCAGCCTTGCGCAGCCGGGCGCGCACCTTGAGACCGACCGAGCGCAGAATCTGCTGCTCGAGCACCGAGAGATCGGTCGCCATGGCGCCCAGCCTTTCCGCCTGTGTCAATCGTGTCAACATTGTATCGTCAACGACGTCAATGCGGGGCGGTTGTCTGTGGCGAGGAGAGCCGTGCTCCTCGTAGTCGAGCCGGAACAACGTGTACGAACGTGACGACGACGTCGGCGCGTGCTGTCAGTTGGCTGGTTTGTCGAGGCATACCGCCTCGTCGCGCAGGTGATTGGCGGCCCAGCTGTGTCCGCCGGACTTGATGCTCACCCGATTGCCGTTGGCCTTGACATAGCGAAGCGTGGCGACCACATCGTCGGCATCGACCGCCTGCACGATCACGTCGGGAAAGCGATCGGGCACCCGCTGGTTCCACACCGTCGCCCGGCGGGCGGACTCATAGCCCGGTTCACGGCGAAAGAGATGACGCCCGTTCGGAAGTGACGCCATGGCGACGTCCTCGAATTCGCAGGCGGTTCTTGAAATTTACTCTGTCACCAATGCCGCGGCGGGCAAACGGAAGCGGCGATATGCCAATCCCACCGGGCATCTGCTGGGAGAATGCCCGGCATGCCAGGCGCATTCCGGAAAGTCGTCTTCGCGATGCTGGTCTGCGTCGTCGCGAGCGCATGTTCGCCCAACTCGCCGTTGCAGCCAGACGTTGCGGCCGCCAGCCCGCCGGCCCAAACGCCTTCGATGACCGCAACGGCGTCAGCCACAACAACCACGGCATGCCTGGGGTTGTCGATCTGCACTCCCCCGCCTCCGGATGCCGAGGGCAACCCCGCCTGCAACTACCGCGACGGTTGGGAGGCCGACCCATCGGGATCGGCGATCAACGTCTACTACTTTCGAGAACCCTCAGCCGCTGCCAGTGCCGAGGAAGTGACCGCAGACGTTCGCCTCAAGGGCGACACCGTCGCGTCGCAGATCGCCGTGATCGAGCCGGGCCAGACATTCCATCGGATTCAGTTCCCCGGCATCGACAAGACGGCCGTGCTGGAGGTCCTGCTGAATACCAGTGCCGGACGGTGTTTCGTCATCGGCCCTGATGGGAGTTAGCGGCGTAAGCCGACACCTCGGGCGGGCGGCATTCGTTGATACAGAACGTGATTACCCGACGGCCAGCGCGACGTCAGCGACTTCCAACGCGCGTCAATCGCCCCATCAGTTGGGCCGCCCTTCATGGAGGCGCCCGGCGCTCTGGGACCGTGCTCCGAACCCTTCCAGTGCGCGATGCACGGTTTGGGCTGTCTTGTGGTCAGGGTGTTTCTTGAGAACCTCTTCCACGACGCGCTGAACCCCCTCGAGACTGGAAGCGATGCGAACTTCCTCCGCGTCGAGAAGACCCGAGAATGAATCGTCGAGGAGATACGAATCGTGGGGCGTCGAGAGATGCGCAACCCGATCAAGGAATATCTGAAGATGCCGGTGTGGCAAGTCGGCATTGCGGCCGATCTGCTCGACTCGCAGCAGGTCATCCCAGAGTCGAGCGAGGGGCCAGTCAATGGTGGTCAACGCGGTACCCAGGACGTGCCCGGCGTCCGAGGAACCAATCGCAATGCGGATCTCATCGACGAGCTGGTGAAAGTCTTCGTCGCTGAGCGAGTAGCCGACGAAGAGAAGGTGTTTCGTGACCAGCAATGCCTGGACGATGCCAACAGAGCGCTTCGTTCTCGCGCCAAGCTCATGTAGTCCTGGCGAGTCAAGACGATGTGGTCGTCACGATCTACTTGGTCGAGTGAGCCGTGCAACTTCAGTAGCCACGGTCGATTTTCAGCGACGCGGCCGTAGGGGAGGACCGTGAGTTCATCGTCGAGTGCGCGGCCGGGGCGCGTGCATGCCCGCTCGTAGAGATTGTCGTAATTAGTTGTGACGGCCTGGTCTGCACCGATCGATGCAAGTAGTGAATGCGTCAGGCCGAATCGCTCATAGCGCACGATTTCTTCGGCCAATCTCGCCAGCAGTTTGCCTCGGCCGCCCATCGCCAGCTGGATGAGCGTGGCGTGGTCGCGTGGGTCGAGATTATTGAGGGTCGATTTCTCTTCCTCGGAAACGTCATCGCGGTGCAGGGCCGTCAGTAGGTCCTGCCAATTCGGCAGCCCAGCATCGCGACTCACTCCAGCGCCGATGAAGAACACCAGTCGGCCGGCCCGAGCCTCGGCCGCCAGATCGGCGGCCAACCGCTCTTCCTCTTTCGTCAGCGGCCAGTCGTCGTTAGTACGTGCCGACTGAACGGCAGACCACGTCAAGGCATTCACGGTGCACAGAATCACGTCGATGTGGTGGTCAGAAGCGCTCTTGGTGAGGTGAGTCAGAAGAGGTCGGATGACATCGCCTCTGGCTCCCCGTAGGCCGCCCGCCCCTGTGCCGATCAGGGGAAGGGCGATCCGTAGAGGCCGCTCTTCCACTTCGGTGCAGTGGCGCATCGCCAACGCCACGAATTCATCGATCACCGGCAGCAGCGACTCGATGACCTCGGAAACCTCCTTCGGGTTCCTCGCTTCTTTTCGCCCGACACGTCCCAAGATGGTGAGGGGACCGTCGCCCGACTTGTCGAAGACCTTGGCGACCTCGTTTGGCTGCCAGGAATAGCCGGCAAGGAAGCCGCCCTCGGGCTTGTCCATAGGCTTTCCGAACCCCGCCGTGATGTGAAACGCGTCATCGGTTGGGCACAGCCAGGCATCGCATTGAAGTGCGGTGATGTCGGCCTTCACGACGAATACATGGCCAGGATCTGATCGCAACATGGATTCAAACTATGCGTTCGAAGTGGAGAGATGTTCAGGAGGGAGTTTCGAACGGTTGAGCAGGATGTGACCGGACGATTTATCCCGTCGGGCGAAACGTCAGAGGTCAGCTCTATCCTTGGGCTGAGCGTCTACGGGGAGGACTGCCACATGCACAGCTACGACATCATCGGCGACATTCACGGCTGCGCCACCGAGCTGAAAACACTGCTCGCCCAACTCGGTTACCGGCCCGATGACGCCGGCGTCTACCGGCACCCCGAGCGCACCGCGGTCTTCGTCGGCGACCTCGTCGACCGAGGCCCCGGGCAGCTCGAAGGTCTGGAGATCGTCAAAGCGATGGTCGACCACGCCGGCGCCCAGATCGTAATGGGCAACCACGAGTTCAATGCCATCTGCTACGCCACACCCCACCCGGACAAGCCAGGTGACTTCCTTCGCAGTCACGAGAACCCGACAAACACCGCGCACCACCTAGCTTTCCTCGAGCAGTTGACCGCCGAACAGCGCGAGCACTACATCGGGTGGTTCAAGACATTGCCCCTCTGGCTTGACCTGGGCGGCATCCGGGTCATCCACGCCTGCTGGAACCACGATTCGATGAAGGTCGTGACCGACGCGACGGGCGGCAACCGGCTGACAGATCTCCAGCACTACGTCGACGCCTCCACGAAGGGCCACCCGCTCTACGACGCTGTCGAGATCCTGCTCAAGGGACCCGAGATCAGCCTCCAGGACTACGGACAACCCCCGTACCTCGACCACGGCGGCAAGGCCCGCACCAAGGCCCGCGTCCGATGGTGGGATGCCGACGCACGCACGCTGCGCCAGCTCGCTGACATCCGCGGGATGAAAACGCCTGAGGGCGAGGACTATCCAGCGCTGCCCGACCTGCCGGTCGACGAGAAGCATCTGAGCTACGTGTACACCGATCAGGTGCCGGTGATCTACGGGCACTACTGGTTCGAGTGGGAGAACCACCAGGACGACTGGACCGACTACACCGCGTGCGTGGATTACGGCGCCGTCAAGGACGACGGCAAGCTGGTCGCCTATCGCTGGGACGGGGAGCCCACCATCACCTGGCGTAGGTACGAGCCGCATACGCGGGACGTGGTGGCCGAAACGCCCTCAGGCTGAGCGAGCGCGGCTCACGCCACCGCCGCGGCGAAAGACTGGAACAGATCCCCCGGCAGCGGCGTGTGCAGCTCCCACGTGATGGCCATGGGCCCCTCGCCGACATGGCCCCTGTACGAAGCCGGGCCGAGGAACCAGAATGCGCGGTCATCAGAACGAAGACGGGTGAACAGCATGATGGAGCGCCCCTTGGCCTCGTGGTTGCGGTAGCGCAGACCGGTTTCGCTCTCCTCCCGTGTGGTCGACTGGCTCTCCCAGTGAATGAGCCGCGGACTAATCGCGTAGTCGCGGTATCGCGTGGTCGGCGAGAACTTGCCACTGCTCTTGTCGAGGGTGAACGCGAGTAAGTCTGCGCGCTCTTCTTTGACTTCACGCACACCTTCGCGCCAGTCTGGGGTCTTAGCCCGGTCACCAATTCCGAAGGCCGCCATGATCTCAATGCGGGTATATCGAGCATGGACTTGAAGCGGAACATCTGGATGCATCGGAAGATTGCCCTGGAGATGGTCAACACGTTCATCGAGTTCGACCAGCAATTCCGCCAATTCAGCACGCACCTGCGGATGCAGCCACAGCAGATCGACGGCATCCTGCAAGGACTGTTCTTTGCTCAGTACCTGATCGCCGAGACTGGCGACGAGCATCCGTATTAGGCGGCGCTCGCGCTCCGACAGCGCGGCGACCTTCGGCGGAGCTGTCGACTTCAGTAGCTTGCGATAAGCCGCGATGCGTTCATCGTCGTCGACGTGCAGCAGTCGGCCGAGCGCCTTGCGCAGCGAAGCCTCGTTCGGGCCCGCCGGGTCGACAGATACGCCCGCGGCCTCGCACAGATCCGACCAACATTTCCCCGAGCTGTCGTAGATGTCGGGTAGGTCCAGTCCCGTCTCTTCCAGGTATTGCGAAAACTTCACGTCCGGGTAGTTGGCGTGAATCACTCGGAGTTCCTCGACACGAGCCGGCCACCGGGATGGAATCGCCTCCCGCAAGCTGCGAAGCACGATCTCCGAAGCCTTAGCGTCGAGGTGCATGTAACAGCCCGCCGGCAGGAACGGAAAGCCCTGCTGCACAGAGCGTTCGACATCACGACGAGTACCGCCGAGCAGAGCTCGATATCTTCGATCGAACCGGAACTCTTTTCGGTGAGTGCCGACGAAGTCCAGGACTGTGCAGAAAGTCTTGTCCTTGGACCGTCGAAGACCTCGGCCCAGCTGCTGCAGAAACAACGTGGGGCTTTCGGTCGGCCGCAGCATGAGCAAGGTGTCGACCTTGGGAACATCAACGCCTTCGTTAAACAGATCCACTGAAAAGACGACTCGCACTTTCCCGGCCGCGAGGTCCTTCAGCGCCGCCTCGCGTTCGTCCTTCGAGCTGTCGCCCCATACAGCGACTGACGGGATGTTGTGCTTGTTGAAGTGTTCGGCCATGAACTTCGCGTGTTCGATGCTGACGCAGAAACCAAGGGCCCGCATCGTGGACGGGCTATCGGCGAGGCGGATCACCTCCTGCACAACGGTGCGGGCCCAGGCGTCGGTGCTGGTGTAGAGATTGCTGAGCGCCTGAACGTCATAACCCTGGCCACGTCGCCAAGGAATCTCAGTGAGGTCGAGTCCATCGTGGATGCCGAAGTACATGAAGGGGCAGAGACGCTGTTGGTCGATTGCGTCCCAAAGCCTCAGCTCGGCGGCGATTCGGTCGTCGAACCAGTGCAGGATTGACAGGTCGTCGCTGCGCTCGGGTGTTGCCGTCAAGCCAAGTAATTCGCGTGGCTTGACATGGTCGAGCAGCTTCCGATACGACGGAGCCGCCGCGTGGTGGAACTCGTCGACGATGACGACGTCGAAGTGTTCTGCCGCAAGGCTTTCGAGGTTGGCGGCGTTGAGACTCTGGATCGAGGCGAAGACATGGTCGAACCGTTGCGGCCGTGATCCACCGATCCACTTCTCACCGAACGAGGCGTCACGAATGGCGTGACGGAACGTGGCCATGCTCTGATCGAGGATCTCGTTGCGGTGCGCCACAAACAACAGCCGCGAGCGTGTCAGTTCGTTGCGGAGACGCGCGAAGTCGACGGCCGCCATGACCGTTTTGCCCGTACCAGTGGCCGCCACGAGCAAATTGCGGTGATGGCCGCGCCGACGCGATATGGAGATCTGTTCGAGCAGACGTTCTTGGAATGGCTCCAACCGGAGCTCTATGGGACTGAGGATGACGTTTGGCCCAGTGTCGGGGCGGCCAGCTCGGCGGCTCTCTTCGTCAAATTCGTTGACGTCAAAGGGCACGAAGTCCGAACTGTGCCAGTAGCTTTCGAAGACCGCCTCGAACTTGGCCAGGATGTCCGGATTGCGTGCAGCTGACGCCCGGATGTTCCACTCCAGACCGGTGACTTGCGCGGAGTGGGTGAGATTGGAAGAGCCGACGTAGGCAGTGGAGAAACCGCTGTGCCGGTGGAAGATCCAGGCCTTGGCGTGCAGGCGGGTGGTGCTGACATCGTAGGAAACGCGAACGTCGGCACCGAGGTCGGTGAGCTGTTCGAGCGCGGCCTGCTCGGTGGAACCGGTGTAGATGGTGGTGAGGATCCGCAGTGGCTTTCCGCGTTCGCGGTGCCGGCGCAGCGAGGCGAGCAGCGGGTTGATGCCGCTGCGACGGATAAAGGCCATCAGAACGTCGATCTCGTCGGCCGACTCGATTTCGGCGTCAAGTTGGTGAAGCAACCCCGGTTCGCCGGGGGCATTGGTGAGCAGCGTGGTGTCCAGCAGCGGGATGAGCGGCTCGGCGATCGGCTGTGGGGTGCCGTCGGGCCGGCACTCGAGGATGGCGTGCAGAACCGTGCCGGGTTCGACTGGGGCTTCCGCAAGTTCGGACTCGACGATCTTCGCGAGCCGGGCGATGAGGTCGCGGGCCACCTCGATCCCCACCCGGACCCGGTCGCTATCCCCGACGGACTCCAGGGTCCGCTGGATCCGCCGGCTCAGGTGCAGTGCGATGCGGTCAGCGGCCTCGGCGGTATGGAGGGATCGACTCGGCCTAAATCGCTCATCCAACGACGTGAGTTCGCTCTGCAACGCCTCAGTCAGAAGTTGCTCATAGAGGCCTGGTTCGATCACCTGGCTAATCACCCCCATCACGCTCTCGACCGCCGCGGGGCTTCGCCATCGACAGGGCTCACCCCCGGCCAATCAGACTAGCCGTGAACCGACGCTCCATTGATCAGATCGGCTCGGCAGCGCGGTCCGGGCGCACGGGCGCCACTGGCCTCAGAGGGCAGGAAACCTGCAGCCTGTCGGACTCCCGCCGTATCGTCAGGGACTCAAGTCCTGGGGGATGGACCGGACCGACAGCGAGGGGCCGGATGAACAGTGCGTACGAGCGTCTGATGACGCCGTCGAAGATCACCGCCTGGCTGGACTGCCCGCACTATCTCACCCTGCGGGCGCTCGTCGACGCCGGCCAACTCGACGAACCCGACCGCACCTTCGGCTCCTTCGCCCGGTTGCTCCAGGACAAGGGCCAACTTCACGAAGACGAGTGCGTCCGCGACTACGAAACCGAAGGCAAGTCGGTCTTCCGCGTGCCGCCAAGGAACGAGAAGGAGTCGTTCGCCGCGTGGGTCGGCCGGGTGGGCAACCCCATGGCCGACGGACACGATGTCATCTATCAGATGCCGTTCATCCACGATGGGGTGCGCGGAATCGCCGACTTCCTCGAACGCGTCGAACGTCCCGACGCTCGCATCGGCTACGAACCGGTGGATGCCAAACTCACCCGGGTCGACGCCAAACCGGGCCATGTACTGCAGCTGTGCTTCTACGCCGATGCGATCAACGCCCGCACCAGCGTCGATCCCGACGACATGCACATCCTGCTCGGCACGAAGCACCGACAGACTTTGCGGATCAACGAGTTCCGGCCCTATTGGCGTCGGCTGCGTAGTCAGCTCACCGCGGCCCTGGACGCCGGGCCCGAGGCGTTGACGACACCGGAGAAGTGCGCGCACTGCGAATTCTGCGAGTTCTTCGGGGTCTGCGACAAACAGTGGCGCGACGACGACGCATTGATTTTCATCCCCGGAATCCGCCGCGCCGAGCGCGACGCTCTGGACATCGCAGGAGTGGTCACCCTTGCCGCCCTTGCTGAACTCGAAGGCGACGTGGCGGGGATCCGCCCGCAGCGGCGGCACTGGTTGGTGCGACAGGCCGCATTGCAGGTGCAGGCACGGCCGTCCGGCAGAGACGAGTTGCCGCACGAGCTGATCGAGGTGGGCGAGGACGCCCGGTTGGGCCACGGCTTCGAGTTGATGCCGGCGCCCGACGACGGGGATGTGTTCCTCGACTTCGAGGGCCATCCATTCTGGCGGCCGGACACCAGCCTGTTCTTCCTCTTCGGCCTCATCGAGCGCGACGACAACGGCGCGTGGAAGTACCGGGAATGGTGGGCGCACAACCCCGACGAGGAGGCCGAGGCGGTGGTGGCCCTGATCGACCACCTCACCGAACGGCGCCATAACCACCCCGGGATGCACGCCTACCACTACAACCACACCGAGCGCTCAGCGCTACAGGACCTCACGAGCAGGCACGGCGAAGGCGAGGCGGCGCTGGGACGGCTGGTCGAGGCCGAGGTGTTCGTCGACCTGCTGACGGTCGCCCGGAACGCCATTCAGGTGGGCGCGGAGTCCTACAGCCTGAAGGTGGTCGAGCGGCTCACCGACTACCAGCGCAGCCATGTCATCGACAAGGGGGCCGGCGCGGTGGTCAGCTACGAGACTTTCATGGCCAACGGCGACCAAGCCGAGCTGGATGCCATCGCGGCCTACAACGAGGACGACGTCCGCGCAACCTGGCGTTGCGCGACTGGCTGCTATTACAGCGGCCCGCCGGCTTGCCGTGGCGTCCGCCGCCGCAGGAGCCCAGCGAGGTGATCGTCGACATCACCGACGTGGTGGCGAGGTTCCACAGCTTCGCCGAGGGCACCCCCGAGCATCTGCTGGGCGACCTGCTGGGCTACTGGACCAACGAGTGGTGGGCCTATCTCATGCCGAAATTGGCTCAGAGCAAACAGGATACGGCTGATCTGATGGCCGCCCGCGACGCCATCGCGGCCATGTCGCACGTGGGCGAGTTCCCCCGGTACGGGGTCAAGGGGCAGGTGCTCAAGAACCCGGTGATGCGGTTCTGCTTCCCGGCGCAGCAGTTCGGGGATTTCCGCGGCGACGAGGCGCGTGTGCTCTACACACTGCCCGGTGGCACGTGGCGCGCGGCCGACGTCGATGAATTCGATGACGAGGCGCTGACAATCGACCTGGAGTGGGGCAAGAGGCAGCAGGAGGCCGGATATCTGCCGGAGTCGGTCATCCTGCACGAGTGGGTGTCGGGTGACGTCAAACGGAGAGCGTTGTTCGACTTCGCCGAACGGCTGTTGGAAGACCGCGAGCCCAACCCGGTGACGATGGCGCTGCTGCGGCGGGATCTCCCCCGTTTTCGGGCCGGCGGTGGTCCACGGGACGCACTGTTCTCCGACGATCTCGACGAGATGTGCACGTGGGCAACCGAACTCGACCACAGTTACGTCGCCGTCCAGGGCCCGCCCGGCACCGGCAAGACTTATCGGGCGGCGCATATGGTTCACGCTCTGGTGAAGAGTGGCCAACGCGTGGGAATCACCGCACCGAATCACCGCGCCATCGAGAACGTACTGCGCGAGGTGATCGGGATCTTCACCGAAAATAGCGATCTGGGGTTGCTGTGCGGGATACGCGTCAAAACCCAGGGCAGTCAGCCCGAACTCGACGGATTCGCCTACGGCAAGACCGAGAAGGCCGCCCGGCCTGAGTTCAACGTCGTCGCCGGAACGTCATGGCTGTTCTCCAACGACACGATGACGGGCGCCCCGGTGGACGTGCTGCTGATCGATGAGGCCGGTCAGTTCGGCCTCGCTGACGCGCTCGCGTCTTCGCGCGCGGCGCACAACCTCATCCTGCTTGGCGACCCACTCCAACTCCCCCAGGTGAACCTGGCCAACCACCCCGGCGGCGGTGGCCGCAGCGCGTTGGGCCACGTTTTGGGAGACGATGTGACGCTGCCGGCCGACCAGGGCGTGTTTATCGAGGAGAGCCGCCGCATGCATCCCGACATCTGCCGGTTCATCTCCGAACAGATCTACGAAGGCCGATTGGGTTGGCACAAGAGTAGGGCACCGGGTTGCGCTGGCTGCCAGCCCGCCATCACGGCAACGCGACCTCGTCGTCCGAGGAGGCGCAGATCGTCGCCGACCGCATCGCCCTGCTCGTCGGGACACCGTGGACGGATTTCAACGGCGAGGTGAAACCGCTGACCGTCGACGACTTCATGGTCGTCGCGCCCTACAACGATCAGGTGCGGACCATCAAGAGTGTCCTTAACCGCGACCCCCGTACCACCGGCGTACAGGTTGGCACCGTGGACAAGTTCCAAGGCGGCACCGCGGCGGTGGTGTTCTTTTCCACCGCCGCTTCCACCGGGGCCGACGTGGTTCGCGGCGTGGACTTCCTATTCTCCCGCGAGCGGCTCAACGTCGCGATCAGCCGGGCACGCTGTCTGGCGTATCTCGTGTGTACCGAAGAACTGCTCAACACCCGGGCGCGTTCGGTCGAGGAGATACGGCTGATTGCGACGTTGAATGCGTTTGTGGAGTGGGCGAGCCGTTAGGGCCGTGGACGCTGCGGTGATCAGGCCGACATTGACCGCAACCGATTAGGCGGCGGCGCTTCTTCTCGGGCGCGTGGATGTCGGAGGGCGACGGCAAAATCGACCAGCGTCACAGGCAGCATCAACATATAACCCTGGAGTTATGTTAGTGTCATGGGTGGTTCTCCTGCTTGAAGAGGTCGAGCGGTGGTACTTCGGACTCGAGGCCGAGTCGGCCGCAGCCGTGACGGGTGCCATCGACTTGCTCGAACAGGAAGGGCCCGCCCTCGGCCGCCCGACGGCGGACAAGGTCAAGGGGTCGAAGTTTCACAACATGAAGGAGCTGCGACCGGCGGGAACCAGTATTCGGATTCTGTTCCTCTTCGACCCTCTCCGCCAGGCTGTCCTACTGCTGGCCGGAGATAAGGCCGGCAATTGGCGGAGCTGGTATGACGAGAACATTCCGATCGCGGAGCAACGATACGAAAACTGGCTGGCAGGAGGTCAGTAAGGATGGCACGCAATTGGCGCGAGATCCGCGCCGAGGCCGTCGCGCAGGGTCACGTCAACCCATCGCGCGCAGACGCCAGGCGCAAGGAGATGCACGATGCCGTCCAGGCGCAGCGTCTCGCCGACATTCGCAAAGCGCACGGACACGTGCGTCAGGCTGACGTGGCTGCACTCATGGGCGTCTCCCAGGCGCGAGTTTCCAAGCTGGAGAGTGGCGATCTGTCACATACCGAGCTGGGGACATTGCAGTCGTATATCGCCGCAATCGGGGGGCAACTGAGGATCATGGCGGAATTTGACGAAAGAACGGTTGAGCTGTCCGAATAGACCCCAACAACAAAGCCAGGCCAGAGGAAACATCCTCTGACCTGGCTTTTTCGTAGCGGGGACAGGATTTGAACCTGCGACCTCTGGGTTATGAGCCCAGCGAGCTACCGAGCTGCTCCACCCCGCGATGGCTCTGCAAGGCTACCCACGCCGCACCAGCGCCGCCAAATCCGCAGGCTAGCGGCCCGAGGCCCGGTCTTCCTCTAGCAGCCGGCAGCCCGTGTAGCCCGAGATCACCAGGTTCGCCCGAGAGGCCAGCTTGATGGAGATGCCGCCCGGGCCGGTGAACCAGACGTCGTGGTCGCCGGGGCTGTCCTTCATCACCTGAACGTCCGTGGCGCCGACCTTCGCCGCCGCGGCCTTGGCGACGTCGCGTACCTTGGCCCACTGATCTTCCGACACCGCCGCACCCTCACCAGCCCGGTCGGGTAGATAGCGGGCTCGCGCAGCGGTGTCGGCATACGGGCCGTCGCATTTCAGGCCCGACTCGCCGTAGTAGTCGGTGAATCGGATGCCGGGCACGATTGTGCTTGCCGCCGTGGAGATCTCGTCGACCGCGGCCTGGAGCTGGCGCTTGGTCTCCTCCAGTGAGGGCCAGGCCATCAGCTGGTCGTTGATGTCCGCCGAGGCGGTGGGCTGCGGGCTGCCGGGGTGGGTCATGGTGCATGCTGTCGCCGTCAGAAGCAGGGCCGCGCACAGCGCCCCAGCTCGCTGGTTGCGCACTTAATCTCCCGTGATGGGGTCGAGGCCGGCCACCACGGCGGCGATGTTGTAGCCCGTCGTGCGCGGCAGCGGGGTCTGGTCGGGGCCGGTGGTGGTGCCCAGCTCGGGATACTCGCTGTGCCCGGAGGCCCCGTCGAGCCGCAGGGCCACTCCCCCGTGGCCGTCGAGCATCGTCATCGGCCCGGTCTCCAGGCGGGTGAAGTTCGGGTTGGTCGCCGGGTTGGGCCCGAAGTGGCCGGTGCCACTGGCATCGGAGGCGCTCATGAGCAGGTCGTCGAACGGCATGGGCGTGACAGTCGCGGCCGTGTGCAGCACGGGCGGTGCGGTGTAGACGTAGTCGATGGGGTCGTCGGGGGTCTCCATCGTGAAGACATGTCCCGCTGGCAGATTCAGCTGTGCCGGGGTGGACGCCTCGATGCCCGGTGAGCCGTAGAAGATCGCGTCGGTGACGCCGTGGTCGCCGGGGACCTGCAGCGCCAGGCCGGTGGTGAGCGAGCCGTAGGAGTGCCCGATGGCGGTCAGGTGCGCAGGCGCCCCGTCGCGGGCGGCGGTGATGCCGTCGTAGAAACGGGCCAGGTCCACCGCGCCGGCCTTGGCCACCGTGTCGTGGCTGACCTGCCAGGCGCCCACCTCGGAGCGGAAGACGTCGAGCGGGTTGAAGGTCAGCGGCAGTCCCGGGACCAGCGGCACACCGAGCCCGCCGACCGTGGCGTCCGGGCCGGGGATCTGCGGGGCGTCATAGCCGATCCAGGCGATGGCGGCCGCGCTATCACTTGGCTTGCCGGCGGCGACCAGTTGGCGTTGGGCCTCGCGCTGCAGACAGATCGCCTCGCCGGTCATGGACCCGATGGCGTCGCGGACGGTGGTGTTCAGGCCCGGGGTGGTGACCGAGACGTGGTCGGCGGTGTCGGGGTCACCGATGGCGATGGCGGCGTGCACCCGCTCGCCGCTGGTGGTGTCCAGCAGCATCAGCCGGGCGTCGGCGCCGTCCTTGCGGGCCTCGTCGAGCGCGGTATGGATGGCCTCGAGGTCGGGCAGGCCCTCCGCGTGCGAGGCGCGGGCGGCGGTGAGTTCGTCGGCCAGGTGCAGGCGGTTGTAGTAGTCGCTGCCGGGGTTCATGTCGTTGTCGCCGGTGGGCATGCCGGGGTGGTTGCCGATGGTGTGGTCGCGGCTGTAGAGCAGGTCGCGGTCCTCGGTGGACAGCTGCTGCCACAGGTCGTGGAAGGCCTTGGGGTCCTCGGGCAATTGGCCGGCCAGGGCCTGCTGGGCGGCCGCATCGTCAGCATGCAGGGACGGGGCCAGCGGGGTGGAGCCGTCGGCCAGGTGGATGGCGGCGGCGAGTGCTACGTCCACCGAGTTCGCCTGGTCGACAATCGAATTCACGCGCTCCTGCAGCGGCGGGATGGCGTGCTGCAGGAGCCGGCGGCTGTGGTGGCTGCCGGGGATCGGCACGATCGAGTTGGTCGACGGGTCGACCTCCAGACCCCAGCTCGCGGCGTCGGACTTCAGTCGGGCCAGATCGGCTTTGAGGACGTCGATGCTGTCGGCGGCCCGGCGTGCGGCGTCGGCGACGGCGAGTGCTTCGCGGCCGTGGGAGTCCAGATCCCTGCGGGTGCGCCCGATCGCCTCGCGGGCCGCGGTCGCGGCTTGCCCACCCCAGCTGCTCAGCGCGGGAAGCTCGGCCAGTCCGTCGGCGGCATCGAAGGCGGCCTGCGCGCGGCTGGTGGCGGCGTGGAACACCTCACGCACGTCGCCGGCGTCCCAGCGTTCGATATCGGCGACCGTCAGCGTCACGGGCTTCTCAGCGAGTCCAGCGCCTGCGCGCTGCGCTGCTCGTGGTCCCAGAACTCCGCGGCGCTGGTGTGCAGTCCGTGGGCGTGGTCGCGCATGCGGGCAAGCAGGGCGGCGCTGTTCTGCGACCAGGTCGCGACCTTGGCGACCAGCGCGGCGGCGGACTCTCCCTGCCAGCCAGGCTGGGCGGCATCGATGCGGGCGTCGGCGGCGCTGTGCGCCACGGCGAGATCCTCGCCGTGGCCGGTGACCGCCGTTCCCGAGGCGGCGAGATCCTCGATCGTCACCCGAAGCGACATTCCCACCTCTCTCCCAGCTTCTGCGTCATGGATAGCAGCAAACTGCGAGGAGGCGCCAGTCACCGTGGACGGACCAGATTCTCCCGCTCAGCCGCCGGTGATCGCACTGCCCGGCAACGCCGTGGGGCCCGGGTCGATCGGCTGCTTGGTTCCCGAGCCTGGCTGTGGTCCGGGAGTGACCGCCCCCGGAACAGTTTTCTCACTCGGCGATGGCGGGGCTGTGGCCGCTGAACTCGAGGGCACGGGGGTCTCGGCCGGCTTCTCCTTGGTGGCGCAGCCGGTCGACACGCCCAGGCAGATCAGGGCGCTCGTTGCGGCGGTGAGGGCTATCCGGCGAAACCGGGGCGCTGACATCACGTGCGTTCTCCTTTACTTGGCGGCGTCGAACTTGCCCATCGCCTCATCAAGCCGCTGCAGTGCGGCCCCGTACTGGGCAAAGTTTCCGCTGCGCTGGGCGTCGCGGACCGCACCGAGGGAGGACTGCACCTCCTGCAGGGCGGCGGCCTTGGCGGGCGAGAGCGTCATCCCACCGGGGGGCATCGCGGCAACGGGCGCGCTGGGCACCTCGGCCACCTGGGCGGGCGTCGCGGCGGCCTGGCCGCCGGTGCCGGGCTTGGCCGCGGGTTCACCTTCGGTCGGGGCCGGACCCGACGCGGTGGCGCCCGCGCCGGCGCCGAAGATACGGTCCAGGGCCTGGCTGACGGTGGGCCCGTAGCCGACCTTGTCGTTGTACATCATCGCCACCCGGATCAGGCGCGGGTAACTCGACGCGGCGTCGCTGGCGCCCGGTGAGGCGTAGACCGGTGCCACGTAGAGCAGGCCGCCCTGGCCGACCGGCAGCGTCAGCAGGTTGCCCCAGCGGATGCGGTTCTGGTTGTCGCGGCCGATGACGCCGAGGTCCTGGGACACCGCGGTGTCGGTGGAGATGGCGTTGAACGCGAGCTTGGGGCCGTTGACCTGACCGGGGATGGTCAGCACGGTGATCTTGCCGTAGGTCTCCGGGTCGGAGCTGGCCGAGATGTAGGCGGCCAGGAAGTCGCGGCGGAACCGGTTCATCGCCGTCGTCAATTGGAACGAGCTCGAATTGTCGTTCTTGGCAAGGTCTTTGGCGACGATGTAGTACGGCGGCTGGTAGCTGCTGGCCGTCGGGTTGGGGTCCAGCGGCACGTCCCAGAAGTCCGAGGTGGAGAAGAACGTCACCGGGTCGTCGACGTGGTACTTGGCCAGCAACATGCGCTGCACCTTGAACAGGTCCTCGGGGTAGCGCAGGTGCTCGGCCAGCTCGGGGCTGATCTCGCTCTTGGGCTTGACCGTTCCCGGGAAGGCCTTCATCCAGGCCTGCAGCACCGGATCCTTCTCGTCCTGGGCGTAGAGCGACACGGTGCCGTCGTAGGCGTCGACGGTGGCCTTCACCGAGTTGCGGATGTAGGACACCTTCTTGTCCGGCAGCAGCCGGTTGACGGCCACCTCGGTGGAATCGGCTGTGGCCGAACTCAGGCTCGTCAGTTCGGAATACGGGTAGTTGTCCAGGGTGGTGTAGCCGTCGATGATCCACACCATGCGCTTGTTGACGATCGCCGGGTAGACGGTGGAGTCCGTCGTCAGCCACGGGGCCACCGCCTTGACCCGCTCGGCCGGGTCGCGGTTGAACAGGATCTTGGAGTTGGAGCCGATCACGTTGGAGAACAGGAAGTTCCGCTCGGCGAACTTCGCGGCGAACACCGCCCGCGCCATCCAGTTGCCCACCGACACCCCGCCCGCGCCGGTATAGGTGTAGTTCTTGGTGTCGGTGTTGGTCTCGTAGTCGTACTCGCGGTCGTTGCCGTTCTTGCCGACGATCGCGTAGTCGTCGGGGGCCGAGGCGATCACCGGGCCGAAGTAGACCCGCGGCTGGTCCAGCGGCGCCGGCCCCGGTGAGACGACCCCGCCATTGGCCCCGACGACGCTCGCCAGGAACTCCGGGTAGCCGCCGTTCTGGTTGGGGTCGTTGGCGATTCCGCGAACCGTGTTGGCCGGGCTGGCGATGAAGCCGTTGCCGTGGGTGTACACGGTGTGCCGGTTGATCCAGTCGCGCTGGTTGTCGATCAGCCGGGCCGGGTTGAGCTCGCGGGCGGCCACCACGTAGTCGCGCAGGGAGCCGTCGCCACCGGTGTAGCGGTCGATGGAGAGCTGATCGGGGAAGAAGTAGAAGTTCTTGCCCTGCTGGAACTGGGTGAACGCCGGGCTGATGATCGTCGGGTCCAGCAGTCGGATGTTGGAGGTGGTCGACCGGTCGGAGGCCACCTGCTGGGCGTTGGTGGGGGCGTTGCCGGTGTAGTCGCGGTAGGACACGACGTCCTGGGTCAGGCCGTAAGCCTGCCGGGTGGCGGTGATGGATCGGGAGATGAACTCCGATTCCTTCTGCGCCGCATTGGGTTTGACGCTGAACTGCTCGACGATCATCGGCCAGCCCGCGCCGATGATCAGCGAGCTGATGAGCAGCAGCACCAGGCCGATGGCGGGGATGCGCAGATCGCGCAGCACCAGGGCGGAGAACACCGCGGCCGCGCAGATGACGGCGATGGCCAGCAGGATGAGCTTGGCCGGCAGCACGGCGTTGATGTCGGTGTAGCCGGCGCCGGTGAACGGCTTGGCCAGCCGGGTGTGGCTGAGCAGTTCGTAGCGGTCCAGCCAGTACGCCGCCGCCTTCAGCAACACCAGCACGCCGAGCAGGGAGATCAGCTGGATGCGGGCCGCGCGGCTGACCGCGCCCACCCCGGCGGACAGCCGGATGCCGCCGAAGATGTAGTGCGTCACCAAGTTCGCCAGGAACGCCAGGAACAGCGCGACGAACAGGAAGCTCAGCAGCAGCCGGTAGAACGGCAGCTGGAAGGCGTAGAAGCCGAGGTCCTTGCCGAACTGCGGGTCGGCGATGCCGAAGCTGCCGCCGTGCAGGAACAGCTGCACCCGCGGCCAGTAGCTCTGGGCCACCAGCCCGGCGAGCACGCCGACGATTGCGGGGATGCCCAGGCCGAAGGCCCGCAGCTTGCCCATGACGGCCATCCGGTAGCGGGCCACCGGGTCGTTGGGGCCGGTGGTGGGGACGAACACCGGGCGGGTGCGGTAGGCCAGCACCAGGCCCGCATAGACGATGGCCCCGAACACGCACGCGGTCACCAGGAAGACCACCAGCCGGGTGAACAGCACGGTGGTGAACACCGAGCGGTAGCCGAGTTCGCCGAACCACAGCCAGTCGACGTAGGTGTCGATGAAGCGCGGGCCGACCAGCAGGACGGCGACCACCGCGACGGCGATGCCCAGCAGGATGCGGCTACGGCGGGTCAGGGCGGGCATTCGGGCCGGGGGGCGGACGCTCACGCGGCCACTCTACTTATTCAGCGCTCGAGCGGCTTTGGCGCTCGAGGACTAGCAGCGCGCCGGGTTTCCGCCCGAGGTCAAGGCCTTGAGGGAGTCGATGGTCTGGTTGAGATTGTCGGCCTTGAGAAGTTCCATGGTGTTGCCCCCGGCGGTGCGAGCCTCGTCGCAGTTGTCGGCGGGCACCAGGAACACCGTCGCCCCGGCCTCCTGGGCGCTGGACATCTTGTGGGTGATGCCGCCGATCGGGCCGACGTTGCCATCCGGGCCGATGGTTCCGGTGCCGGCGATGAACTTGCCGCCGTTGAGATCACCGGTGGTGAGCTTGTCGACGACGGCCAGGGAGAACATCAGCCCGGCCGACGGGCCGCCGATGTTGGCCAGGTTGAAGTCGACGGCGAACGGGGCCCACGGGGCGTCCTGCACCGCGACACCGAGGTAGCCGTAGTCGCGGTCATCGTTGCGGCCCAGGGTGATCCGAGCTGTGCCGTTTTGGGCCTGGCCGGCCCCGGCCTTGCGGCGGTAGTCGATGGTGATCTCATCGCCGGGCTTGGTGGCCTTCAGCAACTTCGTGAAGTCCTCGATGGTGGGGGTCTTGACGCCGTTCACGGCGTCGAGGGCGTCGCCGGGCTGTAGCTTGCCCACCGACGGACCCGGGTCGTTGATCCGCTCCGCGGTGACGGCCTTGGGGTACTTGAGGTAGTTCAGGGCGGCGTACTCGGCGTTGTCCTCGGAGCGCTGAAAGTCGGCGTTCTGCGATTTCTCGATGTCGTCGCGGGACTTCTCCGGCGGGAACACCAGGTCGCGGGGAACCAGCTGGTCCTCCCCCGACGCCCAGAAGGCCAGCGCCTGGCCGAGGGTGAGGCCGTCGCGCTGGGAGACGGTCGTCATGTTGAGGTGCCCGGTGGTGGGCATGACCTTGGTGCCCTCGATGGCGACGACGGGCTTGCCGTCGAAGTCGCCCAGCGTGTCGAACGTCGGACCCGGACCCAGTGCCACGTACGGCACCGGCACGGCGGCCAGCAGCACGCCGAACACGACGATCGGCACCAGGGCCACGATCATCGTCAGAATCCGCCTGTTCACGGTCCACAGGGTAGTCGGAGCCGGTTCGCGCACAGCGTGCTCACCCGTGGGCTGCGGTCGGTACGGTGAGGGTATGGCTGACCTGCCGTTTGGCTTCTCCTCTGGCGACGACTCCGATAAGGACAAGTCCGGCCGCAATCCGGGCTCGGGGGGCGAGTTCAACATGGGCGATCTCGGCAAGCTGTTCAACCAGCTCGGCGAGATGTTCTCCGGCGCGGGCAGCGCGATGGCGTCCGGCGGCGGCGGCGCGGTCAACTACGAGCTGGCCCGCAAGCTGGCGTCGAGTTCCATCGGGTTCACCGCGCCCGTCTCGGAGTCCACCAGCAAGGCGGTGGCCGACGCCGTGCACCTGGCCGACACCTGGCTGGACGGGGCGTGCGCGCTGCCGGCCGGGGCCACCAAGTCGGCGGCATGGACGCCGCAGGACTGGGTGGACAACACCATGGCCACCTGGAAGCGGCTGTGCGACCCGATGGCCGAGCAGGTTTCGAGCGTCTGGTCGACGGCGCTGCCCGAAGAAGCCAAGGCCATGGCCGGGCCGCTGATGGCGATGATGACCCAGATGGGGTCGATGGCGTTCGGCTCGCAGCTGGGCCAGGCGCTGGGCCGGCTGTCGCGAGAGGTGTTGACCTCCACAGACATTGGGCTGCCCCTCGGCCCGGCGGGTGTAGCGGCTTTGATGCCGGCGGCGATCGAGGAGATCTCCGAAGGCCTGGACAACCCGCGGTCGGAGATCCTCACCTTCCTGGCCGCCCGCGAGGCCGCGCATCACCGGCTTTTCAGCCACGTGCCGTGGCTGTCGGGTCAGCTGCTCGGCGCGGTCGAGGCCTACGCCAAGGGCATGAAGGTCGACATGAGCGGGATGGAACAGCTGGCCTCGGGCATCGACCCCGCCTCACTGATGGACCCGTCGAAGATGGAAGAGCTTCTCTCCCAAGGGATGTTCGAGCCCAAGGCCACCCCGGAGCAGACGGTCGCGCTGGAGCGCCTGGAGACGCTGCTGGCGCTGATCGAGGGCTGGGTGTCGACGGTGGTCACCAACGCCCTCGGTGACCGGATCCCGGGGACGACGGCGCTGTCCGAGATGCTGCGGCGGCGACGCGCGACGGCCGGGCCGGCCGAGCAGACCTTCGCGACGCTGGTGGGCCTGGAGTTGCGGCCCCGCAAGATGCGCGAGGCGGCGGTGCTGTGGGAGCGGCTCACCGAGGCCGCCGGGATCGACGCCCGCGACGCGGTGTGGCAGCACCCGGATCTGCTGCCGTCGTCGGCGGATCTGGACGAGCCCGCCGGGTTCATCGACCGGGTGATCGGCGGGGACACCAGCGGCATCGACATCGACGCGGTGATCGCCGAGTTCGAGAAGGACATTCACGAGCACGGGTCCGACGAGGGGCCTGTGGATAGCTGAGACGCAGGTGCCGCTGCCGGTGACACAGTCACCGGATGCGGTATGCGCTCGACCCGGCGATGCCGGTGCTGCTGCGGCCCGACGGCCTCGTGCAGATCGGCTGGGATCCCCGCCGTGCGGTATTGGTTTGTCCCCCAACAGGTTTGACGTCCGGCGCGCTGGCGAAGCTGCTGCGGGCTTTGGGTGCGCCGTTGTCTTCGGAGGCGGTGCACCGACTGGCCGCCGCTTCCGGGGCGCCGGAGCCGGCTGCGGTCAACGGGCTGCTCTCCGATCTGGCGGCCGCCGGAGTCCTGCGCTGCGTGGGGTCTGATCCGGGCCGCCGCGCGCTGGCGGTCCGCGTGCACGGCTGCGGGCCGCTGTCGGATCTGCTGACCGAGGGGTTGCGGTGTTCCGGGGCTCGGGTGAGCAAGAGCAGCCACGCCAACGCCGCCGGGGCCGCGTCGGGCGTGGACCTGGTGGTGCTGGCCGACACCCTGGCCGCCGACCCGCGACTGCTGCGCGACCTGCACACCGCCGGGGTGCCGCACCTGCCCGTGCGGGTGCGCGACGGCGCCGGCGTCGTGGGGCCTTTGGTGATCCCCGGGCGCACGAGTTGCCTGGTGTGCGCGGACCTGCACCGCACTGACCGCGACCCGGCTTGGCCTGCACTGGCCGCCCAGCTACGCGAGGTGGTCGGGGTGGCCGACCGACCCACGCTGCTGGCCACTGCCGCGTTGGCGCTGAGCCAGATTCAGCAGATCATCGCCGCGGTGCGGGAGGTGGGCGCGGCTTCCCCGCCGGCCGCCACTGGACCTCCGCCGGCCCGGTCCACTGCGCCCGTTCCCCCTCCCCCCGCCACCTTGGACGCCACCTTGGAGGTGGACGTCGCCTCGTCGGCCATCACCGCCCGCCGCTGGGTGCGGCATCCGCTGTGCGGGTGTTGGCCCGGGCGTGTCGCTCCGCCCGGGCGTGTCGCAGCCCCGAGGCAATAAGAGTTGCGCCCGCCTCGGAGCGACAAATCGGAACATCGCCCACCTCTGAGCGACAACGACGTCGCCCAGCACCGCCACGCTCGCCTTCGAGCGACACAACGAAAGGAGCCCGCAAGAGATGGACTGGGATTTGGACAAGGCGAGGTCGACTATTGGGAACCCACGCCCGAACTCGTGGTGGGACCGGCCGAAGCCGAAACCGCCTGTGGATCCGCCGCCGCCACTGGTCCTGCGCGGCACGGTCCTGCGCTACGTCCTGATATACCTGCTGCGACTGCACAGTCCGCGCACCATCCCGGAGCTCGTCGACGGATTGCAGAAGTGGGGCTTCGCCGTCGAGGGTCGGCCGTCGAAGACCGTCTCGGATGCCTTGCGATGGGAGCGGCGACGCGGTCGGGTCGAACGTCGGGGTCGCGGGCGCTACATCGTCGGCGACGTGGCCAGGTCCACCGAGTACCGGATCATCCGGCGGGTCGAAGCACTGCGGGAGCAAGCTATGCGGGAGCAAGCTGTGCGGGACCAACCCGTGCGGGACCAAGCCATGCGGGACCAAGCCATGCGGGACCAACCCATGCGGGACCAAGCCATGCGGGACCAAGCCATGCGGGACCAACCCATATCTCTGTCGCTCCGAGGTGGGCACGACGACTTGTTGTCGCTCCGAGGTGGGCAACAACGTGATACCTCCCGAAGTGGAGACCAGTGGGACGAATGGGACTGATGGTGCGACAGACCCCCACCGACGGGCGCGACCTGCGGTGTCACCCACGCGGCAGGTCACTCGCCCCACACCATTGACCCACCCCCCTCGTCAGGGATGATGGAGCGGTGGCTGATGACATCAAGCGCGGGAGTGCCCGCCGCAACGCAAAGCTGGCCAGCATTCCGGTCGGCATCGCGGGGCGGGCCGCGCTGGGCGCAGCCAAGCGACTGACCGGCAAGTCCAAGGACGAAGTCAACGCCGAGCTCATGGAGAAGGCCGCCAACCAGCTGTTCAGCGTGCTCGGCGAGCTCAAAGGCGGCGCCATGAAAGTGGGCCAGGCGCTCTCCGTCCTGGAAGCCGCCATCCCCGAGGAGTTCGGCGAGCCCTACCGCGAGGCCCTGACCAAACTGCAGAAGGACGCCCCGCCAATGTCGGCGGCCAAGGTGCACCGGGTCCTCGACGGCCAGCTGGGCACCAAGTGGCGCGACCGGTTCCAGTCCTTCGACGACGACCCCGTCGCCTCGGCCAGCATCGGGCAGGTGCACAAGGGCGTGTGGCGCGACGGCCGCGAGGTCGCCGTCAAGATCCAGTACCCCGGCGCCGACGAAGCGCTGCGCGCCGACCTCAAGACCATGCGCCGGCTGACGTCCGTGCTCAAGCAGCTCGCCCCCGGCGCTGACGTGCAGGGCGTCGTCGACGAACTCGTCGAACGCACCGAAATGGAACTGGACTACCGACTGGAAGCCAACAACCAGCGGGCATTCGCGAAAGCCTATGAGGGACATGCGCATTTCGCGATCCCGCACATCGTCGGCAGCGCGCCGAAGGTGGTGGTCAGCGAGTGGATCGAGGGCAAGCCGCTGGCCGAGATCATCCGTGGCGGCACCCGCAAGGAGCGCGACCTCTCCGGCACAAGGCTTTTCGAACTCACCTTCGACGCGCCCGCACGGGTGGGCATGATGCACGGCGACGCCCACCCCGGGAACTTCATGCTGCGCGACGACGGCCGCATGGTCGTCATCGACTTCGGCGCGGTGGCACCGCTGCCCAACGGTCTGCCCGAGGAGATGGGCATCATGATCCGGCTCGCCATGCACCGCGAGTACGACCTGCTGCTGCCGACCATGGAGAAGGTGGGCTTCATCCGCAAAGGTGAGCAGCTGTCGATCGAGGCCATCGACGAGATGCTCGCCCAGTACGTGGAGCCCGTCGAGGTGCCGGTGTTCCACTACACCCGCAAGTGGCTGCAGAAGCACGCCCAGTCGAACATGGAGCGCGCCCCGCAGCAGCTGAAGATGGCCCGACAGATGGACCTGCCAGCCGAGCTGGCGATCCCGCTGCGGGTGATCGCCTCCAACGTCGCGATCTCCTGCCAGCTGGATTGCCATGTGCCCGTTCGGGAAATGGCTGAGCGGCTGATCCCGGGCTTCGCCGAGCCCGAGCCCGTGATCTGACCCTCGCCCGATGACGCGACTGCTAACGGGCCTGCTGCTCGCCTTGGTGAGCGCGGCACTGCTGATCGTCATCTGGCCGAGTTACGGCAACCTGTGGTGGCTGACGTTCGTCGCGTTCGTCCCGATGTATGTGGCGCAATACCGGATGCTGCCGCGGCGGTGGAGTGGTCTGGCGGTGGGGATCGCCTTCGGCGCCTATTACTTCGCGCTGTTCCTGCATGCCACCTCGGTGCTGTCGATGGGACCGATCATCGGCATCGGCATCGCCGCGACGATCGTCGGCGCCGTAATCGGAATGTTCCTGCGGCCCTTCGCCGAACGCAGCAACTACCGCTGGTTCGTGGTGCAGCTGCCGCTGATCTGGGTGGCAATCGACCTGTTCGTCCAGAACAACGAGATCTTCGGCACCTACATGTGGATCGGCTACCGATTGGCCCCGGTCCCCCAACTGGTGCAGCCGGTCAGCATCACCGGCACGCCGGCGCTCAGCCTGCTGATCCACATCATCAACGCCGCCATCGCGCTGGCGGTGATCGCGATGATCGACCGCCGCCAGCCCGCCACTGTCCCGATCCCAAAGCGCACACTGACATGGTCGGTAGCCATTCCCCTTGCGGCCGTGGCGATCTGGACGGCCACCAGCCTGCTGATCTATCGCGATGTCACGAGAAACATGGGCCCGGAGGTCCGCGTCGCCGCTGTGCAGCCCGGCCTGGACAACGCCACACCGGGGACGCTCATCTCGGCGGGGAACATTACCCCCGGCCGCAGCGAGGACCAGCGCATCAAAGACCAGATCACCCAACTCGAAGCCATGACCCGCGACGCCGCGGCCAAGGGCGCGAAAGTGGTTGTCTGGCCGGAGGAAACGCTGAACTACGACCCGCGGGTCGCCCACACCGACTGGATCCCGGCCCTGGTCCGCCAGACCGGGGTGTTCCTGGCGATGGGCTTCACGCCCAACGCCGAAGACGGCGCCGCCCCCAACACCGGCCTGCTGTGGAGCCCGCAGGGCGACGTCACGGCGGTGTACCTCAAGACCAAGCGGGTGCTCGTCGAGGGCGAGAAGTTCCCGCCCGGAACGCAATACCCCACGATCGAGACTCCGCAGGGCACGCTGGGCATGATCATCTGCTTCGACATCGACTTCCCCGACGGCCCGGCCCGCAAGACCGCCCGCAACGGGGCGCAGATGATCCTGGCGCCCAGCATCGACTTCGCCTCGGTGGCCGACGTCCGTGCCGCGTCAACGGCGTTCCGCGCCATCGAGAATCGGGTCGCGATGGTCAAGGCAGACGTCGCGTGGGACTCGGTGATCGTCGCCCCCAACGGCCGGGTCGTCGATGCCACCGCCGTGCACGACGAACGCGGCGGGCAGGCCCTGCTGGTGGCCGACGTCCCCCTCGGTCCGCGCGGCGCGCCGTTCACCCGGTTCGGCGGCGTGCCGTTCCAGTGGCTGACCTACGGGGCGCTGCTGCTGCTGATCGGGGCGATGGAGGTGTCCTGGCGGCTGCGCCGGGCGGCAACCCGCGCCAACGCAGCCGCCCGGGACGCCTAAGCCGCGACCTCGTCCTTGCGCGGCCGGCCCCGAGGCCGCTTGCGCGCCAGGACAACTCCGCGGTCCAGGATCTCCCCGCCCCAGACGCCCCAGGGCTCTTCGCGCTCCAGGGCGGCGGTCAGGCACTCCCGCCGGATCGGGCATCCGCCGCACAGCGACTTGGCCAACTCCAGATCCGACGGGTCCTCGGCGAACCACAGGTCCGCGTCGGCGGCGTGGCACGGCAGCAGGGATTCATCGAGCCGGGACACGGTCATGGGTTCACCTCTTCCTACACAACAACGGGCAACAAAAAAGGCCACGGACTCCGGTGTCCGTGGCCTGGGATTCGGGTTCGTCTAGAAGACGCTCCAGTCCACGGACGGACGGGCGGCGGCATGGCGCGCAGCAACAGCGAACATGGCAAGCCCTCCCTCGAGTCGTGGATTACGTCGCTCACGAGGGTAATGCGCCGCGCGTCGGCAGCACAAGCGATTTTTTGACCAGCGGTGTTACGCCGCCCGCACTCGTCGGGCGGCGCACAGCCGTCGGTGCGGGATCAGGCCCGCAGCTCCTTCGCGAGGTCGCCGAAGATCTCGACCCACTTGTTCATGTCCTCGTCGGTGTGCATCAGCGACACCAGCCACTGATCGTCCATACCGGGAGGCGTCAGCACGCCGCGGTTGATGCCCCACAGCCAGCCGAGCTCGGCGGCGTGGAAATCGGTGACCAGCTTCCAGTCGCGGTAGTTGCGAATCGGGGTGGACGACCAGGTCACCGAACCCTTGACGCCGAAGCCGACGGTGTGGGCCGGCAGCTCGTACTCGCGGATGATGGTGTCCATCGCCTCCATGGCGTTGTCGTTGACCTGCTCGGCCGCGGCCAGCGCCTGGTCGGTGGCCACCTCGTCGACGGCCAGCGCGGCGGCCATGCACAGCGGGTTGCCGTTGTAGGTGCCGAAGTGCGCCATCCGGTTGTCCACGACGACCTGCATGACCTCCTGGGTGCCGCCGAACGCGGCCAGCGGCAGGCCGCCGCCGATGGACTTGGCCAGCGTGATCAGGTCGGGCTTGACACCGAGACGCGCCGCGGCGCCGTGGGCGCCGGCGGTCAGGCCGGTCTTGACCTCGTCGAAGATCAGCAGCACGTTGTGGTCGTCGCACAGCTTGCGCACCCCGGCGACGTAGCCGGCGTCGGGCAGGATGATGCCGAGGTTCTCGATCACCGGCTCCATCACCACGCAGGCCACGTCCTTGCCGTGCTCGGCGAGCTTGCGCTCCATCTGACCGAGGTCGTTGTAGGCGACGGTGTGCACGACACCGGGCTCGACGTCGAAGGGCACCTGCGGAGTCGGGTTGTCGGCGGGGCCGATCTCGTCGATACCGGGCTTGACCGACACCGACAGGCCGTCGTACCCGCCGTGGTAGCCGCCCTCGATCTTGATGATCGCCTTGCGGCCGGTGTAGGCACGCGCGACGCGCACCGCGTACATCGTCGACTCGGTGCCGGAGTTGGTGAACCGCAGCATGTCCAAGCCGAAGCGCTGCTTGAACCGCTCGGCGACGTCGGTCGAGATCGGCGACGGAGTCACGAACAGCGTGCCAATCTCGTCCAGGGAGTGCTTGACCTTGGCGACCACGGTGGGGTTGAGGTGGCCGACGAGCATGGCGCCGAAGCCCATGGACAGGTCAAGCACCTGGCGGTCGTCGCAGTCGGTGACGTAGGCGCCGCGGGCGGACTTCACGCCCATCGGGTACGGATCCCAGTACTGGAAGCTGCTGGTGACGCCCAGCGGGAGCGTCTTGACCGACCGGGCCGCGTGGTCAGCGGAGCCGACGGTGGTCTTGGCGTAGCGCTCCCACTCCTTGGCCATCAGCGCCTCGACCCGGTCCGGGTTCAGCGGCGTGAAGGACTGCGGCAGCTGGCGCCAGCCGGCGGGGTCATGGGCGGGGAACGCGGTTGGCGCGTCAGTGCTCAGGCTCATCAAATTAACCTTTACGCAGTGGGAATGTCCTGCGGGGAGCCTACTTGGTCGGCGTCGTTCTCGTGGAGGAGTTCTCGCACAGAAGGCCGGGTTCCGTAGGGACGCAGCATCGCGCTGGCCGGGCGGGGCCGAACCTTCATCGGCCACCAGAACCACCGGCCCAGCAACGCAGCCAGCGACGGCGTCATGAACGACCGCACCACCAGGGTGTCGAACAGCAGGCCCAGCCCGATCGTTGTCCCGATCTGCCCGAGCACCCGCAGGTTGGAGAAGACGAACGAGCCCATGGTGGCGGCGAACACCAGGCCGGCGGCCGTCACGACCGCGCCGGTCGACGCCATGGACCGGATGATGCCGGTGTTGAGCCCGGCACCGATCTCCTCCTTGAACCGGGATATCAGCAGCAGGTTGTAGTCGGAGCCGACGGCCAGCAGCAGGATGACCGCCAGCGCCTGCACGATCCAGTAGAGGTCGATCCCGAACAGCTTCTCCCAGACCAGAACCGACAGGCCGAACGAGGCGCCCAGTGACAGCGCGACGGTGCCGACGATCACCAGGGCGGCGACCAGGCTGCGGGTGATGAACATCATGATCAGCAGGATCAGGCTCAGCGCCGCGATGCCGGCGATCAGCAGGTCGTACTTGGCGCCGTACTGGATGTCCTTGAAGGTCGAGGCGGTGCCGGCCAGGTAGATGTTGGACCCGGCCAGCGGCGTGCCCTTGATGGCCTGGCGCACCGCGCGGTCGATGCCGTCGACGTACGAAATGCCTTGCGGCGTAGCGGGATCGGTGTCGAGGGTGACCGTCATCCGGGCGGACTTGCCGTCCGGGGACAGGAACATCGACAGGCCGCGCTTGAAGGTGGGGTTGTTGAACACGTCGGGCGGCAGGTAGAACGAGCTGTCGTCCTTGGCCTCGTCGAAGGCCTGACCCATGGCGTTGGCGTTGGCCAGCGCCTCCCGGGACTGCTGCAGCAGCCCGGTCTGCGTCGAATAGTTGTTCTCCACCAACGTCTTACTGCGTTCCTGGATGGCCAGCTGCTCGGGGATCAGTGCGAGGATCTGCGGCTGCAGCGCGGTCATCTGATCCAGGGCGACCGAGATCTTGTCGAACTGGTCGTTGAGCCGGTCGACGCCGTCGAGCGCGTCGAACAGCGACCGGAACGTGTAGCAGACCGGGATGTCGTAGCAGTGCGGTTCCCAGTAGAAGTAGTTGCGGATCGGCCTCAGGAAGTCGTCGACATTGGCGATCTTGTCGCGCAGTTCCTTGATGGCGTCGCCGGTGTTCTGAAATTCCTTCGCCTGGTTGTTGGTGGCGTCGGACAGCTGTTGTTGCAGCGCCATCTGCCGCTTGAGCAGGTCGATGGAGTTGCTGATCTCGTTGACCTGGGTGAGCAGATCCTGCGCGCGGGCCTGCTGGAACGGCAGCGCCTCGAGTTGGGTGGCGCCCTGCATGGACATCTGGAACGGGATCGACGAGTGGTCCAGCGGGGTGCCCAGCGGCCGGGTGATGGACTGCACCATCGCCACCCCGGGCGCGGCGAACACCGCCTTGGCGACCTTCTCCAGCATCAGCATGCCGGCCGGGTTGCGCAGGTCGCGGTCGGACTCGATCATCAGCAGCTCGGGGTTCAGCCGCGCGGCGGAGAAGTGCCGTTCGGCGGCGGCGTAGCCGACGTTGGACGGCGTGCCCGGCGGCAGGTAGGGCCGGACGTCGTAGCTGGTCTTGTAGCCCGGCAGCGCGGCCAGCCCGATGAGCGCGACGCCGATCGACACCGCCAGCACCGGGCCGGGCCAGCGCACCACCGCGGTTCCGATGCGTCGCCAGCCCTGGGTGCGCATCGCCCGCTTGGGGTCGAACGCCCCGAGGAAGCTGCCGAGTGTCAGGATGGCCGGCGCCAGGGTGAGTGCGGCCAGCAGCGCCACCGAGATGCCGATGGACGCGGGCACGGCGAGGCTCTTGAAGTACGGCAGCCTGGTGAAGCTCAGGCAGTACACCGCGCCGACGATGGTCAGGCCCGAGCCGAGCACCACATGCGAGGTGCCCTTGTAGGCGGTGTAGAACGCCTGCTCCCGGGATTCGCCGGCATGCCGGGCCTCCTGGAACCGGCCGGTCAGGAAGATCATGTAGTCGGTGCCGGCGGCGATCGCCAGCAGGGTCAGCAGGTTCGTCGAGTACACCGACAGACCGATGATGTTGTTGTGCGCCAGCACGGCGACCACGCCGCGGGCCGAGGCCACCTCGATGGCGACCGTTACCAGGGTGAGCCAGACGGTGGTGATGCGGCGGTAGACCCACAGCAACATCAGGGCGATCACCGCGAAGGTGATCAGGGTGACCTTCTTGGAACTCTTTGAGCCGACGTTGAATTGGTCGGACACCAGTGGGGACAGGCCGGTGACGTAGGCCTTCACTCCGGGCGGCGGCGTCGACTCGTCCACGATCTTGCGCAGGGCGGCGATCGACTCGTTGGCCTTGCCCTCGCCCTGGTTTCCGACCAGGAAGACCTGGGTGTAGGCGGCCTTGCCGTCGGGGCTCTGCGAGCCCGCGGCCGTCAGCGGGTCGGCCCAGAAGTTCTGGACGTGCGAGACGTGCTCGGTGTCGGCGTTCAGCTTCTCGATGAGGCCGTCGTAGTAGGCGTGCGCCTCGGCGCCCAGGGGCTGATCGCCCTCGATGACGATCATGGCCGCGTTGTCGGAGCTGAACTCGTTGAAGACCTTGCCGATGTGCAGCATGGCCTTCAGCGAGGGGGCGTCCTTGGCCGACAGCGCCACGTTGTGCGCCTCGGCGACCTTCTCCAGCGGCGGCACGCTGGTGTTGGTGAAGGCGGCCAGCCCCATCCAGGCCAGCAGGATGGGGACGGCGAGGCGCCGGATGATCTTGGCGATCATCCGGACTTGTCCAGGCAGTAGGTGTAGGCGCCGGGGGCGTCGACCCACTTTTCGACCTTGACGACGCCGTCGATGGTGATGCGGCAGCCCACCGAGCCGCCGTCGCTCTGGGCCATGATGTTGGCGATCACCGCCGGGGTGGTGGTGGACTCCTCATAGGCCCACGGCAGCGACGCGGAGTCGATCATCTGCGGGTTGGCGTGGACGTCGGTGTAGCTGATCCGGGCGGTGGACCCGGGGTTGCCGAACACCTCGAGGCGGACGTCCTTGGGGCTGAAGGCGGAGATCTCGCTGGCGCCGCCGCCGGGGGTGGCGGTGTTGACGTGCGAGCCGAAGAGTCCGTGCAGGCGGTAGACGGCGAAGCCGGCGGCCCCGATGACGACGGCGGCGACGATCAGCATCCAGGTCTTGGAGACCACCCGGCTCATCAGTCTGCGCTTGCTCACCCGCCCCGCCTTTCTCCCCCGGAACCGTACCGGTTGAGCCGCGGCCACCGGAGCGTCTACCGATCCTGCGCGTCCAGCAGGGCGTGCACGCTGGGCCGGGTGCCGTAGGGCCGCAGCATGGTGCTGGCCGGTCGCGGCCGCACCGTGAGCGGCCACCAGAACCAGCGGCCGAGCAGTGCGGCGATCGACGGTGTCATGAACGAGCGCACAATCAGGGTGTCGAAGATCAGGCCGACGCCGATCGTCGTGCCGATCTGGGCCAGCACCATCAGGTCGCCGAAGGCGAAGCCGCACATGGTGAAGGCGAAGACCAACCCGGCGGCGGTGACCACCGAGCCGGTGCCGGCCATGGTGCGGATGAGTCCGGTGTTGAGGCCCGCCCCGATCTCCTCCTTGAACCGGGAGATCACCAGCAGGTTGTAGTCCGAGCCCACCGCCAGCAGGATGATGACGGCCAGCGCCAGCACGATCCAGTACAGCTGGATGCCCAGCAGGTGCTGCCAGATCAGCACCGAGAGGCCGAACGAGGCGCCCAGCGACAGCACCACGGTGCCGACGATCACCAGCGCGGCCACCACGCTTCGGGTCACGAAGACCATGATCAGCAGGATCAGGCTGATCGCCGCGATGGCCACCGTGATGAGGTCGTTGTTGGCCATGTCGCGGGCGTCCTTGAAGGCCGACGCGGTGCCGCCGATGTAGACCCCCGAGCCCGCCAGCGGGGTGCCCTTGAGCGCCTCCAGTGCGGACTGGCGGATCGGGTCGATGTGGGAGATGCCGCGGGTGGTCGCCGGATCGCCGTCGTGGGTGATGATCATCCGGGCGGCGTGGCCGTCCGGTGAAAGGAACAGTGCCAGGCCGCGTTTGAACTCGGCGTTGTCGAACACCTCGGGGGGGAGGTAGAAGGTGCTGTCGTCCTTGGAGTCGTCGAACGCCTTGCCCATCGCGTCGGAGTTCTCCAGCGCCTTCTGCTGCTGGGCGAAGAGTCCGGTCTGCGTGGCGTAATTCGCTTGGGCGAGGTCCTTATTGGTTTCCTGACTCTGGATCTGCTGTTCGACCAACTCCAACTGCTGCGGGATCAGGGCGAGCAACTGCGGCTGCAGCGCGTTGAGCTTGTCCAGGCTCTTGGTGACCGCGTCGAACTGATCGGTCAGATTGTTGACGCCGTCGAGCGCGTCGAACAGCGACCGGAACGTCTGGCAGATCGGGATGTCGAAGCAGTGTGGCTCCCAATAGAAATAGTTCTTGATCGGCCGGAAGAAGTCGTCGACGTAGGCCACCTTGTCGCGCAGGTCCTTGATCGTCGCGGAGGTCTCCGCGAAGGCCTTCACCTGCTCGTCGGTGGCCGCGGTGGCCTGCTGCTGCAGGTCGTACTGCTGCTGCTGGAGGCCGTACTGCTGGCGCAGCAGGTCGATCGCCTTCGAGATCTCGGCCACCTGGCGGGCCAGGTCGGCGGCGCGGGCCTGCTGGAACGGCAGGCTCTGCAGCTGCGCCGAGGATTGCGCGCTCATCGCGAAACCCAGCGACGTGTGGTCCAGCGGGGTGCCCAGCGGCCGGGTGATGGACTGCACCATGGCCACGCCCGGCGTGCGGAACACCGCCTTGGCCACGTTCTCCAGCACCTTCATGTTCGCCGGGGTCCGCAGGTCCTGGCCGGATTCGACCATCAGCACCTCGGGATTGAGCCGGGCGGTGGAGAAGTGCCGTTCGGCGGCGGCGTAGCCGACCTTGGCCGGCGCCCAGTCCGGCTGATACGGGCGGGCGTCGTAGGAGGTCTTGTAGCCCGGCAGGGCGAGCAGTCCGATCAGCGCGACCGCGATCGAGGCCACCAGGATCGGCCCGGGCCAGCGGACCACCGCGGTGCCGATGCGGCGCCAGCCGCGGGTGCGCATCGCGCGCTTGGGGTCGAACAGCCCGATGGTGCTGCCCATCGTGATGACCGCGGGCGCCAAGGTGAGGGAGGCGACCAGGGTGACCAGCACGCCGATGCCGGCCGGGATGCCAAGGCTCTGGAAGTACGGCGTCTTGGTGAACCGGAGACAGAAGATCGCGGCGGCCACCGTCAGCCCGGAGCCGATGATCACGTGCGCGGTGCTGCGGTACATGGTGAAGTACGCGGCCATCCGGTCCTCGCCGGCCTGGCGGGCTTCCTGGTAGCGGCCCAGCAGGAAGATCGCGTAGTCCGTCCCGGCGGCCACGGCAAGCAGCGTCAGCAGGTTGGTGGCGTAGGTGGAGAGCGGAATGACGCCGAGATGCCCGAGCAGGGCGACCACCCCGCGGGCCGCGGCCACCTCGATGGCGACGGCCACCAGGGTGAGCAGTGAGGTCAGGATCGAGCGGTAGACGATCAACAGCATCACCGCGATCACCCCGAACGTCAGGGCGGTGACCTTGATGTGGCTCTTCTCGCCGACCGCGAACTCGTCGGCGACGAGCGCGGCCGGGCCGGAGACGTAGGCCTTGACCCCGGGCGGCGCCGCGGTGTCGGCGACGATCTTGCGGACCGCTTCGACGGACTCGTTGGCCTGGCTGCCGCCGGCGTCGCCGGCGAGGTACACCTGGATCTGGGCGGCTTTACCGTCGTTGCTCTGCGCGCCGGCCGCCGTCAGCGGATCACCCCAGAAGTACTGGACGTGCTGGACGTGCTCGGTGTCGGCCCGCATCCGCTCGACCAGCTGGTCCCCGAAGCGGTGCGCGGCGTCGCCGAGCGGCTGGTCGCCCTCGAGCACGATGGTGACCAACGCGTCGGTGTCGTACTCGCCGAACACCTTTCCCACCCGTTTGGCGGCGATCGTCGACGGCGCATCCGGGGAGGCCTGCGCGACGTTGTGGATCCGGCCGACCTCTTCCAGCTGGGGCACCAGGGCGTTGGTGGAGGCGGCCAGCGCGAGCCAGAAGATGGCGATCGGGATGCAGAGCTTGCGGATCAGGTTGGGAATGCGCGGTGTGCCCCCGCCGTGGCGGCTCATCCGGATTTGTCCAGACAGAAGACGTAGGCGTCGGCGCCCTGGGAGGACTGCTCCACCTTGACCTCACCGTCGATGGTGATCCGGCAGCTGACGGCGGACCCGTCGGTCTGGGCCTGGATGTTGGTCAGCACCGCGGGGGTGGTCGTCGAGTCCTGGTACGACCACGGCAGCGGGGCGTCGATGTGCTTGGGTGTCGCGTTGACGTCGAGGTAGGTGATGGTGGCCGTCGCGCCGGGGGTGCCGAACACCTCGAGCTGCACCCGTTTGGGGTTGAAGGGCACGATCTGATCGGGCATGGCGCTGGACGCCCCGGAGTCGGCGTGCTTTCCGAACATGCTCTGCGTGCGGTAGACGGCGAACGCGGCCAGTGTGACGACAGCGACGGTGAGCAGCACGATCCAGTGCTTTCTGGCCAGTCTGCCGATCACAATCTGCAGAGAGTACTGGTCAGTACTCGGTGGCGCAGCGTTCGCCCCGGAGACCGGGCAGGAGAAGCTCGTCGACCAGGGAGCGGACAGTCCTGCGAGTGGCCGGGCGGTCCTTGATCACCGCCCGGTACACGAGGTATCCCGGCAGCACGTCCCACAGTTCGGTGTCGATCGCGCCCGCCTCGATCTCGCCGCGGCGCACCGCGCGCTCCAGGATCTCCCGGGTCAGCGCCTTGCGGCCGGTGAGGAAGTTCTGCAGGGCGGTGTGCATGGCGGGGATGCGGTTGAGCTCACCCAGCACCGCGCGCATGGTCGCCGCGTGCTCGCGAGCGTGGCCGCAGATCATGTCGCCGAGAGCCACCAGGTCACCACGCAGCGTCCCGGTGTCGGGCGGGTGGTCGTCGGACTGGATCCCCTCGATGAAGGCGGCGAGCACGAGTTCGGCTTTGGTGGGCCAACTTCGGTACACGGTGGCCTTGCTGGCCCGCGCCTCGGCGACGACGTCGTCGACGGTCAGACCGTCATAGCCGCGTTGGCGCAGCAGCTGCAGGGTGACCGCGAGCAATTCGCGCTCGCGCTCCGACCAGGTCATCCGGGCTACGCTAGCGCCTCGCCTTGACCAGTTCCAGAACGTCGGCGCCGAACTGCTCCAGCTTACGGGCGCCGATGCCCGGGATGGCCACCAGTGCGGCGTCATCGGTGGGCAGCGACTCGGCGATGGCGATGAGCGTGTTGTCGGTGAACACCACGTAGGCCGGGACGCTGAGCTCCCGGGCGGTGGCCAGCCGCCATTCCTTGAGTTGGGCGAGCAATTCCTCGTCGATATCCACCGAGCAGGTTTCGCAGCGCCGCAACATGATTGACGGCGTGGTGGTCAGCACCGCGTTGCACACCCGGCAGCGCGGGGTGGCGCCGCGCTGGCGCTTGGGCTTGTTGGCCTGGGCCGGGTCGACGCGGGTCTGCGGGGCGATGCCGGTGAGGAACCGCGAGGATTTGCGGGACTGCCGACCGCCGGGCGCGCGCGCCAGTGCCCAGCTGAGCTCGAGATGCTTGCGGGCGCGGGTGATTCCGACGTAGAGGAGCCGACGCTCCTCCTCGACGGCCTCGCTGTCGGGGCCGTGCGCCAGGGCGTGGGATATGGGCAGCGTGCCGTCGGCCAGCCCGACCAGGAAGACGGCGTCCCACTCCAGGCCCTTGGCGGCATGCAGCGAGGCCAGCGTGACACCCTGCACGGTCGGTGCGTGGCGGGCATCGGCGCGGTTGCGGAGTTCTGCGACGAGTTCGGACAGCTGCAGGTCCGGGCGGACGGCGACCTCCTCGTCGACCAGTTCGGCCAAGGCGCTCAACGCTTCCCAGCGTTCCCGGGCCCGCACGCCGGCGGGCGGTTCGGCGGTGAGGCCGAGTGGTTCGAGGAGGGTGCGGACGAGCTCCGGCAGTGGTCCGTCGGGGTTTCTTTCCGCGGCGCGCTGCAGGGCGACGAGCGACTGGCGGATCTCCTGGCGGGAGAAGAAGCCTTCTCCCCCGCGCACCTGGAACGGGATGCCGGCCGCGGTGAGCGCCTCCTCGTACACCTCGGACTGGGCGTTGATCCGGTAGAGAACCGCGATTTCGGCTGCGGGCGTTCCGGATTCGATGAGTTGCTTGGCGGCACGGGCGACCGCGGTGGCCTCGGCAACCTCGTCGGGATGTTCGCGGAAGAGCGGTTCGGGACCGGGCGGGCGCTGGCCTACCAAGTGCAGCTTGCTGCCGGCCATCCGCCCGCGCGCGGCGGCGATCACCCGGTTGGCCAGCGACACCACCTGCGGGGTGGAGCGGTAGTCGCGTTCCAGGCGGACCACCGTCGCGTCGGGGAATTTGCGGGAGAAGTCCAGCAGGTAGCGGGGCGAGGCCCCGGTGAACGAGTAGATGGTCTGGTTGGCGTCACCGACGACGGTCAGATCGTCCCGCCTGCCGAGCCACGCCTCGAGGACCCGCTGCTGCAGCGGGGTGACATCCTGGTACTCGTCGACGACGAAACACCGGTAGCGGTCGCGGAATTCGGCGGCCACCGCGGGGTCGTTCTCGATGGCGGCGGCGGTGTGCAGGAGCAGGTCGTCGAAGTCCAGCAGTGCGACGCCGTCCCGGTTGGCCTTGAGGGCTTCGTAGCCGGCGTAGACCGCGGATACCTTCTGGGCATCGAGGGGGATGTCGCGGGCGCTTTCTGCGACGGCGGCGGCGTAGGTCTCCGGGGTGATCAATGAGGCCTTGGCCCATTCGATTTCCCCGGCGAGGTCGCGAACATCGTCGGTGGAAACCTGAAGGCGGGCCCGGTTTGCGGCCTGGGCGACGACGGCGAACTTGCTGTCGAGCAGTCGCCAGCCGGTGTCGCCGACCACCCGCGGCCAGAAGTACTGCAGTTGCCGGCGGGCGGCGGCGTGGAAAGTCAGGGCCTGCACACCGGCCACAGAGGCCCCGGAGTTGCCGGCGTCCATGGCGCGCAGACGGGTCCGCATCTCACCGGCCGCGCGGGAGGTGAAGGTGACGGCGAGGACCTGCCCGGCGGCGACGTGGCCGTCGGCCACCAGGTGGGCGATGCGGTGGGTGATGGTGCGGGTCTTGCCGGTGCCCGCGCCGGCCAGCACGCACAGCGGGCCGCGGGCGGCGAGCACGGCCTCACGCTGTTCGTCGTCGAGGCCGTCGAGGTAGGCGGCGACCGGCATGGACTCCATCTTGGCAGGGGGCGCTGACAGCGCCGCCTCGGCGCGCAGAGGGGCTAGGTTGAAGCCCTATGAGCGACTCACTCGTGATGTACTCCACCGTCTGGTGCGGTTACTGCAAGCGGCTCAAGACCGCGATGAAGGCCTCGGGGATCCCGTTCACCGAGGTCGACATCGAGCACGACCCGGAGGCCGCGAAGTTCGTGATGTCGGTCAACGGCGGCAACCAGACCGTTCCGACGGTCAAGTTCCCCGATGGGTCCGCGCTGACGAACCCGAGCATCGCCCAGGTGAAGGCCAAGCTGGGCGTGTAGTGCGCCGGCCCAGTCCCAGGCACCACATCTGCACCAGCTGGAACGGGTAGACGTCGTTGCCCGCCTCTGAGCGACAAGTGATGATCTCGCCCGGCTCTGAGCGACAACAGGGGTGTGAGCCGGGGATGCGTTGGGGCGAGCCGGTGATGCGCTGGGGCAGGCCGGGGATGCGCTGGGGCAAGCCGGGGATGCGCTGGGGCAAGCCGGGGATGCGCTGGGGCGAGCCGGTGATGCGCCCGGGGGCGCCCGCGGACGCCGGGGCCTGTGGGGGCGGGCAGCCGTTTTGGCAGCCGAACTGCTGTCGCTACGAGGCGGGCAACACGGTTCGTTGTCGCTCGAAGGCGGGCACAAGTGTTTATGGGTTCAGCGAAGCCGCAGACCGCCGGCCGCTCTGATCCCGGGAGCTCTAATCCCGGGGCGCTCTGATCCCGGGAGCTCTAATCCCGGAAGGCCCAGGACTCGATGATCTCGCGGGCAATAGAAATCGTGCCGGGCAGCAACAGCCGCGATGGCGAGTCGCTGGTCCAGTCGCCGGCGTCCAGCGCTTCGCGGACCTCTGCGCGGGTGAACCACGCCGCCTCGGCGATCTCGCCGTCATTGAACGCGAACTCCTGCTCGGGATCGCCCAGGGCATGGAAGCCGACCATCAGCGAGCGCGGGAACGGCCAGGGCTGGCTCCCGAGATACCGCACGTCGGTGACGGTCAGCCCGATCTCCTCGGCGACCTCGCGCACCACACAGGACTCGAATGACTCCCCGGCCTCGACGAAACCGGCGATGAGCGAGAACAACCGCGGCGGCCAGGCCACCTGACGGGCCAGCACCGCACGATCGTGGCCGTCGTGCACCAGGCAGATCACCGCCGGGTCCACCCGGGGGAACTCCTCGTGCCCGGTCAGGATGTTGCGTCGCGCCCAGCCCGATCTGATCGGCCGGGTTGGACTTCCGTCCGAGGGCGAAAACCGTGCCGTGTCATGCCAATTCAGCAGCGCGAGGGCGCAGGTCACCAGCTGGGCGCCGACGTCGTCGAAGCGCACGCCGGCCCGGCGGGGGTCCACGGCGCGGGCCTCCGGGTCGCCCGCTTCCAGGAAAGTCCGCACCGCCCAGACGTGACGGCCGTCCTCGATGCGGCCGAGGAAGACTGCATCGGCGGGGGGCCGGTCGGCGAAGTCGGCGGCCGGGGTGAGCACAAGACTGTCCCCGATCACCATGACGTTGCCGCGGTCATCGACCCTCAGCAACTGGGCATCGGACCAACCTGCCACCGCGGCGTCGACGTCGGTGCGCATCTCGTCGGCGCGATCGGCACCGATCCGGGAGAGCAGCGGAATGTTTCTGAGCTGGAACGTCATTCGCTCAGCTCGCGTCGGCGTTGCGGACGTAGAGCAGCCGGTCGTCCTTCTCCAGGGCGTCGACCCGGGAGTCGTCCAGGCGCAATAGCTTTCCCTCGCGCAGCACGCCGAGCACGATGTCGGGCAGATGCCGCGGCGAGCCGCCGACCTCCCTCGGCTCGACCTCACGTTCTGCGATGGCCAGGCCGGCATCGGGGGTGAGCAGATCCTCGATCATCTCCACCACCGTCGGCTTGGAGGTGGCTAGACCCAGCAGACGGCCGGCGGTCTCGGAGGACACCACCACCGAGTCCGCGCCCGACTGCAGCAGCAGGTGCCGGTTCTCACCCTCACGGACCGAGGCGATGATCGTGGCCTCGGGCGCCAGTTCGCGGGCGGTCAGCGTGACGAGCACCGAAGTGGGGTCACTGTTGGTGGCCACCACGATGGCCTTCGCGTGCTGGGCGCCGGCCAGGCGGAGGACGTCGGAGCGGTTGGCGTCGCCGCGGACGGTCACCAGCCCGGCGGCGCTGGCCTGGGCGAGCAGGGTCTGGTCGGTGTCGACGACGACGATGTCCGCTGGCGCGACCCCGTCGCCCAGCATGGCGGCGACTGCGGTGCGGCCCTTGGTGCCGTAGCCGATGACGACAGTGTGGTTGCGCACCGTTTTCCTCCAACGCTGAATCTTCAGGGTTTGCCGCGACGCCTCGGTGAGCGACTCAACGGTGGTGCCGATGAGCACGATCAGGAACAGCACGCGAAGCGGCGTGATCAGCAGGACGTTCATCAATCGGGCGTGGTCGGTCACCGGGGTGATGTCGCCGTAGCCGGTGGTCGACAGCGACACCGTCGCGTAGTAGATGCAGTCCAGCAGGCTGAGTGTGGTGGCTTCGCTCTCGACATCGCGGTAACCATCGCGGTCGATGTAGACGACGAGGACAGTGGCGGCCAGCACCAGTACCGCGTAGAGCAGCCTGCGGGCGATACGCCGACCCGGGCTGACGAACTTCTGCGGGATGCGCAGGTACTCGACCAGTGCGGAGTCCGGCTTGTCGGCGAGGTCCTCGTGGACCGTGAAGTTGCGCTTCCTGCTATCGGCCATGGGAAACCGTCACGGACTCAACCGACGGTTTCGCCGGGCGGACTGCCAGCACACGGCCATTATGTAACCATGCCGAAGACCCCTGCCGGGCCGTCCACCGAACTGGCCGGCCAGCGCCCCGCCTACCTGATGGCTGCGATGCTCATCGGCATCGGCGTCGGCCACTTCCTGCGGCCCAAGCCGTTCGACACCATCATCCCGCCGGAGTTGCCCGGCAGCCCGCGCTTCTACACGTTGGCCTCCGGAGTGGCCGAGGTCGGCGTGGGGACGATGCTGCTGGCGCCGCGGACCCGCCGGACCGGCGCTCTGGCCGCCGCAGCGCTGTATCTCGCCGTGTTCCCGGCGAACATCAACATGGTGCGGATGTGGTGGGACAAGCCGTGGCCGATGCGGGTGGCGTCGCTGGCGCGGCTACCTCTGCAGATCCCGATGGTCACGAGCGCGTTGGCGATTCGGCGCAACGCTCCGCGTCGGGGTTGAGTAGCGCGGCGAGTTCCGCTGCGCCGTAAAGCTCTTCCGGGACCACCGTCCGCCCGGAACGCACATAGTGGAACGCGGCCCGGACGCGCTCGGCCGGACAGCCGGCCAGGCCCGCCCAGGCCAGCCGGTAGACGGCGAGCTGAACCGCGGCGTGGCGTCTGCCCTCCTCGTCGGCGGGGGGCTCGCCGGTCTTCCAGTCGACGACGGTGACGCCGCCGTCGGGGTCACTGAACACCGCGTCGATGCGGCCGCGGACCACGGTGTCGCCGAGGACGAGCTCGAAGGGCACCTCGACGTCGAGCGGGGTTCGGGCCGCCCACGGTGAGGCGCTGAACGCGTCCTGCAGTTTCGCGAGCTGTTCGGCGTCGGCGTTCTGCGGATCCCCGGCGCCGGGCAGGTCGTCGAGGTCGAAGAGCCGCTCGGCGCCGTAGAACCGCTGCACCCAGTCGTGGAAGGCGGTGCCCAGCAGGGCGTGCGGGTCCGGCCGGACGGGCAGCCGGCGGGTGAGCCGCCGCAGCGCGGCCCGGCGGTCGCGGTCGAGTTCCACCAGCGCGCTGACCGACAGCTGGGCCGGCAGGTCGAGCGGCGCGGGCTCGGCGGCGCGGGCCCGTTCGGCGAGCAGGGCGTCGACGTCGGCGATCCAGCCGTGCGGGTCGTCCGGCCCCGGGGTGGTCGTCGCGTCCCGGTCGCCACCGCCGATGATGGCCGCGGTGACCAGCCGAGCGCCGCGCTCGATCTCGGGGCGCCGCCCTTCCAACGGGTCGACCGGCCACTGCGCCTCGGTGACGTTGTCCCGCAACGGGTTCGGCTCACCGTCGGCGGGATCGGGCTCCCAGTGCTCAATCTCGCCGCAGCCGGACTCCTCGATCACATCGCGGATCTCGCAGAGGAAGTCCGACGGCCCGCGCGGGGTGGACTCGGTGGCCCCCCAGTGGTGCCCGGAGAGCAGCAGGGCGTCCTCGGCGCGAGTCAGGGCGACGTAGAGCAGGCGGCGCTCCTCGTCGATACTGCGGGCCAGGAGCCGGCGGCGGTGGCTGTCGATGAGGTCCTCCAGTGCCTTGCGATCGTTGACCGCCCCGGTGTCCAGCACCGGCACCCCGTGCAGTCCCCCGCCGGTGTCCTGCCCGGCACGGTCACCGCGTAGCAGCGGGGGCAGTTCGGAGGCGTCGGTGAGCCAGGTGCGTTTGGCGGCCGTCGACGGGAACACCCGGGAACTCAGGTGCGGCACCGCGACGATCTGCCACTCCAGGCCCTTGGCCGCGTGCACGGTCAGCACCTGCACCCGTCCGGGGGCGACGTGCACCTCGGCCGGCGCCAGGCCGTTCTCCACCTCGGCGGCGGCACCGAGATAGGTCAGCAGCCCGGGGGCGTCCGTACCGGGTCGCTCGGCGTAGCGGGCCACCACGTCGGCGAACCGGTCGAGGTGCTCGGCACCCGAGCCGGGCACGCCGTCGGGACGCGCCGCGCGGACCTCGGCGTCGACCCCGAGAATGCGACGCACCTCGGCTACCAGGTCGTTGACCGGATGTGCGAGACAGCCTCGCAGCCGGGCCAATTCGGCGCCGATCGCGGTGATACGCCGGTAGCCCTCCGGCGAATAGCCGTCGGCCGGGCCGGGATCGGCGAGGGCGTCGGCCAGGCAGGCGGTGTCGGCGTCCGCGGCCGCCGCCGCGACGATCCGCTCGGCCGACACCGCGGCGGGGCGCTGCCCGCCGATGACGACGGCGCGCCGCCACAGGGCGGCCAGGTCGCGAACGCCCAGCCGCCAGCGCGGTCCGGTGAGGACCTCCATGGCCGCCGCGCCGTCCGTAGGGTCGATGACCAGCCGCAGCGTCGAAATCACCTGTGCCACTTCGGAGATGGAGAGGAGCCCGGCCAGACCCACCACTTCCACCGGCACGCCGCGGGCGGCGAGCGTCTCGGCGATGGGTCCGGCGTCGGCGTTGCGACGCACCAGCACGGCCGCGGTGGGCGGCTGCTCCCCCGCGTCGGCAGCGGCGCGGTAGCGGGCGGCGATGTGGCCGGCCAGCCAGTCCCGCTCGGCGGCGACGTCGCGCTGCAGCGCGCACAACACCGTTCCGGCGGGGGCGCCGGGGCGGGCCCGCAGCGGGCGCACGGCCACCGAACGGCGGCGCGCCTCGGCGGAGACTTCGTTGGCCAACTCCAGGACGCGGGGCGGGTTGCGCCAGCTGGTGCGCAGCTCCAGGGTGGGCGCCGGGCTGCCGTCCGGCTGCGGGAAGTCGGTGGTGAAGCGCGGCAGGTTGGTGGCCGATGCGCCGCGCCAGCCGTAGATGGACTGGATGGGATCGCCGACCGCGGTGAGCGCCAGTCCGTCGTCGACTCCGCCGCCGAACAACGCCGACAACGCGATTCGCTGCGCGTGGCCGGTGTCCTGGTATTCGTCGAGCAGGACGACGCGGTAGCGCTCCCGCAGCTGCCCGCCGACCTGCGGGCAGTTGCCGGCCAGCCGGGCGGCGGCGGCCATCTGGCTGCCGAAGTCCATCGCCTTGGCAGCGCGCATCCGGGCGTGCAGGGCGTCGATCAGCGGAACCAGCGCGGCGCGCTCGGTCTGGCTGTCGAGCATGTCCAGCAGCCGCCGGTTGGGCCCGCCGCGCTGGCGCGGGCCACCGGGCAGGGTGTGCACGAGCCGCTCGAGTTCGACGTGGGTGTGGCGCAGTTCGTCGGTGTCGACGAGGTGTTCGGCCAGTTCGTCGGAGAGCCGCAGCACCATCGCCGTCACGGCGGCCGGGGTCTTGCCGACCGGCAGCGGATCGGGATGTGCATTGACGACCTCGAGGGCGAGTTGCCACCGCTCGGTCTCGCTGAGCAGCCGAGCGTCCGGCTCCACGGGCAGCAGCGGGCCGAACTCAGCCAGCAGCGTGCCGGCGAAGGCGTGGTAGGTGCTGACCGTCGGCGATCCGGGCGGCTCGAAGCCGAGGTGTCCGGAGAGCCGGGCCAGCCGCGAGCGCACCCGGCGCAGCAGCTGCCCGGCGGCCTTCCGGGTGAACGTCAGCCCCAACACCTGACCGGGGGCCGCGTAGCCGTTGGCCACCAGCCACACCACCCGGGCGGCCATGGTTTCGGTCTTGCCCGCACCGGCGCCGGCGACCACGACGAGGGGCCCCGGCGGTGACGCGATGACGGCGGCCTGCTCTTCGGTGGGAGCCGGAAGGCCAAGAGCGGCAGCCAGTTCCGCCGGACTGTGCGTCACGACTGCCCCCCGCGATGGGCCGGGCAGGAGGGCCGGACGGGGCAGTGCGTGCAGCCGTCATTGCGCCGGGCGGCGAAGTTCGGCCCCGCGGTGGCTTCCGCGGCGCCGCGCACGGTGTCCTGCCACCCGGGTGTGTCGTCGGCGCCGAGGGCCGTCTGCTCGCGTTCGGTGGCGCCCGCGGCCGAGGGCTTCCCGACGTACAGCAGCCGGCCACCGCCGGGCCGGTCGCCATCGGGCAGCAGGCCGGCGGATACCGCGAGCTGGTAGAGGCCGAGCTGGGCGTGCTGCTGCGCATCGTCCTTGCCGGCCGGGGTCTTGGCGGTCTTGATGTCGACGACGACGAGCCGGCCCTGTGCGTCGCGCTCCAGTCGGTCGATGCGGCCGCGGACCCGGACGCCGGGTGCACCGTCGGACGGCTCGGCGAGGGTGCCCTCCAGGTCCACCTCGGTGCCCACCTCGGTGAGCTCATGGCGGGTGGCCGCGTGCCAGGTCACGAACGCGGTGATCATCGCGCGGTGACGTTCCAGCTCGTTCGCGGCATACCAGAGCGCGTCGAAGGGCAAAGCGGCCCAGAGCTTTTCCAGCTCGGCGACCAATTGGCCTTCGGTCTTGCCGGACTCGGCCAGCAGGGCGTGGACGAGCGACCCGAGCGTGGAGTTCAGTGCCCGCGAGCCGGTGCCGCCGTGGCGTTCGGCCAGCCACCGCAGGGGGCAGTCGGTCAGCGTCTGCAGAGTCGAGGGGCTGAGGGTGACGGTGTGCTCGCCGGACCACAGCGGCTCAGCGGTGCTCAGGTCCGTCAGGCCATGCCACTGCGCAGGATCCGCGCCGGGTACACCGGCGACGGCGAGGCGCGCCAACTGGTCTGCCGCGCAGGCACGCTCGTTCTCATCGATGGCGCCGTCCGGGGCGCAGGCCGCCGCGCGCAGCCGGCCGACCACTGCGGCGGGCGACAGCACCGGCGGTGCGGGCACGGGCCGGGGCGGCGCATCGGCGCTGCCACCGGCATACGCCGCGAGCTCGGCGACGAACGGCGACGGCAGGCTCACCTCGTCGCCGGAGTCGCTGTCGACGGCGGTGACGAGCAGCCGCCGCCGGGCACGCCCCATGGCCGCGATGAGCAGCCGACGTTCCTCGGAGAGCAACGGCGCGCGCGCGGACACGTCGTCACCGAGACCGTCGAGGACGTCGAGCAGCCGCTGGGTGCCCAGCACGCCGCCGCGCGGAGTGGTGTTGGGCCACAGGCCTTCCTGCAGTCCGGCGATGACGACCATGTCCCAGTCTCGGTGCAGGGCGGCGTGCGGGCTGAGCACCGCGACCGTCTCGCCCGCCGGCAGTTCGTCGACGACGGGAGGCAGGGTCAGGGCGGCGACATGGTCGAGCAGGCCGATCAGGGACGCCCCGGCGGTACGGGCGACGTAGTCGTCGGCGATGTCGAACAGCGCGGTGACGGCCGCGAGATTGCGTTCGGCCAGAGCGCCTTCGGCGCCGCCACGCTCTGCAGCGGTGAGCCAGCGCCGCTGCAGACCGCTGCGCATCCAGGCCTGCCAGAGGGTGTAGCGCGGATCGCGGTGGCCGCTTCGGGCGGCGGCGGCCAGCACCCCGCGAACCCGCTGGACGGGTCCGGCGAGCGTCGGCGGCAGCTGCGGCGTGGGGCCGGTGAGAGCCCGCACGAACATCGTCCCCGGGGGCACGTCGGGGTCCTCGGCGCCGCGGCAGAGCACACGGCGCAACTGGCGCAGCGACACCGGATCCATCCGGCCGATGGGCCCGGTCAACAACACCTCCGCCTGTTCGCCGTCGAGACCGCGTGCGGTGGCGGCGAGTGCGGTCAGCAGGGCGCGGGCGGCGGGTTGCCCGGCGACCGGTCCCCCGATCGTCGGCTGGCTGACCGGGACGCCGGCCACCGCGAGGGCCCTCGGCAAGGCCCCCGCCGCCGACGGCGAGCGGACGATCACGGCCATCTGCGACCACGGCACACCATCGATCAGGTGGGTGCGCCGCAGCGCGTCGGCGACCAGAGCGGTTTCGGCGTGCGCCGAATCGGCCACCCTGACGGACAACAAGCCCTCGTCGCCGTCGGCGCCGTCGAGCGTGCGCCAGGCGGTGCCCGGCAGAACAGATGCCATTCCCGCGACCGCCCGGGCGATCGCCGGGGCGCAGCGGTGAGACCGGTTCAGCCGCAGCGCAGGACCTTCCGAGGTGAGCAACGCGGGGTCGGCGCCGCGGAAACCGAACACCGCCTGGTTGGGATCGCCGGCCAGCAGCGCCAGATCCGCTCCGGCGGCCAGCACCCGCACCAATAGCGCCGCCTGCGGGTCCAGATGCTGGGCGTCGTCGACCAGAAGCAGCCGGATCCGGGCGCGTTCGGCCGCGAGCAGCTCGGTGTCGGCGGCCAGCGCCTCCAGCGCCGCACCGACCAGTTCGGCGGCACCCAGTGCCGGGACGGTTGCCTGCGGGGCGGCGGTGCCGACCGAGGCGCGCAGCAGCATCACCTGCTCGTACTGCTGGGCGAAGCGGGCGGCGGCCACCCATTCCGGCCGGCCGGACTCGCGGCCGAGGCGTCGGAGTTCTGCCGGATCGACGCCGCGTTCGGCGCAGCGGGCCAGCAGGTCCCGCAGTTGGGTGGCGAACCCGGCGGTGGTGAGCGCCGGACGCAGCTCCCGCGGCCAGCCGCGGGCGCCCTCCTCGAGGTCTCCGGCCAGCAGTTCGCGGATGATGCCGTCCTGCTCGGCGCCGGTGACCAGACGTGGCGGCGGGTCGCCGGCGCGCGCGGCGGCCGTCCGCAGCACCGAGAAGGCGTAGCTGTGCAGCGAGCGCACCAGCGGCTCGCGCACCACGGTCAGTCCCTCACCGGAACGCGCGCTGAGCAGCCGGCTCGTCAGTTGACCCCGGACGGTTGCCGCCAGCCGTCCCGATCCGGTGAGCAGCAGCACCGACTCCGGCGCCAGGCCCGCCGTGATGTGCGCCGCGGCCGCGTCGATCAGCAGCGTGCTCTTGCCGGTACCCGGACCGCCGAGGACCCGGACTGTGCCGCGCGCGCCGGGGCGCAGCACGTCGTCGGACGTCAGGTCGGTCATGACAGGCATGACACCAGATGGGTGTGACAAAAACTTTCAGCAGGAAGCGAATCCGGCAAGCCCACGTCCAAAGCGGGGTCTCGCGGTGCGGAAGGCTGCCGCAGAAGCGGCCGTCGCAGCCAGTCGGGTAACCGGCCGTCCCGTCGACCCCCGCGTCGAGAAACTCGCGGAATCGAAGCTCGGCGAGTACGACCCCGATACGGACTACAGCTCGAACAGCTGATTCACCCGGGAAACCGTTGCATCCCAGCCCAACTCGTGATCCAGGCGTCGTCGTAGCGTGTCGGCGGGCTGCGGTTCCCCGTGCACCACGAAGACCTTCTTCGGCGGCGTCGTGAATCCTCTGGCCCAGCGGATGAGTTCGTCGGCGTCGGCGTGCGCGGACAGCATCGCGAGATTGGCCACCTGCGCGTTGATCGGCACCCACTCGCCGTAGATGCGGACATGCCGTTCGCCGGCGATGATCGAGGCGCCACGCGTGCCCGGCACCTGGTACCCGGTGATCATGATGGTGTTACGGGGATCGGGCGCAAAGGCCTTGAGGTGGTGCAAGATTCGGCCACCGGTGGCCATACCGCTGGCCGAGATGACGATCTTTGGCTCCTTGCTCGCCGAAATCTTCATCGACTGCTCGGGGTCGCGGGTGTAGGTCGCCATGTCACACATCGCCTCGTACACCCCCGGCAACAGCCGATGGTCACTGGAGTACGTGCCGAGGAGCTCACTGGCATTGATCGCCATCGGACTGTCCAGATAGACCGCGACGTCGGGCAGCCGACCGGCCTCGCGCAGCGTCCACAGGTAGTACAGCAGCGTTTGGGCCCGGCCCACCGCGAACGCCGGCACCACCACGGTGCCGCCGCGATGCACCGTCTCGTCGATCACCTTCGCCAGCGTGTCGACCGGATCGGCGTCCTCACGCACCCGGTCGCCGTAGGTGGACTCCATCACCAGGTAATCCGCGGACGTGACCGGCTCGGGGTCGAACATGATCGGGTCGTCGTAGCGCCCCAGGTCGCCGGTGAACACGATGCGCCGGCCCTGCCAGGACACCTCGACCGTCGACGCGCCGAGAATGTGCCCGGCGCGGCGGAACATGACGGCCGGCCCTGACTCCAGCGTGACCTGCCGCTCGAACGGATGGGTCTCGAACAGCTCCATGGCGCGTTCGGCGTCCTCGCTGTCGTATAGCGGCAGGGCGGGACGGTGCTTGGAGGCCTTGTGCTTGTTGAGGAATGCAGCGTCGCGCTCCTGCAGGTAGGCGCTGTCGCGCAGGATGATCTCGGCGACGGCTCCGGTGGCCTTGGTGGCGAGGATCGGTCCGCGGAATCCGTCGCGCACCAGCCGGGGCAGGTAACCGGTGTGGTCGAGGTGGGCGTGGGTGATGACGACGGCGTCGATGCTCTCCGGCTCGACGGCCAGCGGCTCCCAGTTGAGTTCCCGGAGGTTCTTCACGCCCTGGAACAGTCCGCAGTCCACCAGGATTCGCCTGCCGCCGGACTCGAGGAGATGTTTCGAGCCGGTGACGGTGCCGGCCGCGCCGAGACTGCACAGCCGCAGGTGTTGCCGCTCAACGGAATTCATGCGCCGAGTGTTCCACACATCGGCGGTGCCGCGAAGAAAGCTCCGCGAGGTGATTCCCGTTGGCCCGGCTGGTCAGCACAGCCAACGCGACCCCACTCCCCGCTGGTCAGCGGGGTCAAGATGACATTCACGGCCGGCAAAGCCACCACCTGCCGGACGAAGCGACGGGCTCCGGCCGCAGCGCAGACGCGACCGCGATCGCCGCCGTCGGGAACGGCAGCATGGCGAGGACTTGCACGACCATCAGACCAAGACCCGCCGCCGCCCCGCCAACAGCATCTACAGTCGCCCCGGAGGGGCCACAGCAAAGGAGACCGGATATGAGGTCAGCAGCAACGGCGCGCCGGGTCGCCGGCGCGGCCGGCGCCGCCGCACTCGTCGGTATGGGACTGCTCAGCGCCTGCGGGGCAAAGGAGACCCCGACCGAGGTACCGGCGTCATCAAGTCCCGAACCGGCAACGCCGTCCCCCACCGAGAAGGTGCTCACTCCGGGTCCGCACGCCGGCACCAATCCGCAGAGCCCGCTCGACCCGAATGTCAAGGCGCCTCCGGCGCAGACAGTCCTGCCGGAGAAGACGAACGCCGGCGGGTGACGCGGGCCCCCTGAGCGGGTCGGTGCGCTCCTAGGATGGCGGCCATGCAGCCGCTGCACCTCAATCGATTCGGCCCGCCGGGACCGGCTCGGGTTCTGATGATCCACGGGCTCACCGGCCACGGCCGGCGCTGGCATCGGCTGGCGAGCGCTTATCTGGACGACGTGGCGGTGCTGGCACCGGACCTGATCGGCCATGGCCGTTCCACCTATGCCGCGCCCTGGTCCATCGACGCCAACGTCACCGCCCTGGCCGGGCTGATCGAGAGCGAGGCGGACGGTCCGGTGGTGGTGGTCGGGCATTCCTTCGGGTGCGCGGTGGCCCTGCACCTGGCCGCGCAGTGTCCGGATCTGGTGTCCGGCCTGGTGCTGCTGGATCCGGCGGTGGGCCTGGACGGCCGCTGGATGCGGGAGATCGCCGAGGCGACGCTGGCCTCCCCGGACTACACCGACCGCGCCGAGGCACGCACCGAGAAGGCCACCGGGGCGTGGGCCGACGTTCCCCCCGACGAACTCGACGAGGATCTCGCCGAGCATCTGGTCACCCTGCCCAACGGCCGCTACGGATGGCGGGTCTGCATCCCCGCGATGATGTCGTACTGGAGTGAGCTGGCCCGCGATATCGCACTACCGCACAGGGGAACCCGGACAACGCTCGTGCGTGCGGCGTTCCAGGATCCGCCGTACGTGACCGAGGCGCTGATCGACGGGTTGTCCGGCCAACTGGGCGCGGATTTCACGCTGGTCGACTTCCCGTGTCAGCACATGGTGGGGCAGGTGAAACCGGCCGAGACCGGGGCCGTCATCCGGGAGTTACTCGGCTGAAGATCACCGACGAACAGGTGGAAAGGGTGCGCGCCCTGGTGGCGTCGATCCCGGCCGGACGTGTGGCCACCTACGGTGACATCGCCTGTGCGGCAGGGCTTTCCAGCCCGCGAATCGTCGGGTGGATCATGCGCACCGACTCCGCGGATCTCCCGTGGCACCGGGTGATCCGGGCGTCCGGCCGGCCCGCGGCGCACCTGGCGTCAGGCCAACTGGAACTGCTGCGGGCCGAGGGGGTGCTGGCATCCGATGGCCGGGTGCCGCTCGACTCGGTGCGGCACGGCTTCGGCTGACCCGAACGATCTCGCTCGTCCGAGGCGCGGGGCGCGCCGGCATCGTCGGCCGGATTAGACGACCATCCGCACCAGCGCAGCGGTGCGCAACAGTCCGGGGAACGCCTCCGGCGTCGAACGCGGATGCAGGGCATGCACGCCCAGGCGGAACATCAACGCCCGCAACAACATTTGCTGCCACTCCGGCAGGATGTCCCACCGCTCGATCAGGCCGTCGTCGGCCTCGCCCCAGGACAGCGCGTCGACGACGGCCACTCCCGCGGCCCACGGCGCCGGCCGCCAGTACGGGGTGATGTCGGTGATGCCCGGAGCGGCGGTGCCGGTGAACAAGACCGTCCCGTAGAGATCGCCGTGCACGAGTTGGCTGGGGCTCGTCGTCGGCTTGCGCAGTGCCGCCAGCTGATTGATGAGTTCGACCGACTCGCCGCGGTCCTCCGAGTCGGGAAGCGGCGGCGCGCCCGGCGGCAGGGTGTGCAGCGGTCGGTCGTCCCAGGCCGCCCGGTCGGCGACCGTGAAGACGTCGACCTCCGTCCACGGCGGCACCGGCGCCTGGGTGAGGAAACGCGGCCGCTCCAGCGCGGCGGTGGCCTCATGCAGCCGGATCCCCGCCGAGACCACCTCGTCGTGACGCGGCTCGGGATAGCCCGATACGAAAGTGTCCGCCCGCCAACCCGATACCACGTAGCGGCCGTCGGTCGAGCGCACCGGGCGGGCCAGCCGGAGACCGTCGACGAACAGCGTCTCGCGCACCTTGGCCGACCAGGCGGCCCGGGGATGGTCGGCGATCAGCGACAGCACGATCTCCCCGCAGCGCCAGCCGCCCTCCCAGGTCCCGCTCAACGGCTCCGGGTCACCACCCTTGGCGCCGAACGCGGCCAGCACGTGGCCGGGCGGCGGGTCGTCGATCACATGGCCAAGGGTAAGGCGTGTCGCGGGCAACGAGCCGCTGACAGGCCGTCAGTAGGCGGGCATGTCGGGCTCGAATTCCCGCGCCCAGGCGACGATCCCGCCCTGCAGGTGCCGCGCCGTGGGGAAGCCCGCCTGCTTCACCGTCTCCAGCGCCTGGGCCGAGCGCACGCCCGTTTTGCAGTACAGCACCGGCGTGCGGTCGGAGGGCAGAAGCGCCAGCCCCTCCCCGGACTCCAGGCTGGACTTCGGGATGAGCACCGCCCCGTTGATGTGGTTGATGGCCCATTCCGCCGGGTCCCGGACGTCGATCAGCGCGACGGCACCCGACTCCAGCAGCGCGCGCAGTTCCCCGGGGCTGAGGCCGGGTTCGTCGGACGACGCTGTGCCGCAGAGCGCCTCGTAGTCGACGAGGCCGGTGATCGGCGGGCTGGCCGGATCCTTGCGGACGCTGATGGACCGGTAGGACATCGCCAGTGCGTCGTAGATCAGCAGCCTGCCTAGCAGCGGCTCACCGATGCCGGTGATGAGCTTGATGGCCTCGGTGCCCATCACCGAGGCGATGGATGCGCACAGCACGCCCAGGACCCCGCCTTCGGCGCAGGACGGCACCAGCCCGGGCGGCGGCGGCTCGGGATAGAGGTCGCGGTAGTTCAGCGCGCGAGTCTGCCCGTCGGGACCGTCGGGGGCCGCCTCCCAGAACACCGCGACCTGTCCTTCGAACCGGTAGATCGAGCCCCAGATGTACGGCTTGCCGGCCAGCGCGGCGGCGTCGTTGACCAGGTACCGGGTGGCGAAGTTGTCGGTGCCGTCGAGGATCAGGTCATATTGCGCGAACAGGTCGACGGCGTTGTCGGGCTCCAGCCGGAACTCGTGCAGGCGCACGGTCACCAGCGGGTTGAGTTCGGCGACGGCGTCCCGGGCGCTCTGCGCCTTGGGCCGGCCCACATCGGACTGGCCGTGGATGATCTGGCGCTGCAGGTTGGACTCCTCGACGACGTCGAAGTCCACGATGCCGAGGGTGCCCACGCCCGCGGCGGCCAGGTAGAGCAAGGCGGGCGAGCCCAGGCCGCCGGCGCCGACGACGAGGACCCGGGCGTTCTTCAGACGCTTCTGGCCCTCGACGCCGAGGTCCGGCAGCAGCAGGTGACGGCTGTAGCGGGCGACCTCGGCGGGCGTCAGCTCCGCGGCAGGCTCGACCAGCGGCGGGAAGGGCATGGGTTCAATTCTTGCCGAGTGTGAGGCCTGTGCACGAAATACGGCCTCCGGGCGTGCATGAGGCTCACAGTCGCGGGGATGGCCCGCAAATCAGGCGATCGGATTGCCTGACTCCTCCTCGGGGCCTGCGCCCCGCATCGTCGTCAGGCGATCGGATACGGCCAGGCGTTGAACCGGCAGGTCTTGTTGTCCGGCTGCACCGAGCCGGGGTCGAACCGGGAGGCGTCGTTGTCCGACGTCGAGAACGTCTGCTGCATCATGATCGGCGCCAGGGCCCCGTTGCGGTCGCACGGCTCGTGGCTGGTGTAGCCGATGGCGTGGCCGACCTCATGGTTGACCAGGTACTGCCGGTAGGAGCCGATGTCGCCCTGGAAGGGCATGGCTCCGCGCACCCAGCGGGCGAGGTTGATGAACACCCGGGGCTCGGCGTCGGGGCCGTAAATCGGGTTGTAGCACGAGGATTCGAGCTGGATCTCGTAGCCGCAGCCTTCCCGCACCGTCGCCGGGGAGGTCAGCGACACCCGGAAGTCCGGCTTGGCCGCCGGGTCGTCGGTGCGCTGGAAGGCGAACTGGGGGTTGTGCGTCCAGCTCTTCGGGTTGTCCAGCGTCTCGGTCACCATCCGGGCGAAGCCCTCGTCGCCGCCGAACGACGACGTGTCGATGCCGTCCTCGATCTCGACGGTGTAGGTGAAGGTCTTCGCGGTGCCCTCGCCCACCTTGGGCGTCGTCCCGGGGACGATGCGCCAAGCCTTGGCCCCCGCCTCGGTGAACGGCCCGCCGGCGGGCAGCTGCCCGGTGGGCAGGCTGGCGTCGAACTCGGTGAGACCGCGGGGCGGGGCGCCGACGATGGTGGTGCCCGCCGAACCGATGGTCGGCGGCCCGCTGACCACCTCCTCGGTCACCGGGCCCGCGGTGCCGGTCATGGTCTGGTAGAGCACCACACCGGTGAGCACAACCAGCACCGGAAGGGCGTAGGCGCGCCAGCCGTAGGTCGACAGAAACCGGCCCAGCCAGCTCTGTTTGCGCACCTGGCTGTGCTCGTCACGGTTGGACCGGGGCCGGCCGGAGTCCTCTGCCAGCGGGTCGCGAAGGGCGCGCAGGGGCTGATTCCACTCACTCTGCAGCACCGGCACGCGACCACCCCCGCTGGGGCCCGACTCGTTGGTCACCGACCCAGGATGGCATAACAGGCCTTCCGACGGCCCGGGGGCACGCGCGTGTCGACGGCCGCATACGGGTAGAGACCGGTCACCAGGTTCGGGTAGTAGTGTCGACCGATCAGCCGAATCGGGGCATCCGCACCGCCGGCGACGATCACTTCCGAGGGGCCCGCATGAGCAACTTGACCGGCACGGCCGCGCGCAAGCGTGCCCGCGGCGGCCGGTTGCCCCGCGGCGAGCGCCGCGACCAACTGCTCTCCACCGCCAGCGAGGTCTTCGTCGACCGCGGCTACCACGCCGCCGGAATGGACGAGATCGCCGAGCGGGCCGGCGTCAGCAAACCCGTTCTGTACCAACACTTCTCCAGCAAGCTGGACCTGTACCTGGCGGTGCTGCAACAGCACGGCGACATTCTGATGTCCGGTGTCCGCCAGGCGCTGCGGACCACCACCGACAACCGGCAGCGGCTGCGGTCGGCGGTCGGAGCGTTCTTCGACTTCATCGAGCACGACAGCCAGGGCTACCGGTTGATCTTCGAGAACGACAACGTCACCGAGCCGCAGGTGGGCGCTCAGGTGAAGGTCGCCATCGAGGCCTGCACCGACGCGGTGTTCGACCTGATCAGCCAGGACTCCGGCCTGGACCCGCACCGTGCGCGGATGATCGCCGTGGGACTGGTGGGCATCAGCGTGGACTGCGCCCGGTACTGGCTGGACGCCGAGCGGCCGATCTCCAAGGAGGACGCCGTCGAGGGCACCGTGCAGTTCGCCTGGGGCGGCCTGTCACACGTGCCCCTCACCCGGGGCTGAGCTTTACGACGACGCGGCGACGCCGAAACCCACCCGGCGCACGTCGGCGGCGCCGATCTGGACATAGCTGATCTTCGACGTCTGCACCAGAAAGCGCTGGCCCTTGTCATCGGTCAGGCTCAGCACCGCGCTGTCGGCCAGCGCCGTCTTGATCTCGTGCTCAACCACCTCGGGTGAATCGGAACTGTTGAACACCAGCTCGCGCGGGCTGTCCGAGACACCGATCTTGACCTCCACACCGGCCCCTTTCCTCAAGCGTCACCTGTGAGGCTAGTGGACGCCTCGCGGCACCGGTGCGGCCGATCCGGCCGGTTTGACAAACGAGCCATCAAGCTGCGGTAACAGCATGACAACGGGTGCGTGCGCCGCGCCGGGAGCGCACGGGAACGTTCCTAGCCTGGGTTGGTGATCGAGGAACGACACGGCCGCGCGACCCGGTACGCGTTGACGGCGCTGGGGATCGGGGCTGCCGTCGCAGCCACCATGTTCGTCATCAAGGTCAGCGGTTCGGGCACGGCAGGCGACGCCGGCAGCACCAGGCGGACCATCGTCGCCACGGTCGGCCCCCGCACGCCGCCGGCGGTGCCGCAGGCCAACAACGTCGAGGTCCCGGTTCGCGTCGACTCGAGGTCGGCGGCCCAGCCGGCGATGGACCTGCGGCAGATCGTGTACACGATCGGCGGAAACCAGCGGCCCAACGACCCGGTGACCGTGGTCTACGCCGACGAGACCGGCGCACTGGTCACCGTGGAGAACGTGACACTGCCATGGACGATGACCGTGGTGCCGGACCTGCCGGTGAACTACGTGACGGCCAACAGCCACGGCAGCCAGCTGAACTGCTGGATCACCGACGCCGGCGGCAAGACCGTGGTGTCGCAGACCGACTACGCGATCAGCACCACCTGCAACCGCTGAACGGCCTGACGGGTCAGGCCAGCCGCAGCTGCCGCATCCGCTCGTCGTGCGTGCGCTGCACCCGGTCGAAAAGGTCGGTGATCTGACCGAGGCCGCCGCCGGCCAGCACCAGGTCGACGAGCTCGTCGTGGTCGGCCAGCACGTACTGCGCCTGGGTGATGGCCTCCCCCAACAGCCGCCGCGACCACAGCGCCAGCCTGCTGCGCTGCCGCCCGCTGGCCGTCACCGCCGACACCACCTCGGCCACCACGAACTGCGAGTGCACCGTCTCGGCCAGCACCGCGCGCACCACGTCGGCGATCTCCGGGGGCAGCGAACCGGCGATCGCGAGATACAAATCCGCGGCCATCGCGTCGCCCACGTAGGTCTTCACCAGCGCTTCCAGCCAGGTGCTGGGCGTGGTCAGCCGGTGGTACTGCTCCAGCGCGGGCGCGTACCGGGTGATGGCGGGAAGGACGTCGACGCCGCGACTCTCCAGAGTGGAACGCAGCAACTCGTAATGCGCCATCTCGGCGGCCGCCATCCGGGCCATGTTGATGCGCCCGCGCAGGTCCGGGGCCATCCGGGCTTCCTCAGTCAGGCGGTAGAACGCGGCCACCTCACCGTAGGCCAGCAGCGTGAACAGCTCGTTGATGCCGGGATGGTCGGCCGGGACGGTAGCGAGGGGCGTCGGATCAGTGGTCCCCCGCGTGGCTTCCATGGGAGTCCACTGTAATCCGCGGCCGAACCCCTCAGGCCGGCGTCAGCGTGATCTACCGTCGCTGCGACCACTCCGACGAACCAGTGTCCGCGCGCCCGCAAACCCCGATCAACGCAACCAAAGCCGCCCGATGAGCCCGAGCAGGTAACATGGCAGACGGCAATGTGCGTGCACGCAGCGGCCCCGCCTCTCCGTCGATCCTCACCGGGGGGCAGCGAGGGCCCCGCCTTTTCCGGAAGTCACTCGTGCGCGCGTGAAACACGTACGAGGAACGACAACGGAAGAACGACCATGACACATTTGCATACCCATACCCCCATCAGCTTCGCCCAGCTCGGCGTCCGCGACGAGATCGTCCGCGCACTGGCCGAGCGCGGCATCGAGAACGCCTTCGCGATCCAGGAACTGACCCTGCCGCTGGCGCTGGCCGGCGACGACCTCATCGGCCAGGCCCGTACCGGCATGGGCAAGACCTTCGCCTTCGGCGTGCCCCTGCTGCACCGCATCACCGGCGACGGCGAACCGGCGCTCAACGGCACCCCGCGCGCGCTGATCGTGGTGCCCACCCGCGAGCTGTGCCTGCAGGTGTTCGACGACCTGACCGGCGCCGCCCAGCACCTCAAGGCCGAAGGCGGCCGTCCGCTGTCGGTGGTGTCGATCTACGGCGGACGTCCCTACGAACCGCAGATCGAGGCCCTGCAGAAGGGCGCCGACGTCATCGTGGGCACCCCGGGCCGGCTGCTGGACCTGGCCCAGCAGGGCCACCTGCAGCTCGGCGGGGTGTCGGTGCTGGTGCTCGACGAGGCCGACGAGATGCTCGACCTCGGGTTCCTGCCCGATATCGAACGCATCCTGCAGCGAACCCCGGACAGCCGCCAGACCATGCTGTTCTCGGCGACCATGCCGGGTCCGATCATCACGCTGGCCCGCACGTTCATGACCCAGCCCACCCATATCCGCGCCGAGGGCGTGCAGGGTTCGGCCACCCACGACACCACCGAGCAGTTCGTCTACCGCGCGCACGCGCTGGACAAGGTGGAGATGGTGGCCCGCATCCTGCAGGCCGAGGGCCGCGGCGCCACGATGATCTTCACCCGCACCAAGCGCACCGCCCAGAAGGTGGCCGACGAGCTCGCTGAGCGCGGCTTCAAAGTCGGTGCGGTACACGGCGATCTGGGCCAGATCGCCCGTGAGAAGGCCCTGAAGGCCTTCCGCGAGGGCGAGGTCGACGTCCTGGTGGCCACCGACGTCGCGGCACGAGGCATCGACATCGACGACATCACCCATGTCATCAACTACCAGATCCCCGAGGACGAGCAGGCCTACGTGCACCGCATCGGCCGTACCGGCCGCGCGGGCAAGACCGGCATCGCGATCACGCTGGTCGACTGGGACGAACTCGAACGCTGGTCGATGATCAACAAGGCGCTCGACCTGGACTGCCCGGACCCGGCCGAGACGTACTCCACCTCCCCGCACTTCTACGAGGAGATGGGCATTCCCGAGGAGGCCGGCGGCCAGATCGGCGCGGCCCGCAAGGCCCACGGCGCCCGTAAGGCACCAGGCACCCGGGCCCCGGCGAAGGACGAGAGCCGGATCAGCTCCACCGACAAGAGTGACCGCCCGGCCCGCAACCGCTCCCGCCGTCGCACCCGCGCCGGCGAAGGGGGCAGCGGCCACATCGAAAAACCAACCGCAGCAACAGCTTCCACGGACGGGGCCACCGCCGCCGAGGGCACGTCGGCTGCCCGGCGCCGTCGTCGCCGCCGTGGTCCGCGCAAGGCCGCTGAGACGGCTCCCTCGAACTGAGGTCGATCCGAGCCTGATGATCCGACCGGAGCGCCGCACCAGAGGAGATCTCCTCGCCGCGGCGGTGATCGCCGCCGTGGTGGCTCTGCTCATCGCCGGCGTCTGGTGGCGCAGTTCGGCCCGCACGACGCAGTTCCACCCGGCCCCTTCCGCGGCGCCCACCACCTCGCCGGCCGGCTCGGTCCCCGATGCCCTGCAGCAGCGCTGGACCGCGCCCAGCACCCGGACACTGGCGCCGATCGTGCTCGGCGCCAACGTGGTGACCGGTGACGGCCGCACCATGGCCGGCCTGGACCCGCAGACCGGCCAGCAGCGCTGGAGTTACGCCCGCGACCGCGACCTGTGCGGGGTCTCCCACGTCTATGACCTTGCCGTCGCGGTCTATCCGGACTCCCGCGGCTGCGGCCAGGTCACCGGGATCAAGGCCGCCACCGGCCAGCGCGGCCCGACCCGGACCAGTTACGCCGACGACGTGGTGGTGCTGACGTCCGACGGCGGGGCGTTGCTCTCGACCGGTGCCACCCGGTTGGAGCTGTGGCGCACGGACCTGGTGCGGATGCTGTCCTACGGGGAGATCGACGCGCCGGTGAAGCCGGTCAACACCAAGCTCGGCGCGGGCTGCGCCCTGATGTCGGCCGCGGGCAGCGAAAGTGCCGTCGGGGTGCTCGAGGCCTGCCGCAACGAGAAGGACCTCCGGCTGACGGTGCTCAAGCCGGCCAAGGAGGAAGACGAGCCGGACACCAAGCACATTGCCCTGCCCGGGGTGGCCGCCGACGCCGAGGCCCGCGTCCTGGCCGTCGCCGCCACCAACACTGCGGTGTACCTGCCGATCCCGCGCCCGGAGGTTGCCGTCTACGACGACACCGGCACCAAACTCTCCGACACCCCGCTGGACACACCGCCGGTGCTCGACGGGCCGGCCCCGGCCGTCACCCGGGCAGGCGATCTCATCACCTGGTGGACCGGCAGCACCGTCATGGTGTTCGACAGCAGGCTGGGCTACCGCTTCACACTTGCCGGCGACGGGCCGTCGGCCCCCATCGGTCCCGCCACCATGATGGCCGGCAAGCTGATCGTCCCGGTGGCCGGGGGACTGGCCGTCTACACGGCGAATGACGGTGCGCGGGAAAGGGTTATCCCACTGAACCACCTTGAGGGAACCGGGGCGGTCATGCCAGCGGTCTGGGGCCAGGTGGTCATCGAGCAGCGCGACGGGCGCGTCGCCGCGTACGGGCCGTAGCCCCTGCGTCGAGTGCCCGTCCCCGCAGGGGGATACTCGAACTTCCCCTGCGAGAAGGGGCACTCGGTGGGGATTTCAGACCTCGGGGCTGAAGGTCGACAGCGGCGTGCCGGACTCCCAATGCCTGAGCAGGCTGTTGGCCAGCTCCTTGTACGCCGAGGCGCCCTTGTTCTTCCGCCCGGCGATCACCGACGAGCCGGAGGCGCTGGCTTCGGCGAACCGAACGGTCCGCGGGATCGGCGGCGACAGCACCGGCAGGTCGTAGCGGTCGGCGACGTCGAACAGGACGTCGCGGCTGTGGGTGGTGCGCGAGTCGTACAGCGTCGGCAGCGCCCCCAGCAGCGTCAGCTTGGGGTTGGTGATCTGCTGTACGTCGGCGACGGTGCGGAGGAACTGACCCACGCCGCGGTGCGCCAGCGTCTCGCACTGCAGCGGCACGATCACCTCGTCGGCGGCGGTGAGCCCGTTGAGGGTCAGCACGCCCAGCGACGGCGGGCAGTCGATGATCACGACGTCGAACGGATCGACCGCATCCAGTTTGTCCAGTGCCCGCTTCAACGCGTATTCACGGCCGGCGCGCATCAACAGCATGGCCTCGGCCCCGGCCAGGTCGATGTTCGCCGGCAGCAGGCTCATCCCCTCCGGCGTTCTGACCACCGCGGCGCTGGGCTCGACCTCGCCGAGAAGCACCTCGTGCACCGACACCGGCAGCTTGTCCGGGTCGGTTCCCAGCGAGAAGGTCAGGCAGCCCTGCGGGTCGAGGTCCACCAGCAGCACCCGTTTGCCCTCGCCGACGAACGCTGCACCCAGCGAGGCCACCGTGGTCGTCTTGGCCACCCCGCCCTTCTGATTGGCCACTGCCAGTACTCGGGTCACGCCGACCATCCTGTCAGGTTCGGGCACAATCACTTCCTGTGAGTGTCGGCAACCATCGGCTGATCCTGCTCCGCCATGGGGAAACCGAGTGGTCGCGTGACCGCAAACACACCAGCACCACCGATCTGGACCTCACCGACGAGGGTCGCGACCAGGCCCGACTGGCCGCCCTGACTCTTGACACCCTGGGCCTGGACAACCCGTTGGTCGTCAGCAGTCCGCGCCGTCGCGCCCTGGCCACCGCCGAGCTGGCCGGGCTGACGGTCGACGAGGTGCTGCCCCTGCTGGTCGAGTGGGACTACGGCGACTACGAGGGCCTGACCACCCACGAGATCCGCACCGAGACCCCCGGCTGGCTGCTGTGGACCTACGGCTGCCCCGGCGGGGAGAGCGTGGACCAGGTCAGCATGCGCGCCGACCAGGCGGTGGCCTACGCCCTGGACCATATGAGCGAGCGCGACGTGGTGTTCGTCAGCCACGGCCACTTCTCCCGCTCGGTGATCACCCGCTGGGTAGAGCAGCCACTGCGCGAAGGCGCCCGGTACGGCTTCGGCACCGCGTCGGTGGCGGTCTGCGGCTTCGAATACGGCCTTCGCCAGTTGTCCGCGCTGGGCCTGACCAACCGGCCGACGTGACGGAGACGACGAACTTCGCGCTCACCGGTCCGGGCGGAACCCTTGTGGCAGAAGGTGTTCGGAACGGGTACGACGACGTCGCCGCCGCGGCTGCGGCCCTTCGGGACGGGTCTACGCCGCTTGTCGTCGGCGCGCTGCCGTTCGACGTCCGGCGCCCGGCCGCGCTGCTGGCGCCGGTGTCGGTGAGCCACACACTGCCGCCCTTTCCGGACGCCACCCTGCCCGCGGTTCGGGTCGCCGAGACGCTGCCCGACCCACAGGTTCACCGCGCACGGATCGAAGCCGCGCTGCGTCTGCTGCGCGATCCCGAAAACCCCTTGGAGAAGGTGGTTTTGGCCCGTGCGCTGCGCCTGGTGGCCGACGGTCCGCTGGACCCGTTGACCATGCTGAGCCGGCTGGTCGCCGCCGACCCGGAGGCGACGGCCTATCTGGCCGACCTCTCCCCCGCCGGACCTGAGTTCGCCGGGCAGTTCCTGGTGGGCGCCAGCCCGGAACTCCTGGTGGGCCGCCGGGGCGAGCAGGTGACCTGCCAACCGTTCGCCGGGTCCGCGGCGCGCTCGAGCGACCCGGACGAAGACGCCGCCGCCGGCGCCGCGCTGGCCGCCTCGGGCAAGAACCGCCACGAACACCAATTGGTCGTCGACACCATGCGTGAGGCGCTGAGGCCGCTGTGCAGCAGCCTCGAGATCGCCGCCGAGCCGCAGCTGAGCAGCACCGCTGCGCTGTGGCACCTGAGCACCCCGATCCGCGGCACGCTGCGCGAAACAACCACGACGGCAATCGATCTGGCGCTGGCCCTGCATCCCACCCCGGCTGTCGGCGGGGTTCCTACCCCTGCGGCCGTCGACGCCATCGCCGATCTGGAGGGCGACCGGGGCTTCTACGCCGGGGCGGTCGGATGGTGCGACGCGGCCGGTGACGGCCGATGGGTGGTGGCGATCCGCGGCGCGGTGCTCTCCGCCGACCGCCGCAGCGCGGTGGCCCAGGCCGGCGGGGGGATCGTCGCCGAGTCCGACGCCGACGAGGAAGTCGCCGAGACCACCACAAAGTTCCGGACCGTCCTCACGGCGTTGGGAGTCCCGGTATGACCACGCGAGTACGGCTCGCCCGGCCGGGCGACGAAGCCGACATCGTCGCGATGATTCACGAACTGGCGCTCTTCGAGCGGGCACCCGAGCAATGCACGGTGGACGAATCCCAGATCAGCGCAGCGCTTTTCGGTGAGAATGGCGTGGCCTCGTGCTTCCTGGCCGAGGTCGGCGGCGACGTCGCCGCCATGGCGCTGTGGTTCCGCAACTTCTCCACCTGGGACGGCGTTGCCGGGATTCATCTCGAAGACCTCTACGTCCGGGAGCGGTTCCGCCGCCGCGGCATCGCCCGGACGCTGCTGGCGGCGTTGGCGGCCGAATGCGTCGAAAAGGGGTACAGCAGGCTCGGCTGGGCGGTGCTGGACTGGAACACCGATGCCATCGCGCTCTACGACGCCGTCGGCGGAGAGCCGCTCACCGAGTGGATCGGCTACCGCATCTCGGGCCCGGAGTTGTCGGCGCTGGCCCGCGAGATCAGTTGAGCGATGGACGAGCACGAAGATCCCTGGATCGCAGGATCATTGGCCGCGCTGGCCACCGACCGTGCCGAGGTCGGCGACGAGCAGGGTTCGCTGGCCGCCGCCGAGCGACTGCTGGGCTTCGCCCACGAAGCAGATCCGGACGTTCGCGCGACCGTGTCGGCCGGCCTGGTGAACCTCGCAATCACGCTGGAGAAAGGGGGCGACTTCGCCGGTGCGGCAGCGGCCGGGGAACGTCTGGTCGCCGTCTTCACCGATCGCAGCGACCAGGCGGTCCGGGTGAACCTGGCCCGCGGCATGCACAACCTCGCCCTGCACCGCGCGAAGGCCGGTGACCTGCCGGGAGCCGTAGCCGCCGGTCTGCTGCTGGTGGAAACCTATAGCGGCGAAACCGATCCCGACGTCCGCGATGCGGTGGCCCGAGGCATGCGCAACCTCGCCATCGACCAGGCCGACGGTGGGGACCTGCCCGCCGCGATCGCCACCGGACAGACGCTGACCGACCGCTACGGTGACGACACCGTGGCTTCGGTACGTGCAGCGGTGTCCGGAGCGATGGTGAACCTGACCGACCACCTTGCGCGGGCCGGGCGCCCCGATGAGTCAACGGCGGCCGCGGAGCGGCTGATCGCGATGTTCGGCACCGACGACGACGCCTCGGTGCAACTGTCGGTCGACCGGGCCCGCTCCGATCTGCAGTCCCGTCAGATCGCGCCGGGCGAGGCCGACGGGCCGCATACCCTCTCCGAATTCCTCGGCGGCGATTAGGCTTTCGGCCCGTCGGCCCGCTCGGCCGGAGACGTCAGCCACTGAATTGCGCTGCGGCTGAACAACATCACCAGGATCGCGACCGAGACGACGGCAAGAGGAGCCGCGTACAGCCACTGATGCGACCCCACCCCGACATACCAGCTGACCGGCAACAGCAACATCTGCGCGTAGATGGCGATACCGCGGCCCCACCGCCGGCCCGTCCACAACGCCCACGCCGCCAGCAGCAGCACCACGCCGAAGAGCCCGAACCAGGCGGCGTTGCCGTAGCCGTCGACGATGTGACGGTCGGCGCCGGCCAGACTCCGGAACAGGAAGATGATGGCCGCCACGACGCCGACGGCGCCCTGCAGCCCGACAAGTGCGGCCGCGCGACGGACGAGCGGCGGGACCCCCGCGGTCACAGCGCCTTGGCCCGGCTTGCCATCTGCTGCATCACGGTGGTGGCGATCCGGTCGGAGTCGCCGAAACGCTGGGCGTCGACCGCGATCAGCGCCGGCCCGGAGACCCGGTAGATCGTCGAGCACTGGCTGAAGCACAGAGCCATCGTCAGCGGGTCGAGCACCTGCACGGTGAACGACATGTTGGGCACGTTCTGGCTGGAACAGGCCAGAAGTGGGTCCGCGAGGTTCTTCAGCGCCACTTTGGCGTCAGTGCCGCTGGGATAGATCCCGACGGCCTGGGTGATGGACCGGTTGGCGGCGCCGGTGTAGGTGACCGAGTGAAACGGTCCGACGCCGGCGAAGGCCACGTCCTGATCGAACACCGCGTGGCAGTCGGCCGGATACTGGGCGTCGTACTGGTGTTTTCCGGCCGGCTTGCGCACATCCTGGGCCGGGTCGGCCACCAGCCCGGAGTATCCGGAGATCGCCGCCACCTCCTCCACGCTGAGGATCAGCGGGTCGGGGTTGGGGTCGGCCGCGGAAGGCGGGGCCGAGCCGAGGGATGCGGCGGCCAGCACGGTCACCGCCGTGATGAGTTCACGAATCCTGCTCACACCGCCACCTCGCGTTGTCAAGAGTGCGATTGAGTCTACGTGGCCCACCGTTAGGCTCATGGCTCGTGCGGGCCGTCCTGATCGTCAATCCCAACGCCACCTCCACCACCCCGGCCGGCCGCGACCTGCTGGCGCACGCCTTGGAGAGCCGCGTCGAGCTGACCGTCACGCACACCGAACACGGTGGTCATGCTGTCGAGATCGCCGAGGCCGCCAAGCGCGACGGCATCGACCTGATCATCGTGCACGGCGGGGACGGCACGGTGAACGAGGTGGTGAACGGGCTGCTGGGCGTTCCCGGCGCGGATCGCCCGGACGCCGGCCGGCTGCCCGCCGTCTCGGTGGTGCCGGGTGGGGCCGCCAACGTCTTCGCCCGCGCCCTGGGCATCAGTCCGGACCCGATTGAGGCCACCAACCAGCTGATCGACCTGATCAGCGACCACCGCGCGGGCACGCCGTGGCGGCGCATCGGACTGATGGACTGCGTCGAGCGCTGGGCGGTGTTCACCGCCGGGATGGGTGTCGACGGCGACGTGGTGGCGGCCGTGGAGGCCCAGCGCGCCAAGGGCCGCAAGGTGACCGCAGCCCGCTACATCCGCATCGCGGTGCGCGAGATGATCGGCAACGCCCGCCGCGAACCCCTGTTGACCCTGTATCTGCCGGGCCGGGAGCCGGTGGGTGGAGTGCACTTCGCCTTTGTCTCCAACGCCAGCCCCTGGACCTATGCCAACGCCCGGCCGATCTGGACCAACCCCGGGACGACGTTCGAAACGGGCCTGGGACTGTTTGCCATCACCAGCATGAACGTGCTGTCCAACCTGCTCGTCGTGCGCCGGATGTGGTCCAAGAACCCGAAGATCACCGGAAAACACCTGATCCGCGACGACGACCTGCCCTGGGTGCGCATCACCGCCGAGGAGCCCATCGCCTGCCAGATCGATGGGGATTTCCTGGGAATGCGGACCCAGATGACCTTCAAAGCGGTCCCCCAGGCGCTGTCGGTGGTGGCGCCGCCGGCCTGACGGTCACCGCCCTGAACTGCGAGGACTCTGTACGACCAGCAGTTTTTGAGCAGATCGGGCCGGAGCTTAGTACACCGGGCAAGGCGGTACTAAACCGCCCCGGGAGTGACATTGCCCACGCTTCGCCGAAGTCCTATTGACTTCCCCCACGCCTGTGGAACCATCGGAGTAACAGTGCAACAACATTTGTGTGTGCACGGGTTAACACCCAAGGTTTGCGGGGCATACCCCCTACTTTGGTGCGCACACAGTTAATCAAAGGAGTAGCGACAAATGGATTGGCGCCACAAGGCGGTCTGTCGGGACGAAGATCCGGAACTGTTCTTCCCGGTCGGGAACAGCGGCCCGGCCTTGGCCCAGATCGCTGACGCGAAGCTCGTGTGCAATCGCTGCCCCGTGGTCACCGAGTGCCTCACCTGGGCGCTGGACTCCGGCCAGGACGCCGGCGTGTGGGGTGGCATGAGCGAGGACGAGCGCCGCGCCCTCAAGCGCCGCAACGCTCGGACCCGGGCACGCACCGGCGTCTAGTCCACCGACTCTTCGGCCACGGCCCCGGCGATCACGCCGGGGCCGTGGTTGTTTGCCTTCTCTGCGTTTCTCAGGGCCCGACCGCACGGCTGCTGCGCCGGCCGATGGGCACCCGCAGCACCGCATTGGTGCCCCCGCCCGGAGCAGGCCGGATCTCCAGTGACCCGTCGAGTTCGGCGGTCACCAGCGTCCGCACGATCTGCAAACCGAGGCGGTCGGAGGCCTCCAGGCTGAACCCCTCGGGCAGGCCGCTGCCGTCGTCGTCGACGACGATCTCCAGCGAACGGGCCGAACGGTCAGCCCGGATCATCACCCGCCCGCCTTTCTCGGCCGGGTCGAAGGCATGCTCGATGGCGTTCTGAACCAGCTCGGTGACCACCATGACCAGCGCCATCGCGCGATCGGCGTCCAGCACACCCAGGCTGCCCTCGCGATTGATCCGGATCGGACTGTCCACGCGCGCAACGTCATTCATGATCGGCAGGATCCGGTCGACGACCTCGTCGAGGTTGACCTCCTCGTCCACCGACATCGACAGCGCCTCGTGAACCTGCGCGATGGCGCCCACCCGTCGCACCGACTCCATGAGCGCCTCGCGACCCTCGGCGTTGTTGGTGCGCCGGGCCTGCAACCGCAACAAAGCGGCCACCGTCTGCAGGTTGTTCTTGACGCGGTGGTGGATCTCCCGGATGGTCGCGTCCTTGGACAGCAGCGCCCGGTCCCGCCGCTTGACCTCGGTGACGTCGCGGATCAGCACCGCCGCACCGGCTGGCGCGCCGCTGAGCCCGAGCGGCAGGGTCCGCAGCAGCACCGCCGCCCCGCCGGCGTCGATCTCCAGGCGCATACCCGAGCCACCGTGCAGCGAGTCGCCGACGTGGTCGGCCAGTTCCTGCGCCTCGAACGGGTCGGACAGCAACGGACGGGTGATCCCGATCAGGTTGTGACCCTCGAGTTCGACGGTCAGGCCCATGCGGTGGTAGGCCGAGATCGCGTTGGGGCTGGCGTAGGTCACCACGCCGTCGACGTCCAGGCGGATGAATCCGTCACCCACCCGGGGGCTCGAGCGGGACAGCGCCAGGTCGGCGACGTTGGGGAAGGTTCCCTCGGCCACCATCTCCAGCAGGTGCCCGGCGCAGTCCAGGTAGGCCGTCTCCAGCGGGGAAGAGGTGTGCCGGCCGTCGCCCGCGCTCTGGTGGGTCAGCATCGCCACCACCTCCCCGCGGTAGCGCACCGGCACGGCGCCCAGCAGTGCCTCCTCCCCGACCACCGTGCCGACGGCATCGGTGAGCAGCAGCGTCGAGGCGGTGTTGGGCCGGCACTGCGCGACGCAGATCAGGGCGCCGTCGTCCCGGCGGACCCACATGAGGAAGTCCCCGAAGGACAGGTCGGCCAGCAGCTGCCACTCACCGACCACGGCGTGCAGATGGTCGACGGCGCCACCGGGCAACTCGGTGTGCTGGGCGAGCAGTTCACCGAGGGTCGACATGGTTGCGGCCGGATCGGCGGGGTTTAGTCGATGACGGCGATGAGGTGACCGGCCTGGATGACGTCGCCGACGGTGACGTTGACCTCGGTCACGGTGCCGTCCACTTCGGCCAGCACCGGAATTTCCATCTTCATGGACTCCAGGAGAACCAGGGTGTCCCCGGCACCGATCCGGTCACCCTTGCTGACCACGACTTCCAGCACACTGGCGACGATCTCAGCGCGCACATCCTCGGCCATGTCCCTATCGAACCACACCACCGGATGCCCTGAGCCGTTAGCGGGCGTGAGACACTGGGAGCAATTCATGTGCCGGGTGCAACGAGGACCAGCCCCGGACAAGACCAAGGAGGAATCTCGAGATGGCGAAGCGTGGGCGCAAGAAGAAGGCGCGCAAGCACAGCAAGGCCAACCACGGCAACCGGCCCAACAGCTGACCTTCCGGCTGCCCTCCCCCGGCGTGGGTGAAGATAGCTTCACGCGCGACGCGTTGCGTGAAGATAGCTTCACGGGCGGCGGGGTGGTGCACGTGTTGCGCCCCGACTCTAGCCCCGACGGATGATCGTCGTCCGGCTGATCTGAACCCGCACCCGTTCGACAAGGTAGGACGGGGCCTTCTCGCCGCTGCACTTGGTTGCGATCAGTTTCTTGATGCGCTCTTCGACGCCGTAGTGGCGCAGGCAGGCGGGGCACTGGTCGAGGTGACGGCGCAGCCGTTCCCGCTCGTCGTCGGTGACCTCACCGTCGAGCATGGCCCACACCTCACGGATCACCACCGCGCAGTCGGTGTGACCGGCGTCGGGATCGCCATCCGGGCCGTGGTCGTGGTCGAAGCTCACGACGACACCTCCTCGTCGCTGGGCACGTTCTCACCGCGCAGCAGCCCGCGGTCCCTGGCGACGTCGGCGAGCAGGCCGCGCAGCTGCCGTCTGCCCCGGTGCAGACGGGACATGACGGTCCCGATCGGCGTTTCCATGATCTCGGCGATCTCCTTGTAGGGCAGGCCCTCGACGTCCGCTAGGTACACCGCGAGCCGGAACTCTTCTGGTAACGCCTGGAGCGCCTCTTTGATTTCACTGTCCGGGAGATTTTCCAGCGCCTCGACCTCCGCCGAGCGCAATCCGGTGGAGGTGTGCTCGGCATTCGCGGCCAGCTGCCAGTCGGTGATCTCGTCGGTCGGGTACTCCGCCGGCTGCCGCTGCTTCTTGCGGTAACTGTTGATGTAGGTGTTGGTCAGGATGCGGTACAGCCAGGCCTTGAGGTTGGTGCCCTCCCGGAAGGACCGGAAAGCCGCGTAGGCCTTGACCATGGTTTCCTGCACCAGGTCCTCGGCGTCGGCGGGATTGCGGGTCATCCGCAGCGCACCGCCGTAGAGCTGGTCCATCAGCGGGATCGCGTCGCGCTCGAACCGCGCCGTCAGTTCGGCGTCGGTCTCCTCGCGCGCATCGGCGTCGCGCTCCGTGTCGCTCATCGCCGCCCAATCCTATGGGAGCGGGCGGGCCTGAGGCCGTCCGGCATGGGGCTCGGGTGACACAGCCGGGTCACTCGACCAGCCGGCGCCGCATCGCCTCGGCCACCGCGGCTCCGCGGTCGGACACCCCGAGCTTCTCGTACAGCCGCTGCACGTGTGTTCGGATGGTCGTCGGAGCCAGGTGCAGACTCGCGGCGATATCGGGAACCGACATGCCCTTGGCCATCATCTGGATCACCTCGGCCTCCCGCGGCGAGAGCAGCGTCGCCTCGCCGCGCGAACGCTGATGCATCTCGGCGGCCAGACCGCCGGCCAGGTGCGGGGGGACGTATCCCCTGCCCTTGGCGCAACCGACCACCGCCGCGATGATGTCGTCCCGGTCGGACTCCTTGGTCATGTAGCCGGCCGCGCCGGCCGCCAGCGCCTCGTACACCGTGGCCGGGTCCTCGGTCGCGCTGAGCAGCAGCACCCGGGTGGGGAGTCCGTCGCGCGCCACCGCCGTCACCACTGCCAGGCCGTCGAGTTCGGGCATCCGGTAGTCCAGCAACGCCACCTGGGGCTCATGCTCGCGGATCGCCTCCAGCGCGGCGCGCCCGTCGCCGGCCTCGGCAAGCACCCGGATGCGTCCGCTCTCCTTCATCGCCCGTACGACGCCCTCCCGGTACATCGGGTGGTCGTCGGCGACCACCACGGTGACCGGCTCGGAACCTTGCGCCATGCTGCCCTCCTCGACCGGGGTTATCGTTGCACGATGCCGGACCGCCCCGCCGACGAAATCGAGGTGACCGACCTCGAAAGGATCCGGCACACCCGCGAATTGGGCGCGCTGCGGATCGTGTCGCTGGCCCGGCTCGGCGTCGCCGCGGTGATGATCATCGCCGCGCACGTGGGCCTCAAACCGAAGTGGCCCGCCTACTACCCGATCCCCTGGCTCTACGGAGCGGCCGCGATCTGGGCCGCGGTGGTGCTGTTCGGCCCCAAGTCGCGCGCCCTGGCGCTCGCCCGAATCCAATTTCTGCTGCTGATCCTCGATGTCGCGATGGTCATCACCTTCAAACTCGCCTGCCCGGACGGGGCTTATGTCCCGCTGCTGGCACTGACGCTGCTGCCGGTCATGGTGGTGCTCGACGTGTCCTGGCGGCGCGCCGCCGTCGCCCTCGCGATCATCGCGGGGACCTTCACCTTCGAGATCTTCACCGACCCGGTGATGCAGACCCAGATCGGGTACGGCCGCATCGGCCTGGCCTCGGTGGTGTTCCTCTTCCTGTGCTGCACGGTGTGGCTGGCGGTGTACGCCCAGAGCCGCCAGCTCGTGGAGATCGCGGAGCTGAGCGTCTCGCGCCAGATGCTGCTGGCCGACATCATGAGCGCCTCCGACGAGGAGCGGCGCGCCATCTCGGAGTCCCTCCACGACGGGCCGCTGCAGTCGGTGCTGATGGCCCGCCAGGACATCTCCGGGGTGCTCAAGAAGAACCCCGACCCCGCCCTGGAGCGGGCCCTGGAGGGCCTGAAAGACGCCACCACCCAGATGCGGGAGGCGACCTTCGAGTTGCACCCGGCGGTGCTGGCCGGCGCGGGCCTGACCCGGGCGCTGACCCAGATCGCCGACGCGACCGCGACGCGATCCGGGATCGAGATCAGCACCGACATCGAGCACCCCGGGCCGGACCCGAGCGACCGGATCCTGTTCGGTGTCGCCCGCGAACTGCTGGCCAACGTGGCTCGCCATTCCCGGGCCACCCGGGCCACCGTGACGCTGCGGGTGGCCGACGGAGTGTCGCGGCTCGACGTCGTCGACGACGGCGTCGGCATGACCGAGGAGCAGGCCGCCGAACGGCTGCGCGGCGGGCACATCGGCCTCTCCTCGCACCGCGCGCGGATCGAGGCGGCCGGTGGCAGCCTGCGCCTGATCGACACGCCCAAGGGCACCCACATCTCGGTGACGGTGCCCCGCGCCGGGTCCTGAAGCTGTAGGACACCGCGACCTCATCAGAATCGTCAGGTCAGCGGATCACCAGACCCGCGCTGAACTGGCATCGTCGTCCCTGTAACGAAAACCGTTCAGGGACAAGGATCCACGATGAGCACCCACATACAACCCGCCCCCGCCGTCGTTCTCGCCGACGGTTGCTTCGCGACGCTGGAGGGCAAGGTGGCGCACGGACTGGTGCGCGGCAGCGAGCGGTTCGCCGTCCGCGCGGTGATCGACCACACGCTGGCCGGCCGCGACGCCGGCGAGGTCCTCGACGGCACCCCCGCCGGCATCCCGATCGTCACCGGTCTGGCCCAGGCCTTGCAGGTGGCCCCGGACATCACGACCGCGATCGTCGGCCACGCCCCGCACGGCGGCCGGGTCACGACCGCCCTGCGGGCCCTGTTGATGCAGGCCGCCGGAACCGGCCTGCACCTGGTCAACGGTCTGCACGACCACCTCGTCGACGACACCGAACTGGCCGCGCTGGCTGCCGTCCACGGCGCCACCATCACCGACGTGCGGCGCATGCCGCCGGCGCGCGAACTGCGGTTCTGGGACGGGTCGGTGCACTCGGTGCGCGCCCGGCGGATCGCGGTGATGGGCACCGACTGCGCCATCGGAAAGCGCACCACCGCGCGGTTGTTGACCGCCGAACTCAATGCCCGCGGGACCCGCACCGAGATGATCTACACCGGCCAGACCGGCTGGATGCAGGGCGGCCGCTACGGCATCATCGCCGATTCCCTGGCCTTCGATTTCGTCGGCGGCGAGCTGGAGCGGGCCTTGATCACCTGCGACGAGGAGGTCGATCCCGAGGTGATGATCATCGAGGGACAGGGCGCCTTGCGCTATCCGGCCGGCCCGTTCGCGTCCCTGATGGTGTCCGCCGGGGTTGGCGGCGTGGTCCTCCAGCATGCCCCCGGCCGGACCCACTACGACGGCCTGGAACATCTGGCTTCGGCCCGCATCCCCAGCCTGGCCTCCGAGATCGAGCTCATCGGTCAGTACGGGGTGCCGGTGCTGGCCGTCGCGCTGAACCTCAGCGGGGTCGCCCGCCGCGACGCCGACCGCGTGATCAGTGAATGCCGCGACCAGATGGGGGACATCCCGTTCGTCACCCCGCTGGACACCTCACGGCCCAACATCCCGGAACTGGCCGACGCCGTCCTGGGGGCCGGCGTGCGGATGGCCGCGTGATCGCGATCGGGGTTCCCCGTTGGTTCGGCTGCTACCTGCTGGTGGTGCTGGACGCTCTGCTGCTCGGCAATCGAGTCAGAACCACTCCCGTGCAACGGAATACGACCACCGTTGCCACCCGTAACAGCGACGCCCTACTGGTCGGCGCCGTCGACTGACCCACGAACCACACCCGTGAGCCCCCGCTGAAATCCCGGTGGGGGCTTCGCTTTACGCGTGAACGGCAGTCGCCGTGTCCTCATTCATGAGGACGACGGCTTCATCAACCACAAGGTCGGGTTCGCCGACAGACAGCTCGTCACCTCTACGGAATCGTAGATGTCACAGCCGGAAAACGTTCCGGCACAACGGAAAAGAAGGTTGAGAACATGACCACCACCATCACCCGCATCGCCGCCGGCCTGCTCGTCGGCGCGGGCCTGGCCATCGGGTCGACGGGATTGGCGCCCGTCGCGATCGCCGACTCCGACTCGGGCCGCTCGAACACCACGTCGCAGTCCGACGGGGCGAAGCAGAAAGCAAATCCGCAGCGGACCGGGCCCATCGGCCTGAACGGCAACCGGCCGCCCAGACAGGCCAAGCACTTCCCCGCCAGGCTCGACCAGTTCAAGCACCTGCCGTTCGACCCGGCCATGCCCGGTGGCGACTGATGCCCCGGCCGTCCCCGGCACCCCCGAGCCCACGCCGACGACTCGTCGTCGTGGGCTCGGGCACCTGCTGAAGGCGCCGTGTCCTCATATCGGAGGACACCGGTTCGTCAACCCGATCGTGCGGAGACCGGATATCCGCGACCGCCAATCACTGGCATCTTTGCAGGTGAGAGCAGGTCGGAGCGCCCGATCAGCCCCAGCCCGAGGAGTAGACATGGACGCCATCGGCCCGATCAACACCTGGAACCCCGGCGCCGGCCCGGTCGTCACCTGGACGGCCTCGGCGTCCGCTCGCCAGGCGGTGGCCTCGTCTCCCGTCGACGCCCTGCCGGCCACCTTCCAGCAGAGCGGCCATCTGCGTGCGGCGTTCTACGGCCGCCAACTCGGCCGGGAGCTGCCGCGCCTGATGGTGGTGTCCTGGGACATCCCCGGGATCTGCGACATCGCCGCGATGACCGAGGCGATCACCACCCACGTGCGCCGCCACGACACCTACCACAGTGCCTTTGAAGTGAACGCCTTTGAAGTGAACGCCTCCGACGTCCAGGACGTCGTGATCACCCGCCGCACCCTGACCGACACCGACCGGATCGAGTTCACCCCGGTCCTGGCCGGCTTCATGAGTCCCGACCAGATCCGCGAGCACGTGACGACCACCACCCCGAACACCCTGGAGTGGGACTGCTTCAGCTTCGGGGTCGTCCAGAATGCCGACCACTTCAGCGTCTACGCCAGCATCGACCATCTGCACATCGACCTGCTGTCGGGCGCAATGATCTTCGCCGACATCCATTCCGCGTATGCCGGCCTGACGACCGGTCAGGCGGTGGAACTTCCTCCGGTGAGCGGCTATCGGGACTACAACGGCCGCCAGCAGGCGAAGATGGCATCCATGACGCTGGAGTCCACGGAGATCCAGGAATGGATCGACTTCGCCCGGGATACCGACGGCCAGTGGCCCAGCTTCCCGCTGCCGTTGGGCGACGCCTACAGCACCACGGCCGGAAGCTTCGTGACCGAAGAACTGCTCGACGCCGAACAGACCCGGTCCTTCGACACCGCATGCCGCGCGGCCGGCGCCCGGTTCAGCGGTGGCGTGATGGCCTGCGCAGCCCTGGCCGAGCACCGGCTCATCGGCACCGAGACCTTCCACGGCTTCACCCCCTCGGACACCCGGGTGCCCGGCACCGACTCGATGAGCGTCGGCTGGTTCGCCAGCCTCTTCCCGGTCACGGTGCCCGTCGCCGACAACGACTTCACCTCCGCCGCCCGCGCCGCGCAGGAGTCCTTCGACACCTCCAAGCACCTCTCGTCGGTCCACTTCGAACGCGTCACCCAACTTGCGTCGCTGCAGGAACTGGGCATCAAGCCCCCGTCGAAGTCGGCGATGATGGTGTCCTACGCCGACTTCCGCAAGATGGCGTGCGCGGAACTCATCGACCGCAGCAATTTCGGCACCTACGGCGACAACCTCTCCCACGGCGGCGTCAACGTGTGGATCAACCGGCACGCCGATGCCACGACGGTCACCGTGTCGCTTCCCGACAACGCCGAGGCCCACGAGTCGGTCGCCCGCTACATCAGCGTGCTGAAGCAGGCGTTCGCCGAGGCCGCCGGCCAGACCGAGAGTTGGATCAACGACGTCACCGTCCACGCCAACTCCGCCGCGCTCCTCGCCGGGGCCCGCTAGCCGTCATGGGCACCCCGAGCAACGTCCTGGACTACGCCGATCAGGCGGTGTTCCTCGCCGAGCAGGCGACCGGGACTACGAATCTGCTTCAGTGCGTGTGGATGTACGACCGCCCCGTCGACGCCGAAGCCCTTGGCCGGTTCCACCGGAATCTCGCCTCGGGCCGGCTGTCCCGCCGCATCGAACGTTCGGCGATTCCGTTCGGGCGCCACCGCTGGGTGTCGGCCGCCGACACCGCGGAGTTGGAGATCAGCCCGGCCCGGCCGCGCGCCGATGTGGAGGGATGGCTGGCCGAACAGTCACGGTCCCGACTGGACTGCGTCGACGGCCCGGGCTGGCATCTGGCGCTGCTTCCGCTTTCCGACGGCGGAGCGGCGCTGAGCCTGGTGATCTCGCACTGCCTGACCGACGGCGTCGGGCTGTGCATGGCCATCGCGGAGGCGGCCTCAGGCACCGGCGCCGGCGTCGCCTGGCCGCCGGCGCGATCCCGTTCCCGGTGTGCGGCGGTGCGCGAGGACCTCGGCCGGAGTGCCCGGGACCTGCCGGCCGTCGGCCGGGGACTGCGCGCTGCCGTCACGATGGCACGCCGCGGCAGTGGCAAGCCCGAAACGACACCGGCGAGCCTGGAGTACCCCGATGAGCGGCTCACACTGCCCACCGCGACCGCCGTCGTCGACGCCGACGAGTGGGATGCCGCGGTCGAGCGGCTCGGCGGAACAGGTAACACATTGGTGGCCGGCCTGGCCGCCGACCTCGGCCGGCGACTGGGCCGCGTGCACCCCGCCGACGGCACCGTGAGCCTGTCGCTCCCGGTCGCCGATCGCGCCGAGGACGAGACCCGTGCCAACGCGGTCTCGAGCATCGACGTGGTCGTCGACCCGACCGGGGCGGCGACCGATCTGCGCAGGATCCGCGCCGCCATCAAAGCGGCGCTGACGCACAGCGATGACGTCCGCGACGAGCGGTGGGAGGTCATCCCGCTGATCCCGCTGATCTCCAGGCGCGCCTTCCGCCGCATGATCGCCGCGGCGACCGGTCAGGCCGGATCCATCGTGTCCTCCAACCTGGGCGACGTGGAGGCCACCGTGAACCGGCCCGATGGAAAAGACGCGGATCACTTCGTGATGCGGCCGCTGTACCCGGGCGTGACTCGCGAGGTCATGCACAAGGCCGACGGGGTGCTGGCGATAGGGTCGGGACGGATCAACGGCGAGGTGTTCCTCGTGTTCCTGTCCTACCAGCCGGGGCGAAACAACTCGGATCACGAACTGCGCCAGACTGTTTCGGAGCTCCTGGCCGACTTCTCGCTGACGTGGTCGACTCCGTGGCCCGCCGCCTGAGACGATGAAATAGGCTCAGCCACATGGCAACCAACGGGTTCTCCGGCAAGACCATGTTCATCTCCGGCGGCAGCCGCGGCATCGGCCTGGCGATCGCCAAGCGGGTCGCCGCCGACGGCGCCAATGTCGCACTGCTCGCCAAGACGGCGGAGCCGCACCCGAAGCTGCCGGGCACCATCTTCACCGCGGCTGCCGAGATCGAGGAGGCCGGCGGACAGGCCCTGCCGATCGTCGGCGACGTCCGCGACGGCGACTCGGTGGCCGCCGCCGTGGCCAAGGCCGTCGAGCAGTTCGACGGCATCGACATCTGTGTCAACAACGCCAGCGCGATCAACCTCGGCTCCATCGAGGAGGTGCCACTCAAGCGCTTCGACCTGATGAACGGCATCCAGATCCGCGGCACCTACGCGGTGTCGCAGGCGTGCATCCCGCATATGAAGGGCCGGGAGAATCCGCACATCCTCACGCTGTCCCCGCCGATCCGGATGGAGCCCAAGTGGCTGCGGCCGACGCCGTACATGATGGCCAAGTACGGAATGACCCTGTGCGCCTTGGGGATCGCCGAGGAGATGCGGCAGCACGGCATCGCCTCGAACACGCTGTGGCCGCGCACCCCGATCGCGACCGCGGCGGTGCAGAATCTGCTCGGCGGCGACGAGACGATGAAGCGTTCACGCAAGCCCGAGGTGTACGCCGACGCCGCCTACGCGGTCCTGGGCCGGCCGGCCCGCGAGTACACCGGCAACACGCTGCTGTGTGAGGACGTGCTGCTGGAGGCCGGCGTCACCGACCTGTCGGTCTATGACTGTGTCCCCGGTTTCGAACTCGGCGTGGACTTCTGGGTGGACAGCCCCAACCCGCCGGGGTACCGGGCGCAGTAACCCTTACCGCTTGATGCCGAAGCGGCGCAGGCCGTGCGCCGCGAAGGCTCGCATGGCCGCGAGCGCGAAGAGGCCCTGCTTTTTCGGCGACGAGTACCAGAGCATCTCGGACTTCTGCGTCGGGATCCGCGGAGCCGTGATCGCCTGGGCACGGCAGAACTTGAGAATCCCGTTGGCGCCGCCGGCACGGTAGCCCATGCCGGACTCCTTCCAGCCACCCATCGGCAGCGCGAAGGCGAACACGTTTGTCATCGCGTCGTTGACGTTGACCGCGCCGCACTCCAACCGTCGGGCAATCCGCTCTCCGCGGCCGACGTCACCGGTCCACACGGTGGCTGACAGGCCGTACTTGGAGTCGTTGGCCAGTCGGATGGCCTCCTCCTCGTCCTTCACCTTGATCACCGGCAGCGTCGGCCCGAACGTCTCCTCGGCGACGCAGGTCATGTCCTGGGTGACGTCGGTGAGAACGGTGGGCTGGAAGAACGTGCCCTTGCCGGTGGGCTTGCCGCCGACGAGGACCTTGGCACCCGCGGCGGTGGCCTCGGCGACGTGACGTTCGACGATGTCACGTTGGGCGTCGGTGGCCATGGCGCCGGTGTCGAAGGTGAAGCCGGACGGCTCCTGGCCCTGCTTGACGTCGCGGACCTTGTCGGCCAGCTTCGCGACGAACTCGTCGTAGACCGGAGCCTCGACGTAGACGCGCTCGATCGAGACACAGACCTGGCCGGAGTTGAACATCCCGCCCCAGGCCACGCCGTTGGCGGCCCGATCCAGGTCGGCGTCGGCCAGCACGATCGCCGGATCCTTGCCACCGAGTTCGAGGCTGAACGGGATCAACCGCTCGGCAGCGGCCACCGCCACCTTCTTGCCGGTGGCGGTCGAACCGGTGAACTGGATGTAGTCCACCTCGTTGATCAGGGCGGCCCCGGTGGCGCCGTAACCCGTCGTCACCTCCATGACCGGCGGGGCGCCGACTTCTTTCCAGCCGCGGACGAACTCCACCCCGGACAGGGGTGTGACCTCGGACGGTTTCAGCAGGACCGCGCACCCCGCGGCGAGGGCCGGCGGGATATCCAGGCCCGGCATCGCCAACGGGAAGTTCCACGGGGTGATCACGCCGACGAGCGGTTGCGGGCGGTAGACGGTGGTGAACTTCTTGACCTTGAACAGTGGAATGTGGGCGCCGGCCTTCCTGTCGGCCATGAACGCCTCGGCATTGCTGGCCCAGTAGTTGATGCCATCGGCGAGCAGGGTCGGCTCGATGTTGGCGTCCCAGCGCGACTTGCCGGTCTCAGACATCAGCACCTCGGTGAGGTGATCGAGGTTGTCCAGGACCCACTCCTGCCACTTGAGCATCCACTTCTTGCGGCCGCCTGGACCCATGGCTTCCCATTCGGGCTGGAACAGCCGCAGCTCACGGGCCTTGGCCGCCACGGTTTCCGCGTCATCGATGGGAACCGATCCGACAACCTTGCCGGTCGCGGGGTTGTGCACCGAGATGGTGTCGGTCGTGGGCTGGACTGCGGTCATGACTGCTCCTGCGGTTTCCGCGGTTGGGGGCCGGTTGCTGGAATCGATGCTAGCCGCAGTCCCAGGACTAGAACAGACCGACCGGTTGGTTGCCCGGTTCGGCCGGTTCGATCAGTTCCGGCCCGTTGTTGGCGACGTTGTTGACCAGCGTGGACACCTCGCGCATCGTCATCTGCCCGACGTCGGGCGGGCCAGCCAGGAGGTCCTGCGGGGCGGGCGCGTCGGGGTCCAGCCAACGGTCCCAGTCGCCTTCGCCGAGGACCAGCGGCATGCGGTCGTGGACCTCGGCGAAGTCCCCGACCGCATCGGTGGTGATGAGGGTGGTGGTGAGCAATGGCCGCGCGCCGAGATTCATCCCCGAGTCGCTGCGCTCCTGCCCGCCGGGATTCATCCCCGAGTCGCTGCGCTCCTGCCCGCCGGGATCCGGCCGCCACACCGACCACAGTCCGGCCACCAGCAACGGACGGCCGTCGGCGCGGTAGAAGTAGAACGGCGTCTTGCGTCCGCGTTTCGGGTTGTCAGAGTTGGGCTTCCACTCGTAGTAGCCGTCCATCGGGATCAGGCAGCGTTTGTGCTGCGCCGCTGAGCGGTAGGCCGGCGAGGTGGTCACGGTCTCGGCGCGGGCGTTGATCAGCTGCGGCCCCCTGGCCGGCGGACCGCCGTCGGGTCCGGCCTTTGTCCACGACGGCAGCAGCCCCCAACGCATCAGGCGGATCCGGCGGGTGGCCTTGTCGGTTTCGTGGCGCGCGACGACCGCGGCGATATCCGTGGTGGGGGCGACGTTGAAGTTCGGGGCCCGCAGACCGGCATCCCCCGTCTCGTCCAGAGCATGGATCTCCAGCGCCAGCCGGGCCGGGTCGGTGATAGCCGCGAAACGTCCGCACATGACTACATGGTTACCCACTCCGCCGACAGGGCAGGATGTAGCACCGTGAGCACCGAGTTGTGGACGGCCCCGCACGCCCCGGCGCCCGTCCGCGCCACCGTGACGGTGCCGGGTTCGAAGTCGATGACCAACCGCGCACTGATCCTCGCGGCCGTCGCGGCCGCGCAGGGCTCCGGCCCGTCGCGCATCCGCGGTGCGCTGCGCAGCCGGGACACCGACCTGATGATCGGCGCCCTGCGCACGCTCGGGTTCGACGTCGACGGCGACGCCGACGAATTGACGGTCGGCGGCGGACTGGCACCGGGCGCCCCGGCGGGCAGGAGCGCAGCGACTCGGGGAATGGGCCAGGCCCGCATCGACTGCGGCCTGGCCGGCACGGTGCTGCGGTTCGTGCCGCCCCTGGCCGCGCTGAGCACCGCGTCCGTCCTGTTCGACGGCGACGAGCAGGCCCGTGCACGGCCGATCGCTCCCCTGCTCGACGGCCTCCGCGTCCTCGGCGTGCAGATCGAGGGTGGCGGGCTGCCGTTCACCGTGCACGGCGGCGGCGCGGTGGCCGGCGGTCCGGTGCGCATCGACGCCTCGGCCTCCTCCCAGTTCGTCTCCGGCCTGCTGCTGTGCGGGGCGGCGTTCGCCGACGGGCTGACCGTGATCCACACCGGCGATTCGGTGCCCTCGGCCCCGCACATCGAGATGACGGCGGCGATGCTGGAAGAGGCCGGTATAGCGGTCGACGCCACCGTCCCGAATCAGTGGCGGGTGTCGCCCGGGCGGGTGCGGGCCCACGACTGGGCGATCGAACCGGACCTGTCCAACGCGGTCCCCTTCGCCGCCGCGGCCACCGTCACCGGCGGCACGGTGCGCATCAGCGGCTGGCCCACCATCAGCGTGCAGCCGGCGCCGATCATCCTGTCGATCCTGCGCCTGCTGGGTTGCACTGTCTCCCATGAGGATTCGGGTCTGGCTGTCACCGGCCCCGCCGGCTACGGCGGCTTCGACATGGACCTGCGGGAAGTCGGCGAGCTCACCCCGTCCGTCGCCGCACTGGCCGCGCTGGCGCAACCGGGCTCCGTCTCGCGACTGACCGGCATCGCGCACCTGCGCGGGCACGAGACCGACCGGCTGGCCGCACTCAGCGCGGAGATCAACCGGCTGGGCGGGAACTGCGCCGAGACGCCGGACGGACTGGTGATCACCGCCACCCCACTGCACGGGGGCGTCTGGCACTCCTATGCCGACCACCGGATGGCCACGGCGGGGGCGATCGTCGGGCTGCGGGTTCCGGGCGTGCAGGTGCAGGACATCGCGACCACCGCCAAGACGCTGCCGGACTTCCCGGCGCTGTGGACCGGCATGCTGGGGCGCGGTTGAGCGTCCGGCGGGGCAGGGACTACGACGAGTCCGATGTGCATGTCCGGGCCGGGCGGGGTTCGCGCCCGCGCACCAAGACCCGCCCCGAGCACGCCGACGCCGAACCGGCCATGGTGGTCACGGTGGACCGCGGCCGGTGGGGATGCGTGTTGGGCGGGGACCCGAGCCGGCCGGTGACCGCGATGCGGGCGCGCGAACTGGGCCGCACGCCGATCGTCGTCGGCGACGAGGTCGAGGTGGTGGGCGACCTGTCCGGACGGCCGGACACCCTGGCGCGGATCGTCCGTCGAGGTGACCGGCGAACGGTGTTGCGCCGCACCGCCGATGACACCGACCCCACCGAACGGGTGGTGGTGGCCAACGCCGACCAGATGATGGTCGTGGTGGCGCTGGCCGACCCGCCGCCGCGCACCGGCCTGGTGGACCGGGCGCTCATCGCCGCCTATGCCGGCGGCGTACGGCCGATCCTGTGCCTGACCAAGACCGATCTCGCTGCGGCGGCGCCGTTCGCCGAGCAGTTCGCCGACCTGGATCTGACCGTGGTGACGGCCGGACGCGACCGGCCGCTCGAACCCGTACAGGACCTGCTCACCGGTCATATCACCGTGCTGCTGGGACACTCCGGCGTCGGGAAGTCCACACTGGTGAATCGCCTTGTGCCGGAGGCGGATCGGGCGATCGGGACGGTGTCGGGGGTGGGCAAGGGCCGGCACACCTCCACCCAGTCGGTGGCCCTGCCGCTGCCCTGCGGCGGCTGGGTGATCGACACCCCGGGGGTGCGGTCGTTCGGCCTGGCCCATATTCAGCCCGACGACGTCCTGCTGGCCTTCTCCGATCTCGCAGAGACCGTCGGCGATTGCCCACGCGGGTGCGGTCACCTCGGCCCGCCGGCCGATCCGGAGTGCGCGCTGGACGCCCTGACCGGGGCGCCCGCCCGCCGGGTGGCCGCCGCCCGCCGCCTGCTGGGTGTGCTTCACGAGGCCAGCGGATACTAGACACCCGGACGCTCGAACCCAGCCCAATGAAGGAGCCCCAATGACGACCACCGTCGGGAACGTCCCGCTGATCGCCCTCAACGACGGCAATCACATTCCCCAGCTCGGGTTCGGGGTGTTCAAGGTGGAGCCGGCGGAAACGGCCGCGGCGGTCCGCGGCGCGTTGGAGGTGGGCTACCGCCACATCGACACCGCGGAGATGTACGGCAACGAGAAGGGCGTGGGCGAGGGCATCCGCGATGCCGGACTGGACCGCGCGCAGGTGTTCATCACCAGCAAGCTCAACAACGGCTTCCACCGGCCCGACGACGCGCGGCGCGCCTTCGACGACACCCTGAGTGCGCTGGGCACCGACTACGTCGACTTGTTCCTGATCCACTGGCCGTTGCCCACGCTGTACGACGGCGACTACGTCTCCACCTGGAAGACGTTGGAGGAGTTCAAAGCCGACGGCCGGGCCCGCAGCATCGGGGTGTCCAACTTCCAGATCCATCACCTTCAGGAACTCGCCCGCGAGACCGAAACGGTGCCGGCGGTCAACCAGATCGAGGTGCACCCCTACTTCACCAACGACGAGGTGCGCGCCTACGGGATCGAGCACGACATCGCCACGCAAGCCTGGTCACCGATCGCCCGCGGCAAGGTCCTCGGCGACCCGGTGGTGATCCGCATCGCCAAGGCCTACGGCGTGCACCCGGCCCAGGTCGTGCTGCGCTGGCATATCCAGCGCGGCGACATCGTCTTCCCGAAATCCATTCACCCGCAACGCATGAAGGACAACTTCGAGATCTTCGACTTCGACCTCGGCGACGAGGAGATCGAGGCGCTGACGGCACTGGACAAGGGCGAGCCGGGCCGGACGGGGCCCAATCCCGACACGTTCGCCTACATCCCGGACTGAACACCGCGGTTGAGTGTGCGCTCAGGGGTGGCCGAACACCCGAGGATCGCGCCCTCAGCGCACAGTCAACGGCGCCGTGCCCGCGCCTCGGCCAACGCCGTCTTCAGGCCGCGGGAGCGGTTCTGCAAGCCCTCGAACATCCGCTCGCTGCGGGTCTCGGGTGCGTCGTCGGCGGTGTCGCGCAGGAACCGGTCGGGCAGCGACAGTTTGGCGATGGTGCGCCAGGTCTTGGCGTACTGCACCAGCAGCGGGCCGCTGGTGTAGGGCAGGTCGTACTTGTCGCACAGCGCGCGCACCCGCACCGAGATCTCGGCCAGCCGCCGGCTGGGCAGGTCCGGGTAGAGGTGATGCTCGATCTGATAGGACAGGTTGCCGGTCATGAAGGCCATCGCCGGTCCGGCGTCGATGTTGGCGCTGCCGAGCATCTGCCGCAGATACCACTGGCCCTTGCTCTCCCCCACCATGTCGGTGGTGGTGAACTTCTCGGCGCCGTCGGGGAAATGACCGCAGAAGATCACCGCATTGGCCCACAGGTTGCGGATGACGTTCGCGGCGAGGTTGGCCTTCAACGTGGTGGTGAAGCCCGCCTTGCCGAAGTTGCGGGGCGACAGTGCGGTCACCGCCGGGTAGACCAGGTAGTCCTTGGCCAGCTGGCGGGCGGCCTTGGTGGACAGTTCACGCAGCCGCACCACGGTGGCGGCGCGGGTCTCCGCCCGGTAGATCTTGCGTAACTCCAAGTGCTGCAGGCCAATTCCCCATTCGAAGCCGGCCGCCAGCATGGTGTTGAAGAACACGTTGAACATGTTGCGCGGGGTCCACGGGTCATCGCGGGTGACGCGCAGCAGCCCGTAGCCGACGTCGTCGTCCATACCGAGGATGTTGGTGTACTTGTGGTGCGCGACGTTGTGGGTGATGCGCCAGTGCTTGGAAGCCCCGACCATGTCCCACTCCCACGTGGAGGAGTGGATCTCCGGATCGTTCATCCAGTCCCACTGCCCGTGCAGGACGTTGTGGGAGATCTCCATGTTCTCGATGATCTTGGCGATCGCCAGCGTGGCGGTCCCGGCCCACCACGCCGACCGCTTGGAACCGAACGCCAGCAGGACGCGGCCCGCGACCTCGAGGGCCCGTTGAGCGGCGATGGTGCGGTGGATGTAGCGGGCGTCGCGCTCGCCGAGGGACTCCTCGACATCGGCGCGGATCGCGTCGAGTTCGGTTGCCAGGGCGTCGATATCGGCCTCGGTCAGGTGGGCGAACGCCTCGATGTCGGTGATCGCCATCAGATGTCCACCACACAATCGCCGGCGGGCGCGCACACGCAGGTCTGCACCCGATTACCCGGCTCGAACTCCGCGCCGGTGCGCAGGTCGCGGACGCGACCGTCGAGCAAACTCACCACACAAGTGTGACAGATTCCCATGCGGCAACCGAACGGCATGAGAACACCCGCCTGCTCGCCGGCCTCCATGATCGTCGTCGCCGCGTCGGCCGCCACCGAACGCCCGGCCCGCTGGAACCTGACGGTCCCGCCCTCCCCCGGCGTGGCCGCCCGGGCCGCCGCGAACCGCTCCAGATGGAGGTTGCCGGCCAGGCCTTCGGCCGTCCAATTCCTCTCGGCATCAGCGAGCATGTTCTCCGGACCGCACACCCAGGTCTGCCGCTGCCGCCAGTCGGGCACCACCTCGTCGAGCCGGTTCAGATCCAGACGCCCGTCGGCCCGGGTGGCACGGACGGTCAGCCGGTATCCGGGTGCGGTTCGGGACAGTTCGGCAAGCTCGTCGCCGAACATCAGATCCTCTGGGGACGGGACCGAGTGAATATGAAGGACATCGCTGGTGCCAATCCCCGAGTCGCTACGCTCCTGCCCGCCAGCCCTATTCCCCGAGTCGCTACGCTCCTGCCCGCCAGCCCTATTCCCCGAGTCGCTACGCTCCTGCCCGCCGATCTGATTGCGCCGCGCCATGGTTCGCAACATCGACATCACCGGGGTGATACCCGAGCCCGCGGTCAGGAACAGCACCGCCTCCGGCGCCGGATCGGGCAGCACGAAGTTGCCCTGCGGGGCGGCCAGCCGCACGATCGTGCCCGGACGCACCCCGGCCACCAGGTGGCTGGACAGGAATCCCTCCGGCATGGCCTTGACCGTGATGGTCACGGTCCTGTCCAAGGGACGGCGACCCTTGCCGGTGTGCGGCACCGAGGTCAGCGAGTAGGAGCGCCACCGCCAGCGGCCGTCGACCAGCACGCCGATTCCGATGTACTGGCCGGGCTGGTAGTCGAAGCCGAAGCCCCAGCCCGGCTTGATCACCAGGGTGGCCGAATCCCGGGTCTCGGGGCGGACGGCGACGATGCGGCCCCGCAGTTCCCGCGCCGACCACAGCGGGTTGATCAGCTTGAGGTAGTCGTCGGGATGCAGCGGCGAGGTGAGCGCCGCGGCAACCCCGCGGAGTCGGCCCAGCGCTCCGCTCACAACAATTCCAGCAGGAACGGCAACTCCTGGGTGGCGTACCAGGCCAGGGGGTGGTCCTGGGCGTCGCCGACGGTCAGCTCCGCGTCCTCGTCGCCGAGGTCGGCCTCGTCGATCACGGCGATGGCGGCCCGCACGGCCGGTTCGGCATCGGAGTTGTCGACGTAGGCCGCGACCACCTGTTTCATGGCGATCCGTCCGCGAACGCGGACCACCGCGTCGTCCAGGTCGGGCCGCACCGTCACCGAATCCGCATCGACGTCCGCCTCGACCACGGCGCGGCGGGCGGGCGCGTCGGGAGCCTCGCCGGACAGCAGCCGCAATGACGCCAGGGCGGCCTCACCAAGGGCCACTTCGGCCAGTTCCTCGTCGTCGCCCTCGGCATAGGCCTCACGCAGTGTGGGCGTGACGGCGAACGCGGTGCCGGCCCGTGGCTGCAGGAAGCCGTCGGCGACGAGCTCGGAGAGCATGGCCAGCGTCGCCGGGATGTAGACCCGCATGCACGCAGACTATCGGCGGCGGGCGGTCCGGGCGGCCCAGGCCTGGTCGTCAGCCCTCTTTGTCGCCGAGCAGGGTGGCGGCGAAATCGGGCACATCGTGGTTGAGCTCCCGCGGCGGACGGCGGTAGTTGCCGATCTGTGGGCGCTTGGGGATCTCGACCTTCTCCGGCTCCACCTCGGTGTAGGGGATGGTCGACAGGAAGTGGGAGATCATGTTGAGCCGGGCGTGCTTCTTCAGGTCGGACTCCACGACGAACCACGGGCTGGCCGGGGTGTCGGTGTGCACCATCATGTCGTCCTTCGCCCGGGAGTAGTCCTCCCAGCGGTAGATGGACTCCATGTCCATCGGGCTGAGCTTCCAGCGGCGCAGCGGATCGTTGAGGCGGGACTTGAACCGCTTGAGCTGCTCCTCCTCGGATACCGAGAACCAGTACTTGCGCAGCAGGATTCCGTCGTCGATCAGCATCTGCTCGAAGATCGGGCACTGCCGGAGGAACAGCGTCTCCTCCTGCGGGGTGCAGAAGCCCATGACGCGTTCGACGCCGGCCCGGTTGTACCAGGACCGGTCGAAGATGACGATCTCACCCCTGGTGGGCAGGTGCTCGATGTACCGCTGGAAGTACCACTGCCCGCGCTCACGCTCGGTCGGCGCCGGCAGCGCGGCGATGCGCGCGGTGCGCGGGCTGAGGTACTCCGACATGCGTTTGATGGTCCCGCCCTTGCCGGCGGCGTCGCGACCCTCGAAGATGACCACGATGCGAGCCCCGGTGTGGCGCACCCATTCCTGGACTTTCACCAACTCCGTCTGCAGACGGAAGAGCTCCGCCTCGTAGACGTCGTTGGCGACCTTGACGCGTGTGCCCTGGGCGCCCTTCTTCGACTTGTCCTTCGCCATCGGCGCATCCTACGACGGAGGCGCTATTGCGCGCCGTCGATTAGCTCCTCGAGTGACTCGGCCAGGAGTTCCGGGAAGACGTCGACGTCGGTCATGGCGTCGCGGTCGGCGTTGATGCCGAAGTAGACCATCCCGCAGTAGGACGTCACCCCGATGGCCAGCACCTGATCGTGCAGCAGCGGTGGGACGGCATAGGTCTCCAGCAGCTTCGCCCCGGCGACGTACATCTGTGCTTGCGGCCCAGGCACATTGGTGATCAGCAGATTGAACTGCCGCGGGGGGTACTGGGTCGCCACCCGGGTGCCCATGGCGTGCAATGTGGGCGGCGGGAATCCCGACAACGTGACGATCGTGCGGGCGTCGACCAGACTCGTTACGGCGGAATGGGATTCGGTGGCATGCGCGATCTGGGACAGTCGCACCACCGGATTCGCCTCTCCCACAGGCAGATCGATCAGGAACGGAGCGACCTCGCTGATGGCCTGCCCAGGCCCCGAGGACTCCATGTCGGCATCGGGGTAGACAGAGGTGGGCGCCATCGCCCGCACCGTGAGGCTGGAGGACACCGGTTCGCCGCGGGAGAGCAGCCAGTTACGCAGCGCGCCGGCGATCACCGTCAGCACGACGTCGTTGACGTCGCAGTCGTACCGCGCCCGCAGCCGGCGGAAGTCCGCCAGCGGCGCCGAGGCCACGGTGAACCGGCGGTGCCGCGACACCGTGGTGTTGAGCGGACTGCTCGGGGCGCTGCGGCGGGCAAGACGGCGGGCAATGTCCGTTGCGCGGCGGCCCAGCGCGAGCAAGTCGCCGGTGTTGGTGGCGACGTCGACGACCGTCGAGCGCAACGCACGCAGTTCCTGGCCCGGCCGGGCCAGCCAGTCCCCTACGGCGTCGAAGATCAGCTTGCCGTCCGAAGGTTCCCGGGCGGGCAGCCAGATGTCCTCGCCGACGTCGGCGGGACGGCGGCTTCGGTCGGCGATGACGTGGCCGATTTCGCACGCCGTCACCCCGTTGACCAGCGCCTGGTGGGATTTGATGAAGAGCGCCAGGCGGTTTCCCTCCAGACCTTCGATGAGGTACATCTCCCAGAGCGGCCGGCCGCGGTCCAACGGCCGGCCGGCGAGCCGGGACACCAGCTCGTGCAGCTGGGCGTCGCTGCCCGGCGACGGCAGCGCCGAGCGCCGTACGTGGTAGGTGATGTCGAAGTCCGGGTCGTCGATCCAGACCGGCCGGGCGATGCCCAGGGTCACCTCGCGAACCTTCTGCCGGTAGCGCGGAATCTGCGGCAGCCGGCGTTCCACCGTCTCCAGCAGAGCGTCGTAACTCAGGCCGCCTCGCGGCCGGCGCAGGATCGACAGCGAGCCCACGTACATCGGCGTCGTCGTGTCCTCGCGGTGGTAGAACGACGCATCCGACGTCGACAACCGGGTCACCATGCCGGTGGGGTCTCCGCGCTCACGCAGCTACGGTAACCGCGCCGGGGCGGGGGTGAAACCATCCGGCGCCGACCCGGGCTTCGGCGCGCGCTGCTCCACTGGAAAGACGAGTCCATCGACCTTCCGTGCGACGCCGTCAACGGCGAGCACCGTCCGGGGCGGCGACCAGAAGAACACGACGTGCCGTCGATTCTCAATTCAGCGGTTCGAAAGTCAGCCAGTCGACGAGCATGGTCGCCGGGAACGGTGTCGAGGCGTCCGGCGACCCCGGCCACGTCCCGCCCACCGCCAGATTGAGCAGGGCGAACATCGGATCGTTGAAGACCCATTTGGCGCCGGTCGCCGAGGGATCCGGCGCGAAGTAATTGAGTGCCGTGTCGTCCACCCCGATGGTGATGCCGTCCGCACGCCGTGTCATCCAGTAGTTGTGGAAGTCAGCCGACAGGTCCGACACCGGCCCCTCGCCGACCCAGTCCAGCCCGGGACCGTGCAAGGCGACGTGGTACCGGGTGGCGTCGTTGATCAGCTCCTGGATGTCGATCTCCCCGCAACCCGGCCACCCGACGGTGTCGACCTTGGCGCCCAGCATCCAGAACGCCGACCAAAGGCCCTGCCCTGCTGGAAGTTTCATCCTTGCGACAATGGTTCCGAAGGGAAAGACGACTTTCCCGCGGGTGGTGATCCGGCCGGAGGTGTATCCGCCACCGTCCCGGCGCGCCCGAATCACCAGCCTGCCCCGGCCGTCGAGCATCACGTTGTCTGGTGAATCGGTGTAGGTCTGCAGGCTGCCGGCTTCCCAGCCGTTCTCGGCGGACGAGCCGACGTCGATGGTCCAGCGACTCGGGTCCGGTGGCGCACCGGCCGGCCCGTCGAAGTCCTCGACGAACCTCGACGTGACCAATTGCCCCGTGGCGGAGGCGGTTCCGCAGTCCACCACCGGCAGGGCCGCAAGGACCGACACGATCGCCAGGGCCATGCCCCGGACCGCACGCCGTCTCACGACACACCACCGTCGGCCCGGTCCATGGCCGGTCTGCGCGAACCGCACCGTGAACTTGAACTCCATCAGCAAGGTGCTGTGGTGTCACGGGCGCCGGATGCGAACAGCGCCGTGGCCGGTGCGACCGGCAGGAACCGGTGGCAGGAACTGTGCAGGGAGCAGGATGTTCACCGGGCGACGTCCCGGTACAGCTCGAGGAGTTGACCGGCACAGTCGTCCCAGGTCGGTATGTGCGGCGGCGCGGTCCGCGGCGTCCGCGCGAGAGCCATCACCGCCGCGGCGATCTGCTCGGAGGAGGCGTCCAGCGGAATCAATGTCGCCAGGCCAGCCTCGCCGAGTTCGGTGAGACCCGAGGTGTCGGCGACCAGCGCCGGGGTTCCGGTCCCGACCCCCTCCATCACCGCGACCGGGTGGGCTTCGTAATCGCTGAGCAGGCACATCACGTCGGCCCCCGATACAACCTTGCCCATCGCGCCGCGTTCGGCCGGTCCGTAGCTGCGGAACATGACGTGATCGGCGATTCCGAGTTCGGCGGCCATCTCCCGTAACCGCTCCTCGTAAGGCCCCTTCCCGATCACGGCCAGCGTGGCGTGCGGCGCCTGCCGAAGGATGAGCGGCATGGCCTGCAGGACGCGGTGGTGCCCCTTGTACTCCTCAAGGCGGCCGACGGAGACCACCAACGGATCGCCGTCGATGCCGGGAGCCGAGGGATCCACCGGCAGTGGCTCGGATCCGTTCCGGATCAGCCGGATGCGAGCGGCCGGGATACCGAGAATCTCCGCGAACTTCCGTCGTTCGAATTCGCAGACTGCGACCAGCGCGTCGGCGGATCTCAGCAGCGGGGCGAGCGCCTTGAACTGCACCGAACGCATGGATTCCCGAAACTCGGAGGAGTTGCCGCCGGTGTGGAAGGTCAGTACCGACGGCGTGCGGGTGGCCCGCGCCGCCAGCAACGCGCTGGGGGCCACGAGGGTGTGAACACCCTGCATGTGAATCACGTCATAGTCACCGCGGGCGCCGAGCAGATGACGGATGAGCCCAGGTGAGAAGTAGTAGTCACGAGAGCGGGGGTACGCCGGCCAACGCCGCACCCGGTAGCCCGAAGTCGTTTCGTCGCGGGGCAGTTCCCCGGTCGTGTCGGTGGTCAGCACCGTGACGTCGACGCCCGAGTCCGCCAGCCGCCGGGCGACCTCGTGGACGTGGGTCTCGATGCCTCCCATGAACGGCAACGCCCGGGCGGCGACCATACCGACGCGCGGTGTCATCGCACACCCTTCCGTCGCGCCCGGATCTCAACGGCCTTACCGACGATGTAGCCCACCGTCGTATACCCCAGGCCGATGACGATGGCACCGGCGTGCAGCAAACCGGTGACGTCGCCGCCGAGTGCCCGCCGCAGACCGTGCAGGACGCCCAGCGGAAGCGTCACCGTCGAATAGGCCCATTCGGAGGCCAACCCGGTCTCCGTGCCGACACTGCGGGTCACCAGCGCCTTGGACAACCCCTCGGAGTAGCACCGGGAGCGGAAGTAGGCGAACGTCCCCCGATCGGCCGGAACCCGGTGGATCACCTCGGCCGTGACGTCGTGCAGGAAGACGCCACCGGGCCGAGTCTGCCCCACCCGGATGCAGAATTCGGTCTCCTCGCCGCCGACCGGACGAAGCACGCTGGAGGACCGGCCGATGCCGGTGGTGAATCCGCCGTCGTCGAACAACTCCCGCCGGAACGACGCATTGGCACCGATGAGATTGCGCACGACCCCCGTCCGCTGCCCCTTGTAGTCGCAGCCGACTATCCAGTCGAACTCGGGCGGCCACCAACGGGGCCGCTGCCCCACCCATTCCGGCTCGATCCGGCCACCGACGCCCAGGACGTTGGGGTCGAGATAGTTCCGCGCCAGCGCAGCAAGCCAGCCGGGCCGGGCGGCGGCGTCGTCGTCAAGGAACACCACCACGTCGGACTTGGCCAGTTCGACACCGGTGTTACGGGCGCCGGAGAGGCCCTGCTCGTTGTGATTGGCCACCACGCGCACACCGGGCAGTTCGGCCGCGAGCCGGGCCAGCAGGTCCGGGTTGTGATCGATCACGACGATCAGTTCCTGTGGCGGGGGGACCTGCTCCTGTACCGAGCGCACGGCCCGCAACGTCTCGTCCCAGCGAGCCTCGGTGTACGCACAGATCACCACGGCGCAGCTCGGCATGACCACCGGATCCGGCGCCAGCGGGCCAGGGGTTGTCACCATGATCAGGGATCCCTTCGTTGGTCAGCCAGGTGCGCCGTTCCGGGCGACGTGGACTGCGGCCGGTTCGTTCGGTATCTGGCGCCCTTTGATTATGTCTTCGGCGGCAGCGTCGCGAATCGCAACAGCGATGATGACGCCCAGCGGGACACCCCGCGGTCTCTGCAATCCATTGCACCAAAGTGCGTCAGACTGTAGAACCTGAACATCGGAGCAGCATGCGTGACGCTCGCGTGAGGGTGTCCGGCGTCGGAGCCCGGCTTCGTGACGTCCTGGCCTGGGGCGCATTGCTCATCGCGGCGGCGGCCCTGGCTGCCCGGTACCTGCCGGTGTACAACCACGAAATTCTCATCCTGGCGGCGGCATCCCCGTATCTCACGCTGGGCTCGGCGGTGGCGGCCGTCCTGTTCCTGCTGAACCGCCGCGTCCTGTCCGCGGCAACGGCGTTGCTGCTCCTCGCCGCCGCCGTGCTGCCGCAGCTGCCGGGACTCTTCGCCGACAAACGAGCGCCCGACCACACAGTTCCGATCCGGGTGCTGACCGCCAATCTGCGTGACGGGAAGGCCGACCCGGCGTCGGTGGCGGCCGCCGCGCGGGAGGGCGCCGACCTGTTGCTGGTGCAGGAGCTTTCACCGGCCCTCGCCCGGACGCTCAGCGACAGTTACCTGAAGCCGGACTTTCCCTACGAGATTCTGGAGCCGGGCAGCTATGGCTACGGCGTGGGCATCTGGAGCCGCTACCCGATCGTCCAGTCCAGCCGCATCACCACGTTCACCCTGGGCGGTCTGACGGCGACGGTGCGACCTCCGGAATCCGCCTCGGACCTGATCGTCGCCAGCGTGCATGTGGTCGGACCGTGGCCACAACCGGTCGACCAGTGGCGCGAGGAGATCGCCGCGCTGCCCGAGACACTGCGACAGCTTGCCGCCACCGCCGACCGCGGGCCCGCCATTGTGGGGGGCGACCTGAACGCCACCGCCGACCACCTGCCCTTCCGCCGATTGCTCGAGACGGGTTTCCGCGATGCCGGCCGGCAGTTCGGGTTCGCGGCCACCTGGCCCGCCGACCTTCCGATTCCCCCGGTCATCCGAATCGACCACATCCTGACCTACAACGGCACGGCGAGAGATCCCCACGCGGTGCGGATCGCGGGCTCGGACCACCTTGCCCTGGGCGCGACGGTCTACGTCCCCGGATAGCCACTGCCGGCTTCCGGACCGGTCGCCGACGAAGCACCGCCGTCCTGCGCGGTCGCCTCGCCGTAGCGTGACTGGCGAATAATTAACGTAAAGTCAGGCAATGCGCACGCGCTCCACCATTGTCGGCATCGCAGCAGCTTTCGCCGTCACCGTCCTCGGCGCCTGCGGAGGACATCCGGCAACCTCAGGCAAATCTTCGTCCGCCGCATCGACAGCCGTCGCCTCGACCACCAACCCTTATGGCGTTCCGTCGATCGACCCGCCCGCACCCAACGAGGCGGTCCTGGAGGTCAAGGGCGGCGCTACGCCGCTGTCGCTCACGCTGGATCAACTCAATGCGCTCGGCAACACCACGATCACCATCGATGAGCCGTTCGTGAAGAAGCGCCAGACCTTCAGCGGGGTGCCCCTGGCCACACTCCTGTCCAAGGCGGGAATCCCCACTACCGCCACCATCAACACCGTCGCCCTCAACGACTACCACTACGCCGCCCCCGCCGGACCGATGGTGGCATCGGAGGCACTCATCGCCACCCGGCGCGACGGCGCGCCCATCCCCTACGACCAGGGCGGGCCGATCCGCATCGTCTTCCCCGACGGAACGTCGCTTTCGTCCGTTCTCGACGCCTGGAACTGGAGTCTGGCGTCGATCTCGGTGACGGGTCCGAACGCGCCCGGCTCCTGATGCCCAGCCAGGGGGGCGCCTCATCGGATCTGAGGTTCCGGTTCAATCGCGGGCATTGGGTTCTGACCGCGATTCTGGGACTGCTGATCGTTGCGCTGGTGGCGAACAACTATGAGATGACGGCCGCCCAGCGACGGTACGCCGAGTCCTTCGCCCGAACCGAGACCGCCGGCAACAACCTGTTCTACACCCTCAACGAGACGCTGAACTACGCCAACGAAACCCAGCGGTATCTGCTCGGGGCCGCATCCCGCAGGGACGTTCAGGTGAAACGCTCGCTGCTGGCGCAGCGGCTGACGGTCGTCGGAGAGGACGGACGACCGGCCGCCGAATCCACCTCACCGGAGTATCGCGCCAGCCTCAGCGCCCTGGACGATGCGACGCGGGAGATGCCGCCCGGGATCCTCCCGCCCGACCAGCGCGACCGCTGGGCGGCGATGATCCTTCCCCGGGCTCAGGCGCTGTGGCAAGCCTCGCGCCGCCTGGCCGACAGCACCACGGCCCAGTTGCACCTCGATGCACGCGCCAGCGCCGACGCCTTGCTCCGCGGCCGATTGATTCAGTTGGCTCTGCTGATCGCGACCCTCGTCATCGGTGCGGTGTTGCTCGCCTGGGTGGCGCTCAACGTGGTGCGCCAATACCGCGACGCGCGCGCGACTCTCGACGAGGACCGCGAGACGCTGCGCAATACTCAGCAGCAACTCTCCCGCGTCTCGGCCCTCGAACTGGGGCAGGCCCGGGTGCTGGAGCGCATCGCCACCGGAGATCCGTACGACTCCGGGATGGGTCGGCAGATCGCGCAACTGGCGGTGGACGTATCGGGAGGACGCCCCGTGCGAATCACGATCGGCGACCATTCGGTGGCGGCACCGCCGGGCGCCGACCTGTCGGGAGCGCCGGCGTGGCGGGGAACCTTCCACGCCGAAACCGCCGAAACGACCGGGACCCTCGAAGTTTTCGGCGGCCCGGAAGAGCTCGATGAGACGGCCCGAACGGCGCTGATGCGCTGTCGCGACCTGGTGACGCTGGCACTCGAACGGGACGCATCCGCCGCGAAGCTCTCCTACCAGGCCACCAGCGACGCGCTCACCGGGCTGGCCAACCGCAGTCTGCTGCTGGCCCGTCTTGCCGACAGCCTGAACTCGCCGGACCGAAACGACACCCAGCTGGCACTGCTGTTCTGCGACCTCGACCGCTTCAAGATGGTCAACGACTCCATCGGCCACGCAGCCGGCGACCAACTGCTCATCGAGGCGGCGCGGCGCCTGTCCTCGGTGGTGCGGGAGACCGACACGGTGGCACGGCTCGGCGGGGACGAGTTCGTGGTGCTCTGCCCTGCTCTGCCCGATCGGGCACAGGCGATCGCACTGGCCGAGCGGGTGCGCACCTCACTCAGCGCCCCGTACGTCCTCGAGGGCAAGGAGGCTTTCGTCGGAACGAGCATCGGGATCGCCTTCGCCGACGAATCAACGTCGTCGGGGGCCGAACTGATGCGCGAAGCCGACGTGGCGATGTACCGGGCCAAGCTCACCGAAGGCAGCCACATCAACATCTTCGACGCCCATCTCGAGGCCGAGGTCGCAGAACGGCTCGATCTCGACACGGCCCTGCGGCGCGCGTTGGAGCGCGACCAGTTGAAGGTCGCCGCTCAGCCGATCGTGTTGCTGGACACCGGTGCCGTCAAGGGGTTCGAGTTGCTGCTGCAGTGGCGCCGGCCGGGCCTGCCCAACCTGAGTCCCGAGACCTTCATTCCGCTCGCCGAGGACAACGGCATGATCGTCGAGATCGGCCGATGGGTGCTGCAGGAGGGGATCGCGGCGCTTGCGCAGTGGCGTGCCCGCGGGTTGGCCAAGGGACTGACGATCTCGGTGAACGTGACGGCCCGCCAGGTCCGGGAGGCCGGATTCGCCGACGAGGTGCTCGCCATGCTGCGCGCCGCAGGCGTGCCGCCGGACGCGCTGATCATCGAGCTGACCGAGCACGCGCTCGTCGATCTTCACGCCTCCCAGGGTGCGCTGACCCAGTTGCGGGACGCGGGGGTACGGGTGTCGCTCGACGACTTCGGCACCGGCTACTCGTCCCTGACCCAGCTGAGGACCCTGCCGGTCGACCAGATCAAACTCGACCGCTCGTTCGTCGCCGCCCTCGACGAGGGCAGCGACAAGCAGCGCGCGGTTGTGCAGTCGGTCGTCGGCCTCGCCAAAGCGCTCGCCCTCGACCTGATCGTCGAGGGTGTCGAGACCGTCGCGGAGCGCGACACGCTGATCGTCATGGGGGCGCTGTACGGCCAGGGCTTCCTCTACGACCGGGCCATGACCTTTGCCGCCGCACAGCAGCTCCTCGAATCCGGTGCGGTGTGTGCCGTGCCTCAGCGTTCCCACGCCGCCGGCGGCACGGCTTCGTAGCCACGGCCGAATCTGGATCTCAACGACAACCTGCCCTGGTGGACAGCGGTGATGAGGACCGGTTTGAGATCGTCGTTGGCCCACCACGCCAGGCGCGGCCGCCCCACGCCGCCGGTCCACGGCTGATCGGGGTCGGCCGCCAGACTCATCAGGTCCCAGGGTTCGACGACGAACCGCTCTCCGTCTACAGGCGTCCCGTCGGGGATGCTCCGGCCGGACAGGTCGAGGTGCATGGCCCGAACGACGTCGATGCCGGCGTCGTTCTCGAACATCCGGAACTGCGCACCCGCACGGGGATTGAAGTCCAGCAGGAGATATTCGCCGGTGCGCAGATCGAGCCGCCAATCGATGTCGAAGATGCCGCGGTAGCCCACCTGGGCACAGAACGCCGCCGACAGCCTCGCCAGTTCGGGATTGACCGACGTGTACGCGGCGGCGGTGGCACCCCCGCGAACCGGCCAGCACCGCACCTTGCGCCCGGTGAAGACGACCCGCGCCGTGGCGGTGCCGTCGCAGTAGCCGTGACTGAACCAGTCCTCGGAGACCTCGTCGGGGATGTAGTCCTGCATGAGGGTGGCGAACGGCTCACGCCAGGTGCGGGCGAGATCGAGAAGGTCCTCGCGGGTGGTCACGATCGTGGTGTTCTCCACGCTCTGCGGCATCCCGCGCAGGGCCGTGCTCTTCACCGCGACCGGCAGGGTCAGTTCCCCGATGACGGCTTCGAGGTCGGCCATCGAGTCCACGAACACCGACCGCGGTGCGGCGAAGCCGTGGCCGCGGCACAGTTCGGCGAGGGATTTCTTGTCGGCGAGTTGCGCGGGTAACTCAGGGGCGACCGCGGGAAGCACGAAGTGCTCCTCGAGCTCGTCTCGGTGCCGGGCGACCACGACGGCCATCTCGTCACCGGTGCACACGATCAACGACCGCCTCCCCAACCCGCGGCCGAAGTCGTTAAGGCGACCGATCAGATCGGCGTAGGTGTCCCCGTGGTGGGGCTGCCACAGGATGCGGCCGGCGACATAGCGCGACCGGGCGGCGGGCGCATCGAGATCGGCGACCACGGAATACACCGGCACACCCGCGCGTCCCAGAGTCCGGTAGGCGCCGAGGCAGCCGTGCTGAAGTGGAAACCGCGAGGCCCACAGCACCACCGCGGGCAGCCCGGTGTCCAGGGCCACACCACCGCGCGACCGGTCGGGCCGCGGAATGGAAGACCAGAGGCTCATGCCGGCGACCAGCTGGACGCCGCACGGCACGTAGTGGCCCTCACCCGCCGCACCGGTACACCTCTCCCTCACCCTGGCACCGTCTGGTGATCCGGTCGCGTCCCCACCTACGCCGGAAGTCGTTACACTACTCGACGCCGCCACGGCTGACCGGTGGTAGTGAGAGGGTGGATTGTGATGCCCCGGACCACACACGTCGCGGCCGCCGCCGCGGTCTCGTTCCTTGCTTTCGCCACCTGGTTGCTCGGTGGCTGGTCGCACGGCGACGCGGTCTCAACCATCGACGACATCTGGCTGGCGGTGCTGTCCGGGACAGCCGCGGTTTTCGCCGCCCGGACCGCGCGATCTGCGACTGGTCGGCTGCGGGCGGCGTGGCTGGCGCTGACCATCGGTCTGGCCGGGTGGTTCGTCGGGGAGGTCGTCTGGACCTACTACGAACTCGCGGTGCATCTGGACCCTTTCCCGTCGCTCGCCGACGCCGGATTCCTGCTCTTGCCGTTGGGCGCCTGCGCGGCCCTACTGCTGTTCCCGGACGACTACAGCAACTATTCCCTGGGCCGGGTTCTTCTGGACGGCATGATCGTGGCGGGTTCGCTGTTCCTGGTCAGCTGGGTCACGGTCCTGGGTCCGGTGTACGAGTCCAGTGGGGATGACGACCGGCTCGAACTCATCGTCTCGTTGGCGTACCCGATCTCGGACGTGGTGATCCTGACCGTGGCCGCGATGGTGCTGATCCGGGCGCAGACCCATCAACGCCTGGTCCTGACGTTGCTGACCGTCGGGATGGCCTGCATCGCGGTGGCCGACAGCGCGTTCGTCTACCTCGGGACCAAGGACTCCTATTCCAGCGGCGACACCATCGACCTCGGGTGGGCAGCCGGCTTTCTGCTGCTCACCGTTGCGGCGGCCGCAGGGCGCGAGGATGACAGCCGCGAAGGCGACGCCGATCAGTTACCCGGCTGGGCGTCGATCTGGCTGCCGTACGCGCCGCTGCTGCTGGCCGCCCTGGTGGCCGCCGCCGAGCCGCCCGGCACGTTGAACACCGGACCCGTTCTGGTCATGGGGGGCTTGCTGGTGGCGGCGGTGCTGGGCCGCCAGTTCCTGACGGTCAGCGAGAACCGCCGACTGCTGGCCAAGGTCGCCGAACAGGCCCGCCGCGACCCACTCACCGGACTGGCCAACCGCACCC
>WBZU01000044.1_pt1 | contig 145894 bp, 131 predicted proteins | sample 5204311 | NCBI WGS metagenome assembly WBZU01 (sample SAMN12344359, study PRJNA552823) | activated sludge metagenome | biome: Activated sludge suspended growth; feature: Nitrification reactor; material: Wastewater; isolation source: activated sludge from nitrification reactor of wastewater...
CCGGCAGCCAGGACCGAGGTCTCGAACGAGTCGGCACGGTCCGTCTCGATCAGCGCCGGCGGCTTGATGCCCGCAAGGTCCGCTGCCGTGCACGGGCGGACGGCCCCGTGGGCGGCCGCCGGCGCCACGAGCGCAAGCGCGAGCGGGACCAGGGTCAGGCTGCGGCGAGGCGGCACGCGCGGGAGGCTAGCCGAGGGGGGACGGCGGCGCGCCACACCCGCCGAGGCCGAGCCGGGCGTTCCTGCGGATGCCGGAGGCGCGCCGGCGGCTCAGTAGAACACGTACCGGAACCGCGTCCCGTTGCAGAACCGTCGCAGCTTGATCCCCATGCGGCTCCCCTGCGACCGGTTCTCCTGGCTCGGCACGTAGCGGACGTCGGCGCGCCAGCCGCGCGGGGTGCGGCCGCGCTCGAGCCCCGGCCCGGAGCCTCGCCCGATCGCCGGCGGGTACTCGTCGCGGTCATAGCCGCGGCGCTCGGGGAACGGCGCCAGCAGCCGGTCGCGCCGCGCCTGCGCGCCGGTCCGGTTCAGGACCAGGATCGCCGGCCAGCCGCGCCGGATCGCATCGAGCACGTGGCGGCGGATGTTCGGGTACTTCGTGGCGCTGAAGCTGATGTCGGCGACACCGCCGGGCCGCACGCAGCCGGCTGGGTTCGTGGGGCTCCCGGGCCGCGTGCCGCCGCCGGGGCGCAGGCACGGGCACGGCAGCGACTCGCAGTAGATGCCGTCCCCGTCGGCGTCGCGGGTGTCGGCGGCGCGCTGGGCGGCGGCCTGGTTCGGGTAGTCCGAGCAGCGCGCCGCCGCCCGGGCGCCTGGCGCGGCCGGGCCGCCCTCGAGTCCCGAAGCGCCAGCCGGGGCAAGCAGGCAGAGCCCGGCGGCGATGACAGCAGAAACTGCGGACTTCACGGCGGCTCCGTTCCGTGGCGGCTACGACTCTGACCCTACTGTCTGGCTGGCCGCCCGGAACCTGACGCGGGCGGCCGGGCCCGCACCGATCGGCGAACGGCGTCCCCCGCCGCGGCGGGGTGGTGAGGCGAGCGATCGCAGTGAGCGCCGGCGGGCCGCCGCGCAGGCGGGACGGACCCGCCCAGCCCGCCGCCCGCCGCCGAACTTGACACCGGCGCGCGGGCGTGACAGAGCTACGCAGATGCCAGAGACGGAGTCCCGCGCCGCCGGCCCCCGCGCCGGCCGGCCCCGCACGGAAGCGGCCCGCGCCCGGACGGAGCGGCGGGCCGGGCTGCGCCCGCCCGCCGCGTGATGGCATCGCCGCACCTCAACGCCGCGCGCCGTGCCGCCGAGCTCGAGCGCGTGTCCGACGGGGAGGCGCTGGACCTCGTCGTCATCGGCGGCGGCATCACGGGCTGCGGCGTCGCGCTCGACGCCGCGTCGCGCGGGCTGTCCGTCGCGCTGCTGGAGCGCCGCGACCTCGCGCACGGGACGAGCCGCTGGAGCTCGAAGCTCGTGCACGGCGGGCTGCGCTACCTCGCCCAGGGCCAGTTCGGCGTCGCCGCCGAGTCCGCGCGCGAGCGCAACGTGCTGATGACCCGCACCGCGCCGCACCTGTGCCGGCCGCTGGCCTCGGTCATCCCGCTCACCGACCGCATCTCGCACCGGGCCAGCGCGCTGGCCAAGACCGGCTACCGGATGGGCGACCTGCTGCGGATCGGCGCCGGGACCAGCCGCAAGGCGCTGCCGCCGCCGCGGCGCGTCGCCGCCCCGGAGGCGCGCGCGCTCGTGCCGGCGCTGCGCGCCGACGGCGTGCGCGGCGCGATCGTCGGCTGGGACGGCCAGCTCGAGGACGACGCCCGCCTCGTCGTCGCCGTCGCGCGCACCGCCGCGGCGCACGGCGCGCTGATCCTCACGCGCTGCGCCGCCGAGTCGGTGGAGCGCGGGCGCGTGCACGCGCGCGACGAGCTGACCGGCGCGACCCTGGAGATCGCCGCCCGCCACGTGATCAGCGCCACCGGGGTCTGGGCCAGCGAGCTCGCGCCGAGCGTCCGCCTGCGCCCGAGCAAGGGCGCGCACGTGATCATCCCCGCCGCCCGCCTGGGGCATCCGCGCGGCGCGCTCACCGTGCCCGCCGAGGGCGAGAGCGCCAAGTGGGTCTTCGCCCTGCCGCTGTCGGACGAGCGGGTGGCGATCGGGCTCACCGACGAGCCCCTCGACGGGCCCATCCCCGACGAGCCCGCCGTGGACGACGCCGACCAGCGCTTCCTGCTCGACACGCTCTCGACCGCGCTCGACGTGCCCCTCACGGCCGACGACGTGATCGGCGGCTACGCCGGGGTGCGCCCGCTGCTCGACCAGGGCGAGGGCGCCACCGTCGACCTGTCGCGCCGCCACAGCGTGATCGAGGACCCGGGCAGCGGGCTGGTGACGATCGTCGGCGGCAAGCTCACCACCTACCGGCGCATGGCCCAGGACGCCGTCGACTACCTCGCCCAGCGCCCCGGCCTGGAGGCCGGGCCCTGCCGCACGGCGCGCCTGCCGCTCGTCGGAACCCCGCCCCGGCGCAGCACGGCGGACTCCGCGGCTGCCGCGGTGCCCGACCGGCTCGTGCGCCGCTACGGGGCCGAGGCGCCGGCGGTGGCCGCGCTGGCCGACGGCGCTCCCGAGCTGCTGCAGCCGGTCGCCGACGGCGTGCCGGTGCTCGGCGTCGAGCTCGCTTTCGCCGTGCGCAGCGAGCTGGCGCTGACCGCCGACGACCTGCTCGACCGCCGCACCCGCCTGGGCCTCGTCCCGGCGCAGCGCGCCCGCGCCCTGGCCGCCGCCCGCGCGGAGATCCCCGCCGCCCCCATCGCCACGTGAACGCCGTCACCCTCACCCGCCGCGGCGCCTGCGCCGCCGCCCGGACAACGCAAAGGAGCGCCTGTGTCGCTGGATGAACGGATCCCCTACATGCACTGGTCGGGGTGGGGCACCGCGGCCGAGCGGACCGAGCTCACCGACGCCCAGCGCGCGATGGTGACGCAGGCCCTCGGCGTGCAGGGCGACGGGCCCCCCGCGGCGACGCTGGACGAGGTCGGCCTCGCCGCGCCCGAGCTGGCCGAGCCGGCCCGCGCGGCACTCGCCGCCGCCGTCGGGGCCGAGCACGTGCTCGACGGCCGCGAGGCCCGCGTCGTCCACACCTACGGGCGCAGCACGCCCGACCTCCTGCGGCTGCGCGCCGGGACGGCCGACGGCGCCCCCGACGCGGTCGTGCTGCCCGGCTCGCACGACGAGGTGCTCGAGGTGCTGCGCGCCTGCGCCCAGCACGGTGTCGCGGTCGTCCCGTTCGGCGGCGGGACGAGCGTCGTCGGCGGCCTGGAGCCGCTGCGCGGCGGGCACAGCGCCCTGATCTCGCTGGACCTGCGCCGCCTGGACCGGCTCGTCGCCGTCGACGACGTCTCCCTGACCGCGACGCTGCAGGCCGGGCTGCGCGGCCCCGAGGCCGAGGCGCTGCTCGGCGAGCACGGCCTCATGCTCGGCCACTACCCGCAGAGCTTCAAGTACGCGTCGATCGGCGGGTTCGCGGCGACGCGCTCCTCGGGCCAGGCCTCCGCCGGCTACGGCCGGTTCGACGCGATGGTCGTCGGCCTGAAGGTCGCCACCCCCGAGGGGACGCTGGACCTCGGCCGCTCCCCCGCCAACGCCGCGGGCCCGGACCTGCGCCAGCTCTTCCTCGGCTCCGAGGGCGTGCTCGGCGTGATCACCGAGGTCACGATGCGCGTCGTGCGCATCCCGGAGGAGCGCCGCTACGAGGCGTGGTCGTTCCCGGACTTCGCGGCCGGCCAGGCGGGGCTGCGCCGGCTCGTGCAGGAGGGCGCCCAGCCGACCGTCGTGCGGCTCTCGGACGAGCTCGAGACGCTGGTGACCGGCGGCCAGTCTCAGGAAGCCGGCACGCAGCCGCCGGTGACCGGCTGCCTGCTGCTCACCGGCTACGAGGGGACCCGCCGCGCCGTCGACGCCCGCCAGGCGCTCGCCACGGCGATCCTGGAGGAGGCCGGCGCGACCGCGCTGGGCACTGCGATCGGCGAAGGGTGGCTCGCGCACCGCTTCGACGCGCCCTACACCCGCGACCCGCTGCTCGACGCCGGCGTGCTGACCGAGACGCTCGAAACCGTGACCTCCTGGTCCAACGCCCCGGCGCTCTACGACGCGGTGAAGGCCGCGGTCTCGGAGTCGCTCGCCGGGGTCGGCAACCCGCTGGTCTGGTGCCACATCTCCCACGTCTACCCGAGCGGCGCCGCGCTGTACTTCACGATCGCCGCGCCCCTCGGCGACGATCCGCTGCCCCGGTGGCGGGCGGCCAAGCGCGCGGCGGGCGACGCGATCGTGCGCTGCGGGGCCTCGATCACCCACCACCACGCGGTCGGCCACGACCACCGCGACTGGATGGAGGCCGAGGACGGCGCGCTGGGCCTGGAGGCCCTGCGCGCGGTCAAGGCGCGGCTCGATCCGGCGGGCATCCTCAACCCGGGCAAGCTCCTGCCGTGACCCTGACGCTGGTCGTCGTAAACCCGCACAGCGCCGGCGGGCGGACCGGCGCGGCCTGGCCCGCGCTCGAGGCCGAGCTGCGCCGGGCCGGTGTCGAGTTCGACGTCCACCGGACCGGCGCCCGCGGCGAGGCCACCGAGGTGACCCGCGCGGCGCTCGCCGGCGGGGCCAGCCGGATCGTCGCCTGCGGGGGCGACGGCACGCTCAACGAGATCGTCAACGGATTCCTGGACCCGGACGGGCGGCCCGTCGCGACGGACGCCGTCCTGGCCGTCCTGCCCAGCGGCACCGGCGGCGACTTCGCCAAGAGCGCCGGCATCCCGAGCGATCCGGCCGGCGCCGCCGCCGTCCTCGCGCGCGGCGAGAGCCGCGTGATCGACGCCGGCCGCGTCGACTTCCCGGACGGGACGCACCGCTCGTTCGTCAACGTCGCCGACTGCGGCGTGGGCGGCGAGGTCGTGCGGCGCGTCAACGCGGCCCGCCGCAAGCCCCGTGGCAAGCTCCCCTACCTGCTCGCCGTGGCCGGGACCGTGCTCACGTACCCGGCGGTCCACGCCCGCGTCGAGGTTGACGGCACCGCGGTCGAGGGCGCCATGGCCTCCATCGTGATCGCCAACGGCGGCTACTTCGGCGGAGGGATGCACGTCGCTCCGCAGGCCGATCTCGCCGACGGTCAGCTCGACGTGATCCTCGGCACCGCCGGGCGCCTGGCGTCGCTGGCGGGCTCGCGGCGCCTCTACAGCGGCGAGCACATCGGCCATCCCGGCACCATCGCGCTGCGCGGGGCCGAGGTTCGCATCACCCCGCTGGGCAGCAGGGCCATGCCGTTCGACGTGGACGGCGAGCACGTCGGGGCGGCCCCGGCGACCGTGCGGGTGCTGCCGGGCGCGCTGCGGCTCTGTGCGCCGTAGTCCGCCGCGCATCGCTGCGGGCTTCGTGCACGGGAGCCGCGGGGCTGTGCGCTGCCCGGCGCGCCGCCGACGTGGCACATTGGCGCTATGCGCGTCCGGCTCATCATCGCGGCGCTCGCCCTCGCGGCCCTGGCCCCGGCGCCGGCCGGCGCCGCCACGCGATTCGGCGCGAACCTGAGCCGCGTCCCGGACGACCGCATGGTCGACTGCACGACGCTGCCGCCCTACGGCGTCCCGACCTACTGGACGACCTGCACCTGGTACAGCACGATCAGCAGCGCCGAGAACGACATCGTGCCGCTGGGGCTCGGCATCATCACGCGCGCCCGCGTCCGCGTGGGCGCCATCACGGGCCCCATGCAGTTCGCGGTCGGGCGCGCGCAGCTCGACCGCAACAAGCCGCCCGGCCAGCAGCTCCTGTGCTGCGTGTGGCGGGCCGCCGGCCCGGTGTTCACCCCGGCGCGCAACGCGATCACCACGGTCACCCTCAACGAGCCGGTTAAGCAGGTCCGCGACTTCCAGAGCAACCAGGACCTCTTCGACAACCTCGCCCTGTCGGTCCTGCAGCCGGGCGTGCCGATCCCGGCGGCCCGCGCGGTCAGCCCGCTGAGCAGCACCGCCGGCGCCTGCTGGCCGGCCGTGCAGCGCGGCAACACGTACTGCATGCCCGGCGGCCCGGGCAACTACGCCGTGCTCTTCAACGCCGACTGGGCGCCCAGCCGCGCCGCCGCCGTCCTCGACCTCGCCCGCCAGATCGCCCCGGTGCGCCACAACGCCGCGCTCGTGCCGCTCATCTGCCGGCTCGTGCGCGAGTGCGCCGGGCTCCTGCGGATCCAGAACGCCAAGGCCCCCGGGGCCGCCGCGGCCGCCCGCGCGACCGTCACCTACGGCAGCGCCCGCTTCACGATCCCGGCGAAGAAGACCCGGACGGTCACGGTCAAGCTCGGCGCGGCGGGCCGCCGCCTGCTGCGCACGCGCCGGACGGCGACGGTCTGGGCCAACAGCACCGTCGGGAGCGGATCCTCCAGGCGCACCGTCAGCGCGAAGCTCACGCTCAAGCGCTGACCCGAGGCGCACGCGCGGACCGTGCCCGCGCCGTAGATCGCCGCACCGGGCGTCGGACGGCTGCGGATGCCCGGCGGCGGGCCCGCCGGTTCAATGGAGGCATGACGGCAAAGCACACACCACACGAGGGGCGCGTCGGCGACTGGCTCGAGGCGCGCGGCATTCACGGCGAGCCCGGACGCCGCGGCCAGATCATCGAGCTGCTCGGCGGCCCCGGCCACGAGCACTACCGCGTGCGCTGGGACGAGGGCCACGAGTCGATCGTGTACCCCGCCGACGGCGTCTACGTCATCCCCAAGCAGGACGTCTGAGCGCCGGACCGCCGCGCCGGCTCAGCGGGGCGCCGGGTAGGGCCCGAGGTCGAGGATCGCCGCGGCTGGCTTGGGATTGAGGTCGGCGTCCCACAGCCCGCCGAACCCGCCGGGCGGCGAGCTCGTCGCGGCGAAGTAGGCGTCGAACGCGAAGCCGTAGACGAACGGCTCGCCGCTCGCGATCAGCCGCTCGAAGAACACCTTCTGGTTCTCCGGCGTCGCGCCCGGCGCCGACTCGGGCGGGATCGCCCCGGTCGGGAAGGCGGCCTCCTGGGCGACGATTACGCGATCGGCCGGCATTCCGGGGGTGTCGCGGATCACCTGGAGCACGTCGGCGACCCACGCGGCTGCGGTGTGCGGGTCGTTGCGCAGCTGGACCCACCACGGCTGCAGGTTGGCGAACACGAAGTCGCCGAACTCGGTGGCGATCTCGGGGTGGGCGGCCCAGTCGTCACGGTGCAGGCCGGTCGTCACCGGCTTGCCGTGGGCGTGCTGGAGCCCCTCGATCTCGGCCCGGAGCCGGTCGACGGCGTCCTGCGGCCGCTCCCCCCGATAGGCGGCCTTGTGGACGGTCTCGTTGCCCACGACGAGCGCGTCGATCGCGTCGATCTCGCGTGCCACGCTCGCCTTCTCGGCCTCGAGCGTCGCGTCGTCGGTCCACCACAGCTTGGCGATCACCTGCTCGAACCCGATCGCCTTCGCCACGCGCGGCGTGGCCTCGCAGCCGTAGGCCATGGTGTTGGTCACCAGGCCGCGAAACCCGCGCTCGTGGAGCAGCCCCAGCTCGCGTTCGAGCTGCTCCTCGGTGGCGGGGTGCTGGCCGAGCACCATGTCGAAGGGCCGGGCCGGCGCGTAGTTGATCCACGCGCGGCTGGTCTGCAGTGCGGTCAGGACGTCCTGGGCCATGGTGCGCTTGCGCTCCTTTCGGTGGGGTGAATGCGAGCGCCCGCGGCCGGGCGCGGCGCGGTCACGTGAGGGGAAGCTTCCCCATGTCGACGAGCATCGCCAGGATGTCCGGCCCCTGCCAGTGCTCGACCAGCCGGCCGTTCGTCACGCGGCCTTGGTGGATGCCCTGGATCCGGACGGTCGCGCCCGTCGGCGCGATCCCCAGGAACGGGCCCGCATGAGTGGCGGCTCCTTCGACCCGCCACGAGAGCAGGTCGCCCGCCTGGATGATTCCGACGGCCCGGACCTGCACGTCCGGGAAGGCCGTCCGGATGTTCGCGATCATGACCTCCTCGAAGCCCGCGGGGCCGTGCACGTCGCCCAGCGCCCCGTGGCTGACCAGCTCGGGATCGAGCAGCGCGTGCAGCGCCGCCGCGTCCCCGCTGCTGATCGCCGCCATGAGCTGCTGGATCACCGCCTCGTCCTGCGCCATCGTCCCCGCCCCTCGTCGATCGCCCCGTCGGGGCGCATCATGACGCCTGGCGCGGGCCGCGGGACCGGCCACGCCGGACGGCTGCGCCGGGCGTCGGCCGTCCACCGCACGGTCGCCGCGAACAGCCATTCCCAGGCCGCCCGTCGAGCCGGCGGACAACCCGGACCGAATGACGTAGTTGGCGCGGATGCGCTCACCCGGCGCGTACGCAACCGTTCAGATGATGGTTCGTCGCGTGCATCTCGCCGGGGTCTTGGCCGCGCTCCTCGCGGCGCTCGCCGCCGTGCCTGCGCGGGCCGATTTGGTCCACACGGGCCAGATGGGCACGGCGGGCATCAACACCGGCAACGGCACGTTCAGCCACGTGATCGGCGTCGGCGTCGCCGGGGGTCACGTGACCGGCGCAGACGAGGGCTACAGCAAGCTCGAGCAGTTCTCGACCGGCGGCACGTTCGTCCGCCACCAGCTCGCGGCCGGCGGGTCGCCGTGGGACCTCGCCACCGACCCCGACGGGACGAGCTTCGTGCTGAACAGCGGGGCCACCACGGGCCGGGTCCGCGTGTTCGACGACACCCTCGCCCAGACGAGCTCCTTCGACCTCCCGGCGACCGGACCGTCGAGCCACTCCACCGCCTACAACGGCCTCGGGCTCGACACCGCGAACCGCAGCGTCCTCGTCGCCGACACCGTCAACAGCCGGGTCCTGAAGTACTCCTACGCCGGCGTCTTCCAGCAGGCGTACGCAGTCGCCGGGGATTTCCGCTGGACCGACGTCTGGGACGCCGCGGCCGACCCGGCCGGGAACGTCTACGTGCTCACGACGGGCTCGCGCTCGATCTGGGAGTTCCGGCCCGACGGCGCCCTCATCCGTCGCGTCGCGATCACCGCGGTGAACCCGTGGAGCATCGCCGTGGACGCGAGCGCGAACGTCTACCTCCTCGACAACGCGATCGGTGCCGGCGCCACCGCGGGCGTCGTGCGCGTCTACACCGCCACCGGCGCGCTCACCCAGGCCTTCGGCGACGGGTTCCTCTCGGACCCGATGGGCATCGCGGTCGCCGCCGACGGGACGGTCTACGTCGGGAGCACGACCCACATCGACGTCTTCGGCGGCTCGCTGCCGCCCCCGCCGCCGCCGAGCTGCACGCGCGCGGGACGGACCATCGGGAACGTCGGCGTGTGCGCCGACTCGATCACCCCCGCCGTCACGCCCGGCATCTACACCGCCGCGGGCGACGTGACGCTCGACGGCAGCGTGTCGGTCGGCGCAGGCCCGATCACCCTCAACGACGGGCTCAAGGAGATCACGTCGGCCGGAAGCGTGACGGTGCAGATCAACCGCTCGCCGCCGACCGAGATCGCCCAGGGCGTGCTCGACGTGCATGCCGTGCCCGTGACCGATCCGGTCTCGAAGCGCGCCGGCCTCGCGGCCATGACGGTCGCCGGCCCGTTCGAGCCCCTGATCGGCGGCGTGCCGTTCGTGAACAACTCGATCGGGTCCTACCTCGACGCCCAGGACGGGGGCGGCGTCATCTACGTGGCCGCGCCGGCCTTCGACGCCCTGCGGGCGTTCGCGGGCGCGGCGCCGGTGGGCAGCCTCGCGCTCGGCGTGCACGGCTCGGGCGGGATCCGCGTGCTGGGCGGCTCGTTCGGCTTCAACGCGGGGACGATCGTCCCGGGCTGGAGGCTCTCGAAGCTGGCCCTCACGTACGCGTCGGGCACCGACAGCTGGGGCGCCGACGGCGCCTTTGCGCTGCCGTTCGTCAAGGACGTGAGCCTCCTGGTGTCGGCGACCGCCCGCAGCCGCCGGTTCGACTCGATCGACCTCACGGCGCAGCTCGGGTCCACGGCCGCCGTCCCGCTCGGGACGACCGGCATCTTCCTCGACACGTTCGGCGGCAGGCTGTCGGGCCTCGCGGGCTTCACTCCCGTCGCGCTCACCGCCCGGGTCGGCGGCGGCTGGGGAAAGACGGGCGTCCCGCGGCCGTTCAACTGGATCCTCCACATCAAGGACGTGAGCCTCACGCTCAGCACCGCCGGGACGGGCACGCTGGCCGGCGGGCTGGCGATCGTCGATCTCGAGGGGCGCCTGGCCAAGGCGACGGCCAGCCTGACCGTCGCGCTCTCCCCGTTCCTCGCCAACGGCCGCCTCGACGTGGACATCAACGCGCTGCTGCTGCGGCTGCGGCTCGGCGCCGGGATGGCGATGGACACGCACCACTTCACGGCGATCGGCGATGCGAGCGGCACGGTCTTCGGCCGCACGCTCGGCCGCGGCCGCGGCGTCATCTCCGACCGCGGGTTCGGCGGCACCGGCCGCCTCTGCTTCCTGGGCTCCTGCACCATCATCGGCGTCGGAATCTCGTGGGCGAACGTGGTGAGCTGGCCGCCGGCACTCGACTTCATCGGCGCCGACGTCGACCGCTACATCACGATCCAGCCGGCGGCCAGCGCCGCCGCCGGCCCGCGGCCGATCCGCTTCCGGGTCGCGCGGGGGCTGCCGTTCCTCGTCGTGCAGGGCCAGGGCAAGGGGGCGGGAGCCTTCACGCTCGTGTCGCCAGCAGGCCGGCGCTATGTCGCCGGGCGCAGGTATCCCGACGCCTACAGCCAGCGGACCAGGGATCGCAAGGCGGGCTCGCTGGTGGTGTTCCGTCCGGCCGCTGGCACCTGGACGCTGCGGCCGAGCGCCGCGCGCGACCGCTTCAGCGTCCAGCAGGTGCCCGCGCTCGGGAGGATCACGTCCGCGACGGTCTCGCCGCGCACGACGCGCACGCGCCGCCTGGCCAGCCGCACGAAGAGCGTCCTGATCCGCTGGCGCTCCCGCGGCCTGCCGCGGCGCACCCGCGTGGCCGTCTACGTGAGCCGGAGCCGGACCGTCCGCGGGCGCCGGGTGCCGGGCAAGGCCGTCGCCGCGCGGCCGCTCGGGGCGGGCGGCCTGCGCCTCTCGGCGGCGCGCTTGCGCTCCGGCGCCAACTACCTGACGGTGGTGGCCACCGACCGCGGCATCCCGTTCCAGAGCCTCGCCCTCGCCCCCGTGTGGAAGCGGTAGGCGCAGACCCCCGGACGGTCAGCCCTTCCAGCCGGCGACGATCTCGTCCACCCCGGCGCGGCAGTCGGCGTAGGCGGGCGTGAAGCCGTCGGGGCGGGGTGCGGCGACGCCGTGCACGCCCAGCGCCACCATCTGCATGTGCTCCTCGGCGACGACGGCGTGCGCGAGCGGGCGGCTGATCCCGGGCAGGTGGAGCGGCAGCGGATTGCCGATCCGGCGGGCGAAGTGATCCATGAACTCCCCGAACGAGGCCGGCCGGTCGTCGGTCGCGTACAGGAGGGCCCCCGCCGGGCGCGCGCGGGCCGCGAGGAGCAGGGCGCGGGCCGCGTCGGCGGTGTGCAGGTGGTGCTGGAGCCGGTCCTTCGGGCCGGCCCAGTACGGCCGCCCCAGCCGGAAGGCGGTCCGGTAGGCCTTGAGGTCTTTGGACTCGGGGCCGTAGAGGTAGCCGAGGCGGACTACGCACGCCGGGCGCGGGCCGCCGAGGACGAGCTCTTCGGCCTCGCGGGCGGCGTCCGTGATCGGCGCCAGCCGGTCGCCGGGCTGGGCGCCCTCGTCGATCGCACGCAGGAAGGCGTAGCTGGCGTGGACCACGAAGCCGGCATCCTGGGCCAGGGCGTCGCGCGTATCGGCAAGGATGCGCGCCGGTCCGTGGTGCTTCCAGGCGTGCCCGTCGTGCAGGAGCGTGTTGGGCGGCTGGGAGGCGAGGCTCACCAGCACGTCCTCGGGGCCCGGCTCCGCCGGGTCCTCGGCGAGGGCGCGGGCGACCACGCGGCCAAGCTCGCTCCGGGGTGCGGTGACGGTGATGGGCGGCATGGCGGGCGGGCCGACGGTAGCGGCGCACCGCGCCGCCGCGCAAGCGGCGTGGCTGCGGAGCCGGGCGCGGGCCGGGGCGCGCCGCTGCGGGACCGCGAAGGGCCAGGGTTCAGTCGGCCGGCGCCGGCCGGCTCAGCGCGGCCCGCAGCTCGGCCTCGAGCCGGGCGGCGGTCGCGGCGAGCTCGCCCAGCCATGACCGCACCGCGAAGAGGCGCACGACGGCGCGGCGGTCGTCCATCGAGCCGCCGGCCGCTGCCGCGACGCAGGCGGCCGACTCGGGCCCCAGCTCGACCGGGTCGTGGCCGATCCGGGGGCGCTCGGGCGGCGGCCCGGCGGTCCGCAGGCACGCCTCCATCTCGGCGCAGCGCCCGGCGACGGCCGCCGCGTCGGCGCTCAGGCGCGCGGCGAGGGCGCCGCACGGTGACGGCGGGGCGGGGGGCATGCCCGACAGGACGTCCGCTGAGTACCAGAGCCGTTCGGTCGTGGCCAGGGCGTTCCCCCAGGCGCCGGCCGTCTCGGCAGGAGGCGCCTCGCCGCGGTAGGCGGCGAAGACGTCTTCGGCGCGGCCCGCGGACTGCAGCGCGCTCGCGCGCACGGCGGCCTCCCGGTCCCCGGGACGCCCGGCGGCGAGCAGGCGCTGCGCCACGGCGGCGGCGTACGCCCCGGCGGCGAGGGCCGCGGCACCGACCGTCCGGCCAAGCTGCGACGCCGCACCGCGGGGCCAGACCGCGGCGCCGATCGCCAGCCCGACGAGCAGGCCGATGCCGACGTTCTCGATCCGGAGGAGCCCGAGCGTCCATTCGGGCGGCGTCGTGATGCTGAACAGGATCATGATCACCACGGTGAAGCCGGCCTGCGTCTGCCAGAACCCGTAGCGCGCCACGTAGAACGCGGCGAAGATCACGATCGGGAGCATGATCGTGTAGGCGACCGAGTCCTTCTCGCCGACGTGCAGCAGCGCCGTGCCGATCAGCGCCCCAGCCGTCGTGCCGGCGATCGCCTGCAGCGCGGTCGAGCCCGTCCGGCTCACGGAGGTGCGCATCACCCCCAGCACGGCGAACGACACCCAGAAGCCGTGCTGCAGGTTCGCCTCGCCCGCGACGAAGCGGGCGAGGCCGAGTCCGGCGGCCAGGCGCAGGGCGTTGCGCACGACGACGGAATCGGTCGTCAGGTTGCCCCGCAGGCGCCGGACCGCGCCGCGGAGTCGCGACACGCGGCCGCGCAGGACGGCCTGCGGCGTGCTCAGATCGCCGGCGGCGTCGGGGCGCTGGCCGGCGGCGATGCGCGCCTCGCCGCCGGCGAGGACCGCCATGGCCGCGAGCTCGTTGACGGTGAATGCGCGGTCTGACCACGCAGTGAAGCGGCGGGCATTCTCCGGATCCCCGAGAAGCTCGGCGAGCTCGGCCTCGGCCGCGGTTCGGGCGGCGCGCATCTGGCCGGCCAGCGGATCGGGCCCGGCCTCGGCGGGGCCGCCCCGCAGCACGGCGGCGGAGGCCTGCAGCGAGCGCGGCACGTCGCCGATGAGGCCGTCGAGGATCGCCCCGAGCGCCGGGGGCCCGTCCGGGGCCGGGCGGGCGGCCAGCCGGTCCAGCGCCTCGGCGATTCGGGGGATCGCGTGGACGAGGAAGAGCTCGGCCCGGTCGATGTCGGTCGGGCTCGAGGGCCGGTCCCCCGGCTCGGCGAGGCTGGGGCGGGCGGACGCCACGGCGGGCGCCGTGACGAGCGGGCCGGCTGGCCGTGCGCCGCTGGCGATCGCGCCGGCCGCGGTGGCGAGCTCGTCCAGCGCGCCGGCGAGCCGCGCCCGGAAGTCCTCGCCGGGCCGGTCGGGCCAGAGCGCGACCGCCGCGACGATCGAGCAGGCGCCGCCGATCGCCAGGCCGACCAGGCGCGCGCCGACGAACCCCGTCTCGGCGGGGATCCCGGCAGCGACGAGGAAGAACAGGATGATCGCGTTGCCGCCCACCGCGGCGTTGCGCCCGAGGCTCCCGGCGAGGACCACGAGGAACGCCACGACGAAGAGGCTGCAGGAGGCGAGCACCGTGTGCTCCGAGACGAGCGTGCCGGCGGCGACGAGCGGCGCGGCGATGGCGAGCGCGATGGCGTAGCTGCGGGCGCGCCGCGCCAGCGGCCCGCCGAAATCCGCGAGGCCCAGGAGCGCGATGGCGCCCATCGCCGCGAAGACCGCGACCTGCGGATCGTCGAACACGTACCGGCCGACGAGCAGCCCCGTCGTCGTGGCGATGCTGACGCGCGCGGCCTTGCGCGCGGTCCGGCGGTCGACGTGCAGGCGGTGCTGCGGCGCGGGCGGGGCGTCGGCGCGGGCGGACACGAGCCGGAAGGATGCCAGCGCCGCAGCCCGGGCGACGCGGCCAGGCCGGTCGCGGTCAGACCCGCACGACGAGCTTGCCGGTGTTCTCGCCGTCGAACAGCATGTTGATCGCGACGGGCAGCCGCTCGAACCCGTCGACGACGGTCTCCCGCGCGGCCAGCTTCCCCTCGGCGATCCACTCGGCCAGCTGCGGGACGATCTCCGGCGCCCGGCCGAAGTGGTCGAGCACGATGAACCCCTCGAGGCGGACGCGCTGGATCAGGAGGTTCCCGAAATTGCGCGGGCCGCCCGCAGCGGCCGCGGCGTCGTCGTTGTAGCCGGAGATCAGCCCGCACAGCGCCACGCGCGCGCGCACGTTGAGCCGCCCGAAGACCGCCTCCATGATCTCGCCGCCGACGTTCTCGAAGTCGACGTCGATCCCGTCGGCGGTCGCGGCGTCCAGCTGCTCGCGCCAGTCCGGCGCCCGGTGGTCGACCGCCGCGTCGAACCCGAGCTCGCCGGTGAGCAGCGCGCACTTCTCCGGGCCGCCGGCGATGCCGACGACGCGCGCGCCGTGGATCCGCGCGAGCTGGCCGGCCACCGAGCCGACAGCCCCCGCGGCCGCCGACACCACGACGGTCTCGCCCGGCTTCGGCTGGCCGATGTCGAGCATGCCGACGTAGGCGGTGATCCCGGTCATCCCGAGCGCGCCGAGGAAGAGGCTCGGAGACGCGCCCGGGATGTCGGGCACCGGCGTCATCGGGGCCGACGCCGAGGCGACGACGTACTCCTGCCAGCCGGTGCGGCCCTGGACGAGCTGCCCGACGTCGTACTCCGGCGCATTGGACGCGACGACCTCCCCCACGCCGCCCGCCCGCATGACCTCCCCGATCGCGACCGGCGGCAGGTACGTCGGCGTGTCGTCGAGCCAGGCCCGGTTCGCCGGGTCGAGCGAGATCCACCGGGTGCGCACCAGCGCCTCGCCCGGGCCGATCTCCGGCACCGGCTCCCGGACGAGCTCGAACGTCCGCCCGCCGATCCGCCCGGCCGGGCGCTCGCGAAGCAGGAAGCGGCGGTTCACCTCGGACATGGCGGGAGCGTCACGCAGTCAGTGGCACGGGTCCGACGCCAGCGCACTTACGGCGTCCAGGGCTCGGCGAGCGGGGTGAGCGCCAGCTCGTGCGTGGCCGCGCGGGCGTCCTGGCCGGCGACGAACCGGACGGCGTCGGCGATCCGGCGCGGGTCGGCCAGCGCCTCGACCGCGACGCCCGGCCGGGCCGGGCGGTCGAGCGGCTCGATGCCCGCGTCGACGATCAGCAGCGTGACCTGGATGCCGCGGGGGCGCAGCTCGAGCGCGGCCGCGTTCGTGATGGCCCGCACGCCGAAGGCCCCGCCCGCCCACAGCCCGCGGCCCGCCATCGCCCGGCGCGCCGAGCCGCCGGTGACCTGCACAAGGGTCGCCGGCCCGCCCTGCGCGAGCGCGAACCGGCCGCCGGCCGACAGGAAGGAGAAGGCCGCGCGCGCGGGCGCCGCGGCCCACGCGTCAAAGCCGCCGAGGTCGGCTTCGGCGATCGGGCCGCCCCCGAACGGCCCGCTGCGCTCTCCGCCGTAGGCGGCGGCGGCGTTCACCGCGAGCTGCACGCCCCCGTGCGCGGCCGCCGCCTGCTCCAGCGCCCCGTGCACGCTCGCGGGGTCCGTCACGTCGGCCTCCAGCGCGAGCGCCCCCGCCGCGCGGACACCGTCAAGCGTCTCGGGCGACCGGGCCACGCCCGTGACCGCCCAGCCGTCCGCGACCAGCGCCTCGATGACCGCCCGGCCCAGATTGCGCGCCCCGAACACGACCGCGCTGCGCTGCTCATCCGGTGTCTGGCTCATCGAGTCGCTCCTGTGTGTGGCAGGTCGGGCCGGGCCGGACCAACCATACGGGGTGGGCGCCGCGGCCCGGTCGCGGGCCGAGGCACGTCCCGGGTGTCGCGCAGGCCGGTCACCGAGACGATTCGGGCCCGCCGCCGTGCCGTGGCCGAGGACTCCGGCCACGGCAGGGCCTGGGCCGGCGGTTGACGGCCTGCGCTCCGTGCGGAACGCTGCGCCCGATGCCGAGGCTGACCCCAGAGGAGCGCGCGGCCCGGGGCCGTGCCGCCCGCGGCCAGGCGTCCCGCTCCAGCCACGCCGCGTGGTCGCCGCCGCCCGGCCGGCCCGATCCGGTCCGGCTGCTGGAGGAGCAGGCCGCCACGCGGGTGCCGGGCCTGATGGCGATCCGGCACGGCCGGATGATGGCCTCGCCGTTCCCGTTCCTGCGCGGCAGCGCGAACATCATGGCCTCCGACCTGGCCGCGACCCCGCAGACCGGCCTGCGCGTCCAGCTGTGCGGCGACGCCCACGCCGGGAACTTCCGCGGGCTGGCGTCGCCCGAGCGCACCCTGCTGTTCGACCTCAACGACTTCGACGAGACCGTGCCGGGCCCGTGGGAGTGGGACGTCAAGCGCCTCGCGGCCAGCCTCGCCGTCGCCGGCCGGCACCGCGGCCTGGAGCGCGCGCAGGCCCGCGGCTTCGCCCGCGCCGCGGCCCGCGAGTACCGGCTGGCCATCCGCCGCTTCGCCGAGCTGAGCGAGGCCGAGATCTGGCACGCGAAGATCGACGGGGCCGAGTTCGTCCGCCGGTTCGCCGACCGGGGCGGCAGCAAGAAGCAGGCCCGCAAGGCGGTCGCCAAGGCGAAGCGCAAGGATCACTCGCGCGCGTTCGAGCGGCTCGGATCCCACGTCGAGGGCCGCCCGGTCATCGACGCCGACCCGCCGCTCGTGACCCCGATCGCCGACCTCATGCCCAACGCCGAGGCCGAGCAGCTCGAGGAGTGGATGCGCGGGCTGATCCGGGCCTACCGGGCCACGCTCGCCGGCGCCCAGCGCACGCTCCTGGACCGTTACGCCTATGCCGACACGGCGCGCAAGGTCGTCGGCGTGGGCAGCGTGGGCTTGCGCAACTGGATCGTCCTGCTCGTCGGCCGCGACGACGACGACGTCCTGTTCCTGCAGGCCAAGGAGGCAGAGCGCTCGGTGCTCGAGCCCTTCGTCGGCGCGAGCCGCTCCGCGAACATGGGCCGCCGGGTTGTCGAGGGCCAGCGGCTGCTGCAGGCCGCCAGCGACGCCTTCCTCGGCTGGGTCCGCGCCATCGGCCCGGACGGGCGCGAGCACGACTACTACGTCCGCCAGCTCTGGGACTGGAAGGGCAAGGCCGATTTCGACCGGATGCGCCCGTCGAGCTTCGAGATCTTCGGGAGCCTGTGCGGGGACGTCCTCGCCCGCGGCCACGCCCGGTCAGGCGACGCGATCGCGATCGGCGCCTACCTCGGACGCGGCGAGGCCTTCGACGCGGCCATCGAGGCGTTCGCCGACGCCTACGCCGACCAGACCGAGCGCGACCACGAGACGTTCCTCGAGGCGATCCGCCGCGGGCGCATCGCCGCCGAGCCGGACGGCTGACCGGCTCGCCCCGCAGCCCGCGCCTGGCCGCGGGCCCGCCCGGAGCGCTGAGCGCCCCGCCCCGGTCAGCGCCGCGCCGGCCGATGCCCGGCCCACTCGACCGCCTGCTGGAAGGTCGGGCGGTTGGTCCAGCGCATCGTGTCGCTGATCAGGCCCGGCGCGAACCGGATCCGCTCGGCGGCCGCGTCGGCGCGCCACGCGGCGGGGCTGGGCCCCTGCGCGGCGGCGAGCCCGTCGGCGGCCTGCTGGATCGCGGCCCACAGCGCCTGGCTGCACGCCGGGAGGCTGCCGGCGCCGCAGTAGCGCCGGTGGTAGCGGCCGGCGACCCGGTCGCCGAGCAGCGTGCGCAGGTCCTTGTCGACGTAGGAGTACCAGCCGCCGCCGTAGGACGAGCCGCCCGGGTTCGCGTCGTTCGAGATCCCGTTGAGGTCCGCGAAGTCCGCCGTGAGCCGGTCGCCCAGCACGCCGCCGAGCACCGCCTTCGCGATCCGGTCATAGGCCGCGTCCATGACCGCGGCGCCGGGGTCGTCGATTGTGCCGTCGAGGTTGGTGTCGAGGCGTGCGGCGCCGCGGCGCCCCCAGGCGGTGATGAGGTCCGCCGCCTGGCGGGCGAGCGGGCTGGGCGCCGTCCCGCGGGCCAGCACCCGGGCGATGACCGGCCAGTTGAAGACCGTCCGCAGGTCCTGGGTGGCGGCGCGGTTCATCACCGACGCGACGTCGTTCAGGCGCGACCGGGCCGGGAAGCCGCGGAACAGCTCCACGCGCTGGACCGAGCCCTGGTCCCAGTTCGAGTCGGCGGCGCCCCAGTCGCGGGCCGGCTTGTTGTTCCAGTTGAGGATCCGCCACGACCCCTCCGGGTTGGCGCCGTGCGGATGCGCGTCGGCGGAGAGCCAGCCGCGCCAGTCGTAGCGGCCGGTGCCGAGCGTCGGCAGGCTCGGGTCGACGCCGGGCGCGCGCTTGGGCAGCAGGCCGCTGGAGAAGTACGCGATGTTCTTGTCGTCGGCGTAATGGACGTTGAACGTCGTCTCGAGCTTGCTGGCGGTGTCGAAGAACGACTGCGGCCCGGTGACCTTGTTCTCGTTGAGGTCGACGAAGAACCGCGCCGAGGCCGGCTCGCGCCCGCGGGTGGCGCGCCGGGTCGCGACCGCGTAGGGCCGGCCGCCGACCGTGACGGTGCCGCCGACCGGGCCGTGCACCGTCTCGTAGAACGTCAGCTCCCGCGCGGGCTGGCCGCCGCCGGCGCCGAGCGTCCCGGCATCGACGCGCTGCATCGCGCGGCACGTGCCCTTGTAGACGTAGCTGCGCGTCTCGCGGGTCGGCGTGCCCCCGCCGGGGACGCAGAGCTGCTCGAGGAACTGGTCGGTGTTGTCGTTTCCGGCGCTGGTGAGCGACCACGAGTAGTCCTTGCCGCGGCCCAGGAGGATGTAGGGCATGGTCGGCGGCATCGCGCCGCGCGCGTCGATCCCGCCGCCATGCAGGTCGGCCTCGAGCACGATCTCCGGGTAGAAGTAGCCGAGCTGCGGGCCCGCGACGAAGAGGCTGCGGCCGGTGCGCGAGGCGGGCGCGCCGACGAGCAGCGCGTTGGACGCCCGGCGATGGCTCGCGGCGGTCGCGGCGGCCGTCCGGGCGGCCGAGGCGCTGATCGACCCGGCGTCCACGGCCGGCGACCCGGGCGTCGCCCCGCGGGGCACGGTGTTGTACGGGAACGGACCGGGGATCGAGACCGCGGCCTCGGGGTCGTTGACCTCGCGGAAGTCGCGGAAGATCCGCAGGCCCTCCGCGGCGCCGAACTTCGCGCGCAGCTGGGCCAGGAAGGCGGCATTGCGCACCTCGGCCCCGCCGCCGTTGCCGAAGATCGAGCCGATGAACGAGTAGGCGGCGACCGCGTCGACGATGGTCGCGACCGGCGGCCGGTCCGCGGCCGGGATGTTCCGGCGCCGGTAGGCGTTGACCCCGTCGACCCACGCCTGGAAGTCGGCCTTGATCTTGCGCCCGGCCGCGCCGTAGCGGTCCAGCACGCGCAGCTGGTTGGCGACGAACCGCCGCGCGTACGGGCTCGGAGTGAACGACCGGCCCGACGTGACGAGCCCGAACGCGTTGATCCCCGGGATGTCGAGCGTGGCCGCGTAGGCCGGCCCGAGCCCGAGCTGGAGCAGCAGCCCGCGGTCCTGCGCCGCGACCCAGCCGGTGCCGAACGCGACGTCCGCGCGCGTGCGCCCGTAGATGTGGGGCACGTCGAAGCGGTCGCGCAGGATCCGCAGCCCGGCCCGCCCGGTGCTTTCGCGGCGCACGACCGGGCCCTGCACGCCAAAGCGCTCGGACTTGAAGTAGCGCCGCAGGTCCGCCGCCGAGACGTTGCCCCGCAGCGGCGTCAGCGCGTCGTAGAGCTTCGCCTGGTCGGTCGAGTTCGCGTTCGTCGGCAGCCCGCCCCACTGCCCAGGGGCCAGGATGCTGTACGCCTGCCCGGCGTAGTCGGTCGTCGCGGCATGCGCGGCAGCCGGAATGATCAAGGCGAGCACGGCCGCCGCGGCGGCACCGAACGTCTTCGACGGCATGGGTCTCCTCCTCGGCGCGAACGGCCTCCTCGTCACGGCCGGGAGCGTAGTGGAGAGGCGGCGGCGGCGCGCAGATTCTCGCGGGCCGCCACGGATAGGCTGGAGGCCGAGTCCGTGAACCTCGCCCGCCACCTCGCCTGATGCCGAAGGACCGCCGCGACACGCACGGCTACGTCGCCTTCGCGCGCGAGGACGTCGAGGATGCCCAGCGCCGGCGGCCGCCGGGCGGCCTCGAGGCCTACGCGGCCGCCCGCGGGCTGGAGATGCCCGCGATCTCCGGCACGCTCGGCGGGTGGCGCACGGTGATGCCCCGCTTTCCCGAGTACCGCTTCAACTTCATGTGGGGCGCGCTCCCGCACGGGCACCCGGGGCTGCTCTTCCACGAGCTCGAGACGATTGCCGAGGGGGCCGACGGCGAGCTGAACGGGATCGGCGGATCGCTCTGGTCCGTGCGCACGAGCACGCCCGCGACGATCGGGGAGGCCCTCACTCCCCGCGCGTCCGACCTCCCGTACGTCGGCTGGCTGTTCGGGCCGGAGGAGGTCGACACGGACGGGCCGTTCGGCATCGCCGGCGCGTGGGCGCCCACGACGAGCTTCGCCACGACGGTGCCCGAGTCCGTCGCGATGCTCCCATGGCTGCGCCTCGGGCAGAAGCGGCGGATGCCGCGGTGGGGCAGCCGCTCGCTCGACCAGTTCGGCCACCCGGCCTGGAACATCGACATCGCCGACGAGACCCCGGACGAGCTCATCGCCGAGCTCGTGGGCGGCGGAATGGGCGACATGCTGCGGGCCCGCGCCGACGACGCGTTCGCGGTATTCGCGCTCGGCAACGGGACGATGAAGCTCCAGCGCAACGGCTACCTGATGAGCGATGCCGCCCTCGACGCGTTCGTGGCCAGCGGGCTCGCGGCGGCGCAGCACCTGCAGCGGATGGGCCTGGCCCGGGCCCAGCCGCAGCCTTTCGACGCGCCGCTGGCGCCGGCGCGCTGGCGCGAGCCGCCCGTCCACGAGGACACGCGCAAGACGGTCTTCGGGATCAGGCTGCCGTCGGTCTCCTTCGGATCGACGGGCCTCCTCGCCCTCGGCCCGTGGTACCCGCCGGCGCCGTGGCCGCCCGCGCTCCGCAGCCTGGCCGGCCGCTTCGGCCTGGAGCTCGAGGACTCCGAGGCGTTTCACCGGGCCTTCCCTGCGCAGCCGCTGCCGGGCAAGGCGCTGGCGGTGATGCGCGGGACGCTTCCGGGCACCGGCGTCGCGGGCCGGGTCCTCTACCTCACCGAGGGGCCGGCCGGGCCGGTGCGCGGCGCCGTGATGCTCCCGGCGCCCGGCCTCCCCGACACCCCCGTCGGCGGCGTGCGCGACCGCGAGCGCCTGCTGGTCTGGAACGTGCGCGACGGCATCGGCTCGGCGTGGAGCCTGCGCACCGCCGACTCCCGGCTGGCCGAGGAGGACGACCTCGTGGCCCGCGCCATCGACATCGCGCGAGCCCGCGGCGTGGCGGTGTGAGCGCCCGGCGGGACCTGGACGCAGCCGCCGACCCGGGCATCCCATTCCAGAGCGTCCCCCTCCCGCCGGTCTGGAAGCGCTGAGGCCTCACGCCCGGCCACGGGTGGCCGCGCCGTGGAGCCGCGGCTAGACTCGCACAGCATGCGGCGCTGGACGGTGTTCCTGGGCGCGGGGGTCCTGGGCCTCGCGGCGGCGCCCGCCGCCGCCGGCCACGCCGGCCCGCACGGGCCGGCGGCCCGGTCCGCGCTGCTCCCGCCGCTGCCCCCGATCTCGCTCAAGCCGCTTCCCACGCCGCGCCGGCCGCCCGCCGTGCCCACCCTGCTGCGGATCGTCGAGCCCGCCGGCACGACGCCGGCGCCGACCACCGCCGAGGACCACACGACGGTCACCGCGGAGGTGCTGAGCCCGGGGAACGTGCCGGTGAGCGCCGCCAAGATCGACCTGCAGGCACCGGGCAGCCCGCTTCCGGCGACGCTCGCGAACCTGCCGATCGCCTGCCTGCGCGCCTGCGCCCCGACGGCGGCGGCAGCCGACGTGCGGGTCTCGCGCATCGGCCCGGTGCCCGTGGCCGGGCTGGCCGAGGGCGTCAACACCATCACGGTGACCGCCACCCTGCTCGGCGGCGGCACGCTCGTGCGCACGGCGGCGATCGAGGTGCGGTCGGGGCGGCCGAACCTCTGGCTCGACGCACTGGAGGTCACCCAGGGCATCCGGGACACGTCGGTGGACGGGCGCGGGCTCTACGCCAACGGCTCCGCGCGCCTCGCAGGCTCGCTGGACCCGGGCAGCTCGAACATCTCCAACAGCCAGCCGCCGCTCGTGCAGGGCCGCCCGACCGTCGTGCGGGCCTACGTGCGGACCGAGTCCGCCGACCCCGTGGCGGGCGTGAGCGGCCTGCTCTTCGGCACCCAGAACGGCGCGCCGCTCCCGGGCTCGCCGCTGCACCCGGTCGGTCCGGTGACCGCCCGGTCAGACCGCACCCGGCTCGACATGGAGGGCGATGCGGCCGCGACGCTGAACTTCGTCGTCCCGCCCGAGTGGGCGGCGGCCGCGACCTCGACGTCGGTGTCGTCCCGGCCCCGGCTGCGGGTGGAGGTCAACTCGCCGTCCCTGCCGGCCGAGGAGCAGGTGGACGAGTGCGTGGGCTGCCGCGACGGGGCCAACGCGATCGCGGTCCTGCAGTCGTTCGCCCCCGGGCCGGTCGAGCTGCGGATCATCCCCCACCCGACGTCCAGCACGCCGAACCCCGCGCTCCCGACCGACCAGCTCTTCACCGCGATCCCGCGCCTCTACCCGGTGGCGCCGTCGCACGTGGTCGTCGAGCCCTACGCGAACCAGATCTTCGCCTCTGGCTGCATGAGCGTGTTCACCCAGATGTACCAGCACTTCAACCAGTTCCCGCGGCTCGGCTTCCACTACGCGGTGACGACGGCCGACAGCCAGTGCCTCGGGGTGGCGCTGCTGCAGTTCCCGGTTGCCGCCGGGGTGGCCGGCCAGGGCGTGCCGGGGGCGCTCGACGAGCTCGTCCCCGCGCAGGAGATCGGCCACAACCTCGGGCTGATCCACGCGTCGTGCTCGCACGGCGAGGGCACCGGGCTCGAGCAGGGCTGCAACCCCAGCTTCCGCCATCCCCACGGCGGCGTCGGCGGCATCGGGTTCGACGCGCAGACGATGACCGCGATCACGCCGGGTGAGCCGACCGACACCGCGCCCCACGCGCACGACTTCATGAGCTACGGGTCCGACACCCGGCCGGGCCTGCCGCTCCAGTGGGTGTCGGCGCAGACCTGGATCGACCTGCGGGCGGCGCTCTCCAACCCGGCCCTCAACCCCGGCGCGACGCAGAGCCGCGCGGCGGCCGCCGCCGTCAAGGTCCCGCGGCTGCTGGTCACCGGGACCGTCGGCCCGGGCGACCGCGCGACGGTCGAGGGCGTGCTCGCCGCGCCCGCGTTCCCCGCCGCCGAGGGCGGCACCGGCGACTTCGAGCTGCGCGCGCTCACCAGCACCGGCAAGCTCGTGGCCGCCCGCAGCCTCGACAGCCGGCTCGACACCTCCCACGTCGGCGAGCCCGTCCCGTGGGGCGCTTCGCTCCCCTCCCCCGACCTGATCGACCGGATCGAGATCCGCCGCGGCACCAAGCTCCTGGCCGAGCGCGACCGCAGCGCGGCAGCGCCGACCGTGCAGTGGACCGACCCGCCGAAGGCCGCGGCGGCCGCCGCGGCCACCGGCCGCAAGACCGTCCGCTGGACCGCCGGCGACCGCGACCGCGACCGGCTCAGCTACGCCGTCGACTGGAGCCGCGACGGCGGGCGCACGTGGACCGCGATCCAGTCCGGGCTGACGGGCCTGTCGAGCGTGATCGACCTCGCCGCCCTCCCCGCCTCCCCCCGCGGCCGCTTCCGCGTGCGCGCCAACGACGGGTTCAACACCACCGGCGACGCCGCCGGCGCGACGCTGCGCGTCCCCAACCACCGCCCCCGCGCCCTGATCGCCGCGCCCCAGGGCCCAGCGGTCGCCGCCGCCGGGTCCGCTGTCGTCCTGAGCGGCGCCGGCCTGGACGTCGACGACGGCAGCGTGCCCGGCCGCCGTCTGCATTGGGCCTCGGACCGCGACGGCCCGCTCGGCGCCGGCGCCTCCCTGACCGCCGCCCGGCTGTCGGTCGGCACGCACCGCATCACCCTGCGGGCCGTCGACTCCGCCGGCGCCGCGGGCGCCGCCGCCGCCCGCGTGGTCGTCACCCCCGGGCCCCGGGACCGCGCCGCCCCGCGAATCGCCTCGGTCCGCCGGACGGGACGGTCATTCGCGATCCGGTTCTCCGAGGATGTCGTCGGCGCCGGGCCGCGGTCGCTCGCCCTGCTCCGCGCCGGCCGACCGGTTGGCGCCACTGTCCGCTACGACGCGGCGCGGCGGACCGCCGTTGTCACGCCGCGCGGGCGGCTGAAGCGGGGGACGCGGCTGGTGCTGCGGGCCGGGAGTCCGATTTCGGATCTCGGTGGCCGGCGGCTGGGTGCTCAGCAGGTGGGGGTTGCGGTGGGGTGAGGTGGGCTGTGGGGCGCTCGCGCTGGGCGTGGCGCGGTTGCTCCGTCAGCCGCCGCGGGTCGGGGCAGGACGACGCCTTCGGCAGGTGAGCGTCGGGACGCTGATGCTGAGCGCGGCGTGGTTCACCCCCGCGGCTGCCGCACTGTCAGACCCGCGGGCCTGGCGGCGACCGCCCCGGCATGACGAACGCACGACCCGACCGGCCCGGCTCGCTCGCGAGCCAGCTCGCTGCCGGTCACGCGCTCATCGGTGACGACCGCGTGGACTTCACCTCCCTGAGCGACCGCGACCGGCGCCTGGCCGCCCTCGCGCTCATGGAGTGCGTCATGGACAGTTCGGAGCGAACCATCGCCGTGGTCGAGGAGACGCTGGCGATGGTCGGCCTGCTCGCCTCGCTGTGCGGCGTGACGGTCGAGGAGGTCAGCGCCGTCGCCCGGCACGCCGCGGGCGAGCCGCCGACCCGCGGGCGCTAGCCGGCGCCGCGCCCCGTCAGCCGGCGGCTGACGGGGGCGACTGGGGGAACTCGCGTGCGGTCTGGCGGCGCAGCACCTCGGTGCCGAAGAGGGCGAGAGCGAGGAACACGATGATGCCCGCCGGCTTGCCGGTGGCGGGGATCGGGTTCCAGATGAAGATCGCGACCATGATCGCCGCGGTGATGGCGAAGGTCGCGCCCGGCTGCTCCCGCAGGAACGGCGCGATCGCGCGGCGGGCCTTCACGGCCAGACGCGCGGGGCCGGCGAACCAGGCGGCGAGGATCAGCGGGATGCCGACGATCACGAACGCGCCGGCGATCTCGCTGAGCATCGACGTGGCGATCGAGATGATCTCCTTGGCCGCCGGGATGTTCGCGTCGTTCTTGACGAGCGACGACACCGTTTCGGACTCGATGATCGAGCGCCCGCCGAGCACGAGCACGCCGGCGAGGATGATCGCGAAGCCGACGGTCATGAGCGCCTTGCGGCGCCGGCCGGTCGCCAGGGCGATCGCCAGCGCGTAGAGCAGCGGGACGAGGATCGTCAGCAGCAGCGCCAGGCCCTTGAGCGCCTTGCCGCCGTCCTGCACGACCTTGAGCTGATTGGACTTGAGGACCTGCAGCTTGGCGACGTCGGGCGGGAGCTTGGAGCTGACGTTCGGCAGGCCCAGGCGGTTGGTGATGTCGGAGATGATCTTGCTGAGGTCGAGGGTCACCACCCCGCCGGAGGCTTGGAGCACGCCCTTGTCGCCCTCCACGATGTTGACGAAGGTCTGGTCGGCGGCCCGGTTGGCCTGCTTCCAGATCTGCTGGACCTTGGCATTGGCCAGCGCCCGCTCGGCGGCGGAGATCGCGGCGTTCTCCAGCGCCCCCGCGGCGGGCGCCGCCAGCGGCTGCAGCTGCGCGGGCAGCCGCGCCTTGATCTCCGCGGCGACGTCGACGTTGGCATAGAGCTCGTCGACGAGGTAGTTGGCGGTCGCGGTGCGGATCGCCTTGCTCTCCAGCAGCTGCGTGCTCGTGTTCGCCCAGTTGTCCGGGTTGAACAGCTGCCGGTTGGCCCACACCGCGAAGATGGCCACGATCGCCAGGACCGTCGTGGCCCAGATCAGCACCTGCACGAGAATCCAGCGGCCCCGACTGCTCTTCTCGGCCGGCGTGCTCTTCTCGGCCGGCGTGCTCGCCTCGGCGGGCTCCCGGGACTCGGCGGTCACGGGCGGCTCGCTCGCCGCGTCCGGACCCGGCGTGGCGGGGGCCGGCGTGTCGGTCGCGGGGGCTTCTTCTGGTCGATCCTGGTCGGGCATCGCGCGACCCTACTACGGGAAAGGTTCCAGCGGCCAGCTCGTGGCGCGCTTCACGACCCTCCGGAGCCTCCGCCACGCCCGTGGAACACCGATTCTCGAAGCATCCGGCGGAACCACTCGCGGAAGGCGTCGCCGGTCCAGCCCTCGCGATGCACGAGGCGGAAGTAGGTCTCGACGCTCGCGATGACGACCGTCGTCGCGACGAGCTCGCCGAACTCGACGTCGCTGCGGAGCCACTCCCGCTCGCGGCACACCTCCAGCAGCCGGCGGATCTGGCGGCTGACGCCGGCGAGCAGCTCGCCGAGGTAGGCGTCGAGCTCGGGGTCGCTGGCCGCGGCCCCGACCAGCGCGCGGGTGATGAGCGCCGAGCGCTCGTGCACCGCGGTCTGCTCTTCGACGAAGAAGGCGATCGCCTCGTCACGGTCGGCGATCGCGGCGAACCGCCGGCCGACGTCCATGTCGAGGATGCTGACGTCGCCGATGTGGCCGAACGCGGTGAACTCCACCGCGTTGATCATCAGCGCCGCCTTCGGGCCCTGGGCCTGCACCGTCTCGACGGACACGCCCGCGGCCTCGGCGACCTTGGCGAGGGTGGTCTGCCGGTAGCCGAGGGCGGCGAACAGCTCGGCCGCGGCCGCGACGACGCGCTTGCGGGTGTCGGCGGCCTGGCGCTCGCGCAGCGCCGAGCGGTAGGCGCGCGGAGCGTCCGGCTTCGGCCGGTCCGCGTCGCCAATTGACTTGCGTGCCATAGTGGTCAATACTACGCCATGCAGGTCGTCATGGACACCCACAGGGAGCGGTCCCATGAACATCGTCATCGCGTCGGTACCGATCCACGGTCACGTGACTCCGCTGCTCGGCGTCGCACGGCCCCTCGTGGCACGAGGCGATCGGGTGCGCTTCATCACCGGTGCCCGGTTTGCGGACGCGGTGACCGCGACCGGAGCGATGCACGTGCCGCTCCCGGACGACGCCGACTTCGACGACCGGCTCGATCTCGCCGAGCGGTTCCCCGAACGGACGGCGCTCTCCGGCGTGAAGGCGCTCGCGTTCGACGTGGAGAACGTGTTCGTCAGGCCGGGGAGGGCCCAGCACGACGCCGTGATGGCGGCCCACGCCGCCGAGCCGGCCGACGCCGTGCTGGCCGACCCCGCCTTCGCCGGGGGCGCCTTCGTCCTCGGCCACCGGCGGCCGCACCGCCCGGCCGTCGTCGTGGGCGGGGTGCTGCCGCTGTCGCTCGCGAGTCGTGACGTCGCGCCGTTCGGGATGGGCCTGCCCCCCGCGCGGCGGTTCAACCGCACCCGGAACCGGGCGCTGAGCGCCGTCAGCCGGCCGCCGTTCCGGGGTGTCGAGCGCCTTGCCGCTGACACGAACCGCTCGCTGCACGGCGTGCCCCTCCCCCATCCCGTCCTCGACTGGGCGAGCCGCGCCGATGCGATCGCGCAGTTCACGGTCCCATCGTTCGAGTACCCCCGCAGCGATGCGCCAGGCACGATCCACTTCATCGGCCCGATCACGACCCCCGGCACCCCGGCACCCCGCCCCGACTGGTGGGGCGACCTCGACGGGCCGCGTCCCGTGGTGCACGTGACGCAGGGAACCATTGCCAACAAGGACCTGGGACAGCTCATCGGGCCGGCGCTCGACGCGCTCGCCGACGAGGACGTGCTCGTGGTCGTCTCGACCGGCGGGCGGCCGATCGACGCGTTGCCCGCGCTTCCCGGCAACGCCCGCGCGGCGGAATACATCGACCACGACGAGCTCCTGCCGCACGTCGACGCGTTCGTCACCAACGGCGGGTACGGCGGCGTCCAGAAGGCGCTCCGTCACGGCCTCCCCATCGTGGCGACCGGCGGCAAGGAGGACAAGCCCGAAGTGGGCGCCCGCATTGCCTGGTCCGGCGCCGGGGTCAGGATCCGCGCCGAGCAGCCCCGCCCGCAGCAGCTGCGCCGCGCGATCCGCGCCGTGCTCGACGACCCGTCGTACAAGGCGGCGAGCGGCCGCATCGCCGCCGACATGGCGGCAGCGCCGGGGGTTGACGGGCTGTTCCGCGTGGTTGATGCAGTGTGCGGCAGGAATGGCGCCGCGGGCGACGGGCAGGGACTGAGCGGGCGCGGGGCCCGAGAAGTGCCAGCCAAAGACGCGCGCGACGGCTGAATGGCTTCCCGACGCGGAACGGGAACACCGGAATCCAGGCGGCGTCAGCTGACGAGCCCGACGACGCCCTTGATCACGAGCAGCACGCCGAGCGCGGCGAACCCGCGGACCGCGAACACGTGCGCGTGGCGCTTGACCCACGCCTTGGCCCGCTCGATCGCCTGCGGAGTCCGATCGGGCGCCACCGTGAACGCGATGAACGGCACCTCGAGCAGCCAGAGCATGACCACGTTGAAGCCGATGACGAGCAGCACGGTCTCCGGCGTCGAGTAGTCCAGCTTGTGGATCTGATCGAGGCCGGCCAGGTACGAGGCGCCGGGCAGCGTCAGGAGCGCGCCCACGACGAACGTCGTGCGGGCAGATCCCTTGCTCAGCTCGCGCTGCCAGCGGGGCGGCCCCTTGTCGGGCTTGGCCGCCTTGCGCGCGCGCCGGCGCTCGCGCAGGCGCTCATCACGTCCGGTATGGAGGACGAAGGCGATCGCCAAGGCAATGGCCCCCAGCCCGATGTCGACCGCGGGACTGATCGTGTTCTGGGCCGTGTTGGTCGCGCTCGAACCCGACAGCGAGAACACGATCACCAGCCCGAGCGTGATGCTCGTCAGGTACGCACCCAGCAGATAGCCGAGCATCAGCCGCGCCGGCTTGTCGAGCAGCAGCATCACCGTGGTGGCAGCGACCAGCGTCGGGTTCAGCGACGCCGTCAGGGAGAGGAGGATGACCTCGCTCATCGCACGCGACGGACCCGGCCGCCGGGTTGAACGCCAACCATCCGCGGGACCCTAACCGGAACGTAGACGTTCTGCGCGCCGTCAAGCTGCGCGCGGCCGGCACCGGCGGGGGTGGCATTGACAACCCATCCGACGGCGTGAGCCGCCGCACCGATCCGATCCATCGGCCACGGACGACCGCCATGGACCCCGTCATCCTGCCGGACGATCGCTTGCAGATGCTCCCGCCGCCGCAGCCTGGCGGTCCACCTGACCTTCGAACTGACGCTCGGCGCGGTTGGGTTCATCCGCGCGGCTGAAGCCGCCCCCACACCTCATCCGGCACCGGCGAGAGCAGCCCGCATCGGACCTGCACCGGCCTGCTTTCGTGGCGCTCGACCACCACGACGACCCCGAGACATCTGAGTAGGCAGGATGGCCGGCCGCCGCAAGTCGAATCTCCTCGGCAGATCGCCGAGCCTGGCTGGCTCAGCAGCCGGTTGCGTCGCGCAACGTGCGACACGCCTGGGCCATGCGCCCGGGAGAAAGCGCCGTGATCCGGCGCCGGAAGGCCGTGCGGGGAATGGTGTGGACGTTGTCGAAGTTGACCACGCACTCGGTGGGGACGCCGTCGTCTGCCGGGGTGAGCGGGAGCTCTGAGACGAGCTCACGGCGGGTCCGCGTCAGCGCGGCGACAACCACCGATCCGATGCTGTCGGCGACCGGATCGCGGGTCAGCACGAGCACCGGCCGGTCGCCGCCGGGCGTGGCCGCGAACCACAGTTCACCTCGCTGCATCGTCCCAATCGGCCCAGTCCTCAGCCGGCCCCCAGTCGGCGATCTCCGCCAGCGAGCGCTCCGCCTCAGTCGCCGGCGAGCGCTCCCACTTCGCAGCGTCATGCTCGCCTCGCAGCCCGACGAGATGGCGGTGAAGCGCATCGCGCAAGATCTCGGACCGGTCGACGCCGAGGGCCTGCGCCCAACGCGTGACCTCGGCGGCGTCGGCATTCGGGACGCGAAAGCTGAGCATTGTCATACATCAGAGACTAGCACGTATGACACTGGCTCGCAGCGGGTCGTCACGCTCTGGCCGCGGCGGTGGCCCGCACGCATGAAGATCGGCGGCCACTGCGACGCCGGCGGCGACATCGCCTGGCTGCGCTTCGAGGGATATGACCCGACAACCGCGGTCGCCGAGGAGATCGAAACCGGCCTGCGCGAGACCGATCCAGCCACGGGCGTCATCGTCGGACTCGAGCACTGGCAGGCCAGCACGACGCTGCCCGCCGATTTCTTGCAGATGCTCCGCCGCCGCAGCTGGCGTCGCCGCCTGATCTTCGAGGCGCGGGCGGATTCGAGGCGTCGGCCGATTCGAGCCGCTGACTCCTTCAGAGCAGGGGAACGACCGAGGAAGCCGCCGGACGGACTCGAACCGTCGACCCCTTCATTACGAGTGAAGTGCTCTACCAGCTGAGCTACGGCGGCGGGGGCGCGGGGCTTCCCGCGCGCGGTAGGCATCGTAGCCGCACTGGGGCCCGGCGGCCTGCCCGCGGAGGGCGGCTGGCCGGCCGCGCCCCGCCCAGGCGGCCTGCGTTCGGCGGGCGGCTGGCCGGCCCCGGCCCCGTCCAGCCGCGCGTCCGGCGGCCGCCGGACCCCGGAGGACCGCCCCAGCCGTGCGGTCATCGCAGGACCGTGAACCTCACCGTCACCGGCCGGGACGCGTTGCCGGCGGCGTCGCGGGCGACGAGCACGAGGCGGTGCACGCCGGGCGCGAGCGGGCGGCGGCCGAGGCGGCCGGTGAAGGCGATCCGGGCCGGGCCGGCGCGCAGCGGCCGCGTCAGGGTGCCGTCGCGCGACCACGCCGTGCAGGCGCCCCGCTTCGGGCGGCGCGTCGCGATCCGGCAGGCCCACCGCCGGCCGGATCTGACTCGCCGCCCGAAACGCTGGCGCTGCACCGTCACGGTCAGCCGCGCGCGCTCGGAGACGCGCAGCGCCAGGACGGTGCCGCGGCCGGCGGGCCGCGCGGCGGCCGCGCTCTGCGCGCTCCCCCCGGCCGCCGTGCTCCCCGCCGGCCCCGCGGCGACGGCTGCGGTCAGCGCCGTCGCCCGGGATCCCACCCGGAAGCGCGACCGCGAGAGCCGCACCTCCGAGAGCCTGGGCGCCGTGCGGTCGCGCACCGCCGGAGGCGGCGGGAGCGTGCCGCCTGCCCGCCCGCAGTCGGCCCGCAGGGCGTGGAGGTAGGTCTGGGTGAAGTCCGGGCTCGCCGGGGCGGCGGCCATCCGGCCGGAAGTCGTGAACACGGCGCACGCGCCGTCCGCCGTCACCGAGGTCACCGCCGGGTTCAGGTCGTTCCCCGCCGGCTCGCCGGAGCCGAGGCGGCGCGACACGAGCCGGGTCGCGCCGGCAGCCAGGTCGCGGACGAAGACGCTCGCCAGCCCCCGCACGCGCGCGCCGTTGACGATGAGCGTCGGCTCTGCAAAGGCGAAGGCGAGGGTGCCGCCGTCCGCGCTCAGCACCCCTGGGGAGACGCTGCCGACGAACGGCGCGCCCCCGGCGCCGTCGCGCCGTCCCGCGATCTCCAGCGTGCCGGCCGCGAGATCGCGGACGAAGAGCTTGGGCTGGAAGGACGTCTCGCCGAGGTTCGACGCGCCCGAGCTGAACGCGATGCGGGTGCCGGTGCGGCTGATCGAGGGCCGATTGCTCCCGCCGTTGGCCTTGATGTCGCCCGCGATGCCGGCCGGGAGGGCGCTGACCAGGCGCGTCGTGCCGGTGTCGAGGCGGCGCACGTGCACGTCGCCCAGGGCGTCGCTGTCGCCGTCGCCGAGGTTGGTCGCCCGGCTGACGAAGGCGACGCTGCGGCCATCGCCGCTGAGCACCGGCTCGGTCGAGCCGGCGTTGCCCTTGGCTCCCGCCGCCCCGTCGGCGCGGCTCGCCAGCAGCGTCTGCCCGTCGGCGAGCACGCGCACGTGCACGTCGGTGGCCGCGTCGGTGTCGCCGTCGCCCAGATTGGTCGCCGCCGACTCGAACGCCACGCGGGCCCCGTCGTCGCTGATGGTCGGCGTGCTGCTGAAGCCGTTGGCCGGCGCGCCGCCGGCTCCGTCGGCCCGGTCCACCCGCACCGTCTGGCCGGCGGCGAGGTCGCGCACGAAGATCCGGGTGCCGCCGTCGCGGTCGAAGGTCACGAAGGCGACGCGCCGGCCGTCGGCGCTGAGGTGCGCCTGCACCGACTCGCCCCCGAGCGGGGCGCCGTCCGGCCCGTCCTCGCGGCTGGCCAGCACGGCCGCGCCGGTGACGGTGTCGCGCACGAACACCGACATGCCCGCACTGGCCGGCGCCCCCAGCCCGCGGGCGTCGGAGGAGAACGCCACGAAGCGCCCGTCGGCGCTGGCCGACCCGCCGGACGCGCTGCCGCCCGCGTTGAGGAAGGGTGCAGCGCCCGGCGGGCGGGACACGGCGATCGTCGAACCGGGCGTGAGGTCGCGGGCGGCGACCACGATCGCCCGCGGCTCCAGGCCGCCGACGAGTGCTGTCTGCGCCCCAAAGACGACGCGGCTGCCGTCACCGCTGACGGATGCGGTGATCTCGACCCCGTTGACGGGCGCGCCGCCGGCGCCGTCGGCGCGGCTGGCCAGCAGCATCTCGTTGCCGCGGCGCACGTAGATGTCGGTGCGCGCCGCCGTCGCGTCGGCGGGGTCGAGGTTGGTCGCCGCGGTGCGGAACGCCACGGTCTCGCCGCTGTCGTCGATGCTCGCGACCGTCGCGGCGCCGTCGGCCTTGGCGCCCGCGGCGGTGATGCTCAGCAGCTGGGTGGCGCCCGACGTCAGCGACCGGCGGTAGGCGTCGGGATCGGGCGTGGGGTCGTTGGCGTTGTCGAACTGGGTCGATCGCGAAGTGAAGGCGACGAACTGCCCGTTCCCGCTGATGGCGGCGTCCCCGGAGTCGCCGTTGCCCACCTGGCCGGCGCCGTCGGCCCGGCTGACGAGCACGGTCTGCGCCGCCGAGACGTCGCGGACGTAGACGTCGTCGCGGCCGTTCGTGTCGGCCGGATCCAGCTGCGCCCCGCCCTCCGTGGTGAACGCCACGCGCGCGCCGTCGCCGCTGATCGAGGGGTCCTCGGACCGGTCGTCAGGCGGGACCGCCCCGGCGGCCCCGGTGGCGCGGCTCACCAGGACCGTGGTCCCGCCGTTCAGGAGCTCACGCCGGTAGACGCGCTTGGATCCGGGGAGCGCCACGGGCGTGAGGTTCGACGCGAAGCTGGCGAAGGCCACGTGCGAGCCGGTGGCGTCGATCGCGGGCTCGAGGGACGAGCTGTCGCCGGTGGCGCCCAGGCCCGTCGCGCGGCTCACCAGGTCGGTCCGGCCCGTGCCGAGATCGCGGAGATAGACGTCCTCGTGCGCGTTGGCGTCGGCGGGTGCGAGCGGGCCGTCGCAGACGAACGCCACCCGGGCGCCGTTCGCGCTCAGGGCCGCGTCGGAGCAGTCCTGATGCGCGGGCTCGCCCGCCGCACCGTCGGCGCGGCTCGCGAGTGTCACGGCCCCGGTCGCCGTGTCCTTCACGTAGACGTTCGTCACGCCGTCGTCGTCGTCGGGCGACAGGCCGTCGGCGGCGGAGGTGAAGGCGACGAAGCGCCCGTCGCGGCTCGCGCCCTGCGCCCCGACGGAGGAGTCCGCGACCGGCGTAGCCAGGAGGCCGAGCAAGTCGGGCGTGCCCGAGATCGCCACGGTCGACCCGGCGGGGATCGACGCGGCGCGAGCCGGTGCGGGCAGCGCGACGGCTGCGCAGGCGAGCGCCGCGAGAATGAGCGCCGCGGCGGCGCGCGGAGCGCTGGCTGCGGTCGGTGGCTGGCGGTGGTATCCCATGGACAGGGAGATCCCTCGCCGCCGGGATCCTTCCCCGACCGGACGAATCGCACACTTGGATCCGACTGCGCCGGCCGGGTGCGGGGCCGTCACATGCGCCCGGAACGCCTTCGCCCCGGTGCGAGAATGCCCCAATGCGCTCCTACGTCCGCCTCCTGCGCCAGCCGGGCCTGGGCCTGCTGTTCGGGGCGGCGCTGCTGGCCCGGATGCCCTATGGGGTCAACGGGATCGCCGTGCTGCTGTTCCTGCGCGAGGAGACGGGGTCGTTCGCGGTGCCGGGCGCGGCGTCAGCCGGCCTGGCGATCGGCCTGGGCGTCGGCGCGCCGCTGATGAGCCGGGTGGTCGACCGGCGCGGCGCGGGCGTCATCGCGCCGCTCGCGGTGGCGAACGCGGGCTCGCTGATCGGGCTGGTCCTCGCCGGGTCGGCCGGCGCCCCGCCGGTCGTCCTCGTCGCCCTCGCCACGCTCGGGGGCCTCATGTTCCCCCCCACCCCGTCGGTGCTGCGCGCGCGGCTGCCGGGGCTCGTCGGCGCCCAGCCCGACCTCGTGCGCCTCGGGTTCGCGCTGGACTCCGTGCTCCTGGAGGCGGCGTTCGTCATCGGGCCGCTGGGCGTCGGAGTGATCGCCGCGGTCGCGGGCGCCGCCGAGGCGCTGATCCTGTCGGCCGCCACGATCCTCGTCGGCAGCCTCGCCTTCCTGGCGGCGCTGCCCGCCGCCGGGCCGCCCTCCGAGCACGCGCGCGCCGGGGGCATGTGGGGGGCGCTGGCCTCGCCGGGCCTGCGCGCGCTCATCGCGACGATGATCCCGCTCGGCATCGGGTTCGGGGCCATCGAGCTCGCCCTCACGGCGTTCGGCCGGGAGGAGTCCGGCGCCGCGGCCGCGGGCGCGCTGCTCGCGGCGTGGGCCGTCGGCAGCACGGTGGGCGGGCTGCTCTACGGGCCGTGGTCGGCGCGGAACCTGTCGGTGTCCGAGGTCTTCGTGCGCATCTCGTTCGTGCTGCCCGCCGGGTTCGCGCTGCTCGCGCTGGGGTGGTCGGTCGTCTCGATGGCGATCCTCGCCGTCCCCGCGGGGCTGGCGATGGCGCCGCTGCTCGCCTCGCGCAACGAGCTGGCCGGGGCGCTGGCCCCGCGGGGCCGCGCGACCGAGGCGCTCACCTGGCCGCTCACCGCGCTCATGGCCGGCATCGCGCTGGGCGCAGCGGCCGCCGGCGTGCTCGTCGACGCCGCCGGGTGGCAGGCGGCGGTCGCCGCCGGCGTGGGCGCCGCGCTGGCCGGCGCCGTGCTCACCCTGGCCTGGCGGTCGGTCCTGGAGCCGGCCGCGGCACCCGCGGGCGAGCCCGCGCCCGCGCGCGTGTGACGCACCTCCCCCGCGCGCCGCGCGCACCCGAGTACCCTCACTCGCCGATGCCCGCCCCGCCCGACGTCCGGCTGCCGGTCCCGCTCCAGTCCCTCGGGTTCATGGTCCGCGAGGCGCCGCTCCTGCGGCGCCTGCAGCGCGAATACGGCGATGTCTTCACGCTGCGCATCGGCGGCGGCCTGCCGCCGTTCGTGGTCATCGCCGACCCGGCGCTGGTCAAGGCGGTCTTCACCGGGGACCCCGCGCTGCTCCGGGCCGGCGAGGGCAACGAGATCCTCGAGCCGGTCGTCGGCTCCACCTCGGTGCTCCTGCTCGACGGGGCGGCGCACCTGCGCCAGCGCAAGCTGCTGCTCCCCTCCTTCCAGGGCGACCGGATGCGCCTCTACGGCGACCTGATCACCGAGGTGATCGATGCCGAGATCGACGGCTGGCCGGTCGGCGAGCCCTTCGCGCTGCACCCGTGCACGAACCGGTTCGCGCTGCGGGTGATCCTGCGCGCGGTCTTCGGGATCGAGGACGCCGGCCGGCTCGCCGACCTCGAGCGGCTGCTCCCCGGCATGCTCGACCTCGGGCAGTGGGGCACGATGCTGCCGTTCGTCCAGCACGACCTCGGCCCGCGCAGCCCGTGGGGCCGCTTCCTGCGCGAGCGCGACGCCGTCGACGCGATCCTGTTCGACGAGATCGCCCGGCGCCGCACCGACCCCGCGACTCCCGACCGGACCGACGTGCTCTCGCTCATGGTCCAGGCCCGGTTCGAGGACGGCACGGCGATGACCGACCAGGAGCTGCGCGACGAGTGCCTCACGATGCTCGTCGCCGGGCACGAGACCACGGCCACGACGCTGGCCTGGACCTTCGAGCGCCTCACCCGCCACCCGCAGGCGCTGGCCCGGCTGGCCGCCGAGGCGCGGAAGGGCGAGTCCGCCGATTTCGCCGACGCCGCGGTCAAGGAGACGATGCGCGTGCGCCCCGTCCTGAACTACGCGATGCGCCGGCTCCCGGAGCCGATCCGGCTCGGCGAGTGGGACATCCCGGCCGGGCACCAGCTCGCGATCTCGCTCCTGCTCGTCGGCCTGCGCGAGGACGCCTACCCCGAGCCGCTGGCCTGGCGGCCCGAGCGCTTCCTGGACGGCGCGCCCGACGCCTACACCTGGATCCCCTTCGGCGGCGGCGTGCGCCGCTGCCTCGGCGCGGCCTTCGCCCAGTACGAGATGCGGATCGCCGTGCAGCGGATCGCCGCCCGGGCCGGCCTCGCGCCGTCGGCGGCGCCGGGCGAGCGGCGCCGGCGCCGGGCGATCACGATGGTGCCCGAGCACGGGGCGCTGATCACGGTCACGCGGCGCGAGCCCGCCGCGGCGGCGGCGCCGGGCCCGGCGCTGGCCGCGGCCTGAGGCCGGCTACCCGGGCAGCCGGCAGCGCCGGGCTCGATCGCCCGCGCCGCCAGGTGCGCATCGGTCGTGAGGTTTCCCCCGGTCCCCGCCTCGCCCAGCAGGCCCCGAAGGATCCCGGCGTGACGGGCCGTGGGCTGCGCGACGATCGCTGCTTCGGGCCGCCTGGCCGCAGCGATCCCGTCGGCCCGGTTGACGCGGGCCCCCAACCCCGGCAAGGTGGTCGGCGGGGAGAGGTCACGGCCCGGGGGACCCGGGCACGGGTCTCGCGTTCCCGCTGAATTCGATGGTTCCCTCGACGAACGCAGGAGGTGTGGCATGGCAGCCGTGATCGGCGCGTCCACCGGCTGGTGGGTGGGACTCGCGCTCGGGGTCGTGGTGGTCCTGGTGGTGGCGGTGATCGTGATCACGATCCTCCTGCTGGCCCGGAAGATCTCGCGCCAGGCGAAAGCCGCCGTCGCGGGCCTCGAGGCGCTGGAGGCGCAGACCGACGCGCTCGCCGGGATCGACCGCATCAACGACTCCGGCGTGCGCATCCTGCACTCGGCGCGCGCGCTGCGGAAGGTGGCGGTGGGCCGATGACGCTTCCGCTCGCCGCCACGGTCACGACCCTGTGGACCGTGGCGCTGATCATCGGCCTGGTGGCCGCGCTGATCGTCGCGGTCCTGCTCGCCGTCCTCGTGAAGACCGTCGGGGACATCGACACCTCCGTCGGCCGCCTGCTCGCCGTCGCGGGCAAGGTCGGCGCCAACACCGCCCACATCCCGAAGCTCGAGGCCACGGCGCCCGTGCTCGGGCTCATCGTCGAGGAGGCCGTGGTGCAAGACGGCTACATGAACGCCCTGACCGACGGGTACGGTGGGGCATGAGCACGGTCCACACCCTCGTCCTGCTCAGCGTGATCCTCGCCGTGATCGTCGTCGCGGTCGTCGCCGCGGCGCTGATCCTGGTCCGGAAGAAGCTGGAGTCCATCTCGGAGGGGCTGGCCACGCTGGGGTCCGCCCTCACCACAGTCGAGTCCGAGCACCTCAAGCCGCTCGAGCCCGCCGTCACGGCGATCAACGCCCAGTTCGACACGATCCTCGGCGCGCTGCCAGGGATCGGCGCCAAGGCGGCCATCGTCGCCGAGAGGAGGCCGTCATGACGCTCTACTGGATCGGCTCGCTGGTCCTGCTGCTCGTCGTCTTCCCGATCGTCGTGGTCCTGCTCCACGGCGTGCTGAAGGCCGCCCGCAGCATCGTGCCAAGCGTCGAGCAGATCTCCGCGGCCGCCCGCGCCGGGTCCAAGGACCTCGACGCGGTGCCGCTGCTGCTCACCACCCAGCAGCAGGCGATCGACACCGTCGCCGGGGTCGCGCACTACGGCGGCTCCCTCGATGTGATTCTCGACGACGCGACGACGGGAGCGCCGGCATGACCGCCCCCGCCGCCATCCTCATCGTTGCGGTCGTCCTGATCGTCGCCGCGCTCGCCGTCTACCTGATCGCCACGATCTTCGCGCTGTCCAAGATCGCGTCGGGCCTGGACGACACGATCGCGGCCGTCGGCGAGATCCTCGAGAAGACCAAGCCCGTCGAGGAGGTCGTCACGACGATCAACACCCACCTCGACGCCGGCGTGGACGCGCTCGAAGGCCTGCTCGTGAAGAAGGCCGGCATGGCCGACGCGCTCGGCCTGGTCGACGGCATCTACCCCGGCGCCGCGGCGGCCGGCTTCCGGAACTTCCCGGACAGCGGCAGCACCAAGGCGCCGCGGATCGCCGAGGTCTACACGCGCGGGGTCCTCACGCTCGCGCGCCTGGGCCGCGAGGCGCCCATCGCCGCGGCGAGCCCGGACGGGCCCGCCGTGCGCAACGCCGAGCGCAGCGCCGGGGCGGCGATGAGCCTGTACCCCGACGGGCGGCAGACGCGCCCGGAGACGCTGCCGCGCTCGCCGGTCATCGGCACCGACGCGCCGGTGCAGTACGAGCCGAGCGCCTCGCCGGGCGTGCGGCCGCACGCGCCGGGGGCGACCACCGTTCTCGACCCCGAGGGGAGGCCCGATGCAGACACCGGCGCCGTTTGACTACGAGCGGGCCACGAGCGTCGACGGCGCGATCGCCGCGCTGCAGCGCCTGGGCCCGGACGCCCGGATCATCGCGGGCGGGCACAGCCTGCTGCCGATGATGAAGCTGCGCCTCGCCAACCCCGGGCACCTGATCGACATCAACGACCTCGAGTCCGAGCTGTCGTACATCCGCGAGGCGGGGGACGAGATCCGGGTCGGGGCGCTCACGCGCCACGTCGACCTGCTCGAGTCCGACCTCCTCGCGGAGTGGTTCCCGGTCTTCCGCGACGCCGAGCAGGTCATCGCGGACCCCGTCGTGCGCAACCGCGGGACGATGGGCGGGTCGCTCTGCCAGGCCGACGCGGCCGAGGACCTCTCGGCCGTCTGCTCGGCGGTGAAGGCGCGCGTCGTCATCCGCGGGGCCCAGGGCGAGCGCGTCGCGACGATGGGCGACTTCCACATCGGCCCGTACATGACCGCCGTCGGCGCGGGCGAGATGCTCACCGAGGTGCGGCTGCCGCGGCGCCCGGGCGGCGGCAGCGCCCACGAGAAGGTCGAGCGGCGCGCCGGCGACTGGGCGATCGCCGCGGCCTCGGCGGCGGTGTGGCTGGACGCCGGCACGATCGCCGACGCGGGCATCGGCCTGAGCGCCGTGGGCCCGGTGACGATCGAGCTGACCCGGGCCGAGGAGCTGCTCCGCGGCCAGACGCCGTCGGACGACCTCTTCGCCCAGGCCGGCGCGATCGCGTCGGAGGACTGCGCCCCGACGTCCGACGGGCGCGGGCCCGTCGACTACAAGCGCCATCTCGCCGGCGCCCTGACCACCCGCGCCCTGCGCCGGGCGACCGCCCGCGCGCTGCACCAGGAGGCCTGACCCATGCAGGTGACGATCACGATCAACGGCGAGGCGGTGACGCGCGACATCGAGCCGCGGCTGCTGCTCGTGCACTTCATCCGCGACACCCCGGGCCTGACCGGCACGCACTGGGGCTGCGACACGTCGAACTGCGGCGCCTGCGTCGTGCTGATGGACGGCAAGCCGCTCAAGTCGTGCACGACGCTGGCGGTCATGTGCGAGGGCCACGAGATCCGCACGGTCGAATCGCTCGAAGTGGACGGCCGGCTCGACCCGGTCCAGCAGGGCTTCCACGAGAAGCACGCGCTGCAGTGCGGGTTCTGCACCCCGGGGATGCTGATGACCAGCCGCGCGCTGCTGGACGAGAACCCCGACCCCACCGACCTCGAGATCCGCACGGCGATCTCGGGCGCGATCTGCCGGTGCACCGGGTACCAGAACATCGTGGCCGCAGTCCGCTGGGCTGCCGAGCACGACGCCGCCGCGACGAACCAGGAGGCCTGATCGATGGCAACCGTCGAGAACCTGCCGAGCCCGGACACCGAGCGGCCGATCGGGTTCGGCCGCCTCAAGCGCAAGGAGGACGCGCGCTTCATCCGCGGCCAGGGCACCTACCTGGACGACATCCGCCTGCCGGGCATGGTGCACGGCGCGATCCTGCGCAGCCCCTACGCCCACGCGCGCATCGTCTCGATCGACACCTCCCAGGCGCTGGCGCACCCGAACGTCGCCGCGGTCGTCACGGCCAAGGACCTCGAGACGCTCGGCCTGGCCTGGATGCCGACGATCTCCTACGACACCCAGGCGGTCCTGGCCGGGGACAAGGTCCGCTTCCAGGGCCAGGAGGTCGCGTTCGTGATCGCGACCGACGAGTACTCGGCCCGCGACGCGCTGGCGCTCATCGACGTCGAGTACGAGCCGCTGCCGGCGATCGTCAACGCCCGCAAGGCGCTAGACCCGGATGCGCCGCTGATCCGCGACGACAAGGAAGGCCAGCGCGACAACCTCGCCAGCCCCACCTGGGAGGCTGGCGACGAGGAGGCCACCGAGCGCGTCTTCGCCGAGGCCGACACGGTCGTGACCCGCGACATCATCTACCCGCGCTGCCACCCGGCGCCGCTCGAGACGTGCGGCATGATCGCCGACTTCAACCCCGAGACGGGCCAGCTGGACATCTACAACGGCAACCAGGCCCCGCACGTGCACCGCACCGTCTACGCGCACGTCGCCGGGCTGCCCGAGCACATGATTCGGATCATGTGCAACGACATCGGCGGCGGCTTCGGGAACAAGGTGCCGATCTACCCCGGCTACGTCTGCGCGATCGCCGGCTCGATCGTCGCCGGCGTCCCGGTCAAGTGGGTCGAGGACCGCACCGAGAACCTCACGTCGACGGGCTTCGCCCGCGACTACATTATGCGCTCGTCGATCTGCGCCAAGGACGGGAAGGTCACCGGCCTGAAGGTCGACGTGATCGCCGACCACGGCGCCTTCGACTCGACCGCCCAGCCGACGAAGTTCCCGGCCGGGTTCTTCCACATCTGCTGCGGTTCCTACGACTTGCAGGCCTCGCACGTGAAGGTCAAGGCGGTCTACACGAACAAGGCGCCGGGCGGGGTGGCCTACCGCTGCTCGTTCCGGATCACCGAGGCCGTCTACCTCGTCGAGCGCATGGTCAACGCGCTGGCGCTCGAGATGGGCGTCGACCAGGCCGACCTGCGCATGCGCAGCTTTATCGGCCCCGAGCAGTTCCCGTACGAGACGACGACCGGCTGGACGTACGACTCGGGCAACTACGCCGAGACGATGCGGGTCGCGATGGACATCGCCGGCTATGACGACCTGCGCCGCGAGCAGGCCGAGAAGCGCGCCCGCGGGGAGCTCATGGGGATCGGCGTCGCCTTCTTCACCGAAGGCGTGGGCGCGGGCCCGCGCAAGCACATGGACATCCTCGGGATGTCGATGAACGACGGCGCCGACCTGCGCGTGCACCCCTCCGGGAAGGCGGTCGTGAGCCTCAGCGCCCAGACGCAGGGCCAGGGCCACGAGACGACCTTTGCCCAGATCGTCGCCGAGGAGCTCGGGATCCCGCCCGAGGACGTCGAGGTGCGCCACGGCGACACCGACCGCTCGCCCTACGGCCTGGGCACCTACGGCAGCCGCTCGACCCCGGTGTCGGGCGCCGCGGTCGCGGTCGTCTCGCGCAAGGTGCGCGACCGCGCCCGCCTGATCGCCGCCACGATGCTCGAGACCCGGCCCGAGGACCTGGCCTGGGAGAAGGGCCGCTGGTACGTGAAGGGCGACCCGGAGCAGGGCGCGCTGATCGAGGACATCGCGGTCCGCGCCTACAGCGGCGAGGCGCTGCCCGAGGGCATGGAGGGCGGCCTGGACGCGCAGGTCATCTACGACCCGCCGAACCTCACCTACCCCTACGGCGCCTACATCGCCGTCGTCGACATCGACCCCGACACGGCGCACGTGAAGATCCGCCGGTTCATCGCGGTCGACGACTGCGGCGTGCGCATCAACCCGATGATCGTCGACGGCCAGATCCACGGCGGCCTGGCCGAGGGGATCGGCATCGCGCTCATGGAGGTCATCACGTTCGACGAGGAGGGCAACTGCCTGAACTCGTCGTTCATGGACTACCTGATCCCGACGGCGCTCGAATGCCCGACGTTCGAGCTCGGCGAGACCGTGACCCCGTGCCCGCACCACCCGCTCGGGGCCAAGGGCGTGGGCGAGTCGCCCAACGTCGGCTCGCCCCCGGCAATCGTCAACGCGGTCATCGACGCGCTGCACCAGACCCACGGCGTCGACCGCATCGACATGCCCTGCACCCCGGCCCGCGTGTGGGCCGCGATGCAGGGCCGGGCCGAGCCGCCGCAGTGAGCGGGCCGGCATGAGCCCCCGGGAGGCCACGGGCACGGCGGAGGGCGAGATCCGCCACCTCGTGCCCGACGTCGAGACGCTCGCGCGGCGCCTGGCCGCAGTCGACTACCTCGTCGACGAGGGCCTCGCGACCGGGATGTTCCTCAGCCTGCGCCTCCCCCAGCCGCTCCTGCTCGAGGGCGAGGCCGGGGTCGGCAAGACCGAGGCGGCCAAGGCGCTGGCCGCGGTGCTCGACACCCCGCTCGTGCGGCTGCAGTGCTACGAGGGGATCGACGCCGCCGAGGCGCTGTACGAGTGGAACTACCCGCGCCAGCTCCTGAGCATCCGCCTGGCCGACACGACCGGCGAGACGCTCACCGAAGCCGACCTCTTCGGCCCGGACTACCTCATCCGCCGCCCCCTGCTGCAGGCGCTGGAGCACCCGGGGCCGCGCCCGGCGGTCCTGCTGATCGACGAGATCGACCGGGCCGACGACGACTTCGAGGCCTTCCTGCTCGAGCTGCTGGCGGAGGCGACGGTCACGATCCCCGAGCTCGGGCCGATCCGCGCGACGCACCCGCCGGTGATCGTGCTCACGTCGAACCGGACGCGCGACCTGCACGACGCGGTCAAGCGCCGCTGCCTGTACCAGTGGATCGACTACCCGAGCCCGGAGCGCGAGGCCGAGATCGTCCGCCGCCGCGTCGAGGGCTCGTCCGCCTCGCTGGCCGTGCAGGTCGTCGGCGCGGTGGCCCGGATGCGCGGCAGCGACGTGCAGAAGCCGCCCGGCATCGCCGAGGCGATCGACTGGCTGGCGGCGCTCGAGCTGCTGGGCGTGGCGCGGCTCGACGCGGCGGCGATCGATCGGACCCTCGGGTCGGTGCTCAAGTACGGCGAGGACCAGGCCGTGCTGCGCGAGGCCGGGCTCGAGACGCTGGTCGGCGCGGGGGAGTGACGCGCGGCCCGATGCCCGAGCAGCCGATCACCGTCGAGACGATCGAGCTGGACCTCCCGGCGCTGGCCGCTGCCTTCGCGCGCCGCCTGCACGCGGCCGGCGTCCCGGTCACCGCGGAGCGGGCGGCCCGCTTCGCCGACGCACTGGCGCTCGTGCAGCCGATCACGCGCCGGCGCCTCTACTGGACGGCCCGCTCCGCGCTCGTGTCGGGCTCGGCGCAGGTTCCGGCCTTCGACGCCGTGTTCGCCTCGGTCTTCGGCGCGGCGGCCGCGCCGTCCGGGCCCGAGTCCGCGGAGCTCCAGCGCGCCCCGGCGCCGCCCGACGAGCGGCCCGCCGGCACGCCGCCCGACGAGCGGCCGGGCGCCGGCGCGGACGCGCCGCCCGCCAGCGACGCCTTCGCGGCGCCGTCGCCTCCGGGCCGGGAGGGCCCCGAGCGCGACGTCGCCGTTCCGGTGGCCGCCAGCGCCGAGGAGGTGCTGCGCGCCAAGCGCTTCGACGCCCTGGCGCCCGGCGAGCTCATCGAGATCCGCCGCCTGATGGAGCGCCTGCGCATCGCCACGCCCGCGCGGCGGACGCGGCGGCGGGAGCGCGCCCGCCACGGCGAGCACGTCGACCTGCGCCGCACGCTGCGGGGGAGCCTGCGCACCGCGGGCGACCCGATCCGCCTGGCCCGCCGGCGCCGGCGCGTCGCCCCCCGGCGCCTCGTGCTGCTGCTCGACATCTCGGGCTCGATGGAGCCCTACGCACGCGCGTACCTGCAGTTCCTGACCTGCGCCGCGGGCGCCGGCCCGCACGCCGAGGCGTTCGTCTTCGCGACGCGCCTGACCCGCTTGACCCGGTCGCTGGGCTCGCGCAACCCCGAGCGCGCGCTGCAGCGGGCGGTCGCCGCGGCCCCCGACTGGTCCAGCGGCACGCGCATCGGCGACGCGCTCAAGGCCTTCAACGACCGCCACGGCCGGCGCGGCATGGCCCGCGGCGCGGTGATCGTGATCCTGTCGGACGGCTGGGAGCGGGGCGACCCCGCCGTCGTGGGCCGGGAGATGGAGCGCCTCGCCCGGCTGGCCTACCGGATCGTCTGGGTCAACCCGCGGGCCGCCGCCACCGGGTTCTCCCCCCAGGCCGGCGGGATGGCCGCGGCGCTCCAGCACTGCGACGCGCTGGTGAGCGGGCACACCCTCGGCGCGCTCGACGAGGTCGTCGAGGCCATCGCCGCCCCCCGGGGCGTCCCGTCCGCCGCCGGCGCCGGCTCGGCCGTCCCGCCCCCGGCCGCGGAGGCCGAGCCCGACGAGCCGTGGGCCAGCGCGACGCCGGTCCCGGGCAGCTCGGTGGCGATGCCGAGCGGCTACGGGCCGAGCCGCGGCAACACGACGCCGGGATGGACCCGGTGAGAGGAGCGCCATGACCGACCCGCCGGCGAAGACGTGCATCTACCCGGGCTGCGAGCGCCCGGCGGTGCCCCCGCACCCGCTCGGCGGCCCCCAGCCGGCCTTCTGCGACCGCGAGGATCACAACGCCCTGACGGCCCACCAGGAGCGCCAGCGCCTGGCGCAGGACCAGCCGCCGGCCCCGAACCCAGACCCATCCCCGAAAGGAGCGTGAGCCATGTCCGATGAGGCCTACCGCGCGGTCTTCCTGCGCATCCATCCGACCGGCAAGATGGTGCTCAGCCTGACCACCGAGCCCGACGGCAACGAGAGCCGCTACGCCGAGCAGGTCGCGCAGGCACTGGGCGTCCCGGCGCTCGACGTGAAGGTCGTCCCGGCGGACACGAACCGGTTCGGAACCGGGCACGGCTTCAACACCAGCCCGTCGCCCGGCGCCTCCGCGGCGATCGCGAGCGCGAGCGACAAGATCCTCGGCAAGGCGCGGCTGATCGCCAGCGTGGCGCTCGAGGCGCCCGCCGAGCAGCTCGAGTGGCGCGACGGCGCGTTCGCCAGCCCCGGCGAGGCGCCGCAGTCCCAGACGATCGCCGACATCGCGATGTACGCCCACGGAACGGGCGCCCTGCCCCCCGGCGTCGAGGGCGGCCTCGACGCGCAGGCCGTCTACACGGACTGAGCGAGCGCATGCCGATCGACGCCGGCACCTACGCCCTCGGCCCGGACCGGGCCGCCCTCACGGTCAAGACGGGCAAGACCGGTGCGGCCGCGAAAGCCGGCCACAACCTCGCGATCGCGGTGACGGACTGGGAGGCCACGGTGCAGGTCGGCGCGGACGGGATCCCGGCCGCGATCGCCCTCACCGCGGACTCCCGCTCGCTCGAGGTCCTCGAGGGCTCGGGCGGCATGCAGGCGCTGGGCGACGAGGAGAAGGCCAGCATCAAGCAGTCGATCGAGGACGACGTCCTGAAGGGCACGCCCATCGCGTTTCGCTCGACATCCGTCGCCCCCGGCAACGGAGGGACGCTCCACGTCGAGGGCGAGCTCGAGCTCGGCGGCGCGCACCGCCCGATCGCGTTCGAGCTGGCGCTCGCGCCCGACGGCACGATCACCGGCAGCGCAACCGTCACGCAGTCGCACTGGGGCATCAAGCCGTTCTCGATCCTGTTCGGAACGCTCAAGGTCGCCGACGAGGTCGAGGTCGCGGTCAGCGCGGCGCTGCGGCCCGGCTGATCACGGCGCGATGGCTCCCGCCGCCGCCAGGGCACTCCACCACCCACGACACCGCAAGGAGCACTCACGATGGTCGAACTCGATCACCCCTTCACGACCGGCAAGCCGATCGAGGAGAACTGGAAGGCGGTCACCGACCTCGAGCGCGTGATCCCGTGCGTCGAGGGCGGCAAGGTCCTCGAGCCGGTCTCGCCGGACCTGGTCAAGGCCGAGATCCTCGTGCGCATGGGCGCCATGTCGATGACCTTCACCGGCACCGTCGAGGTTGCCGAGAAGGACGAAGCCGCCCACCGCGCCGTGCTGAAGATCAAGTCGCGCGAGGCGGGCGGCCAGGGCTTCGCCAACGCCGACGTCGTGTTCGAGCTGCAGGGCGACGGCGGCACGGTCCACACCGCGGCGCAGATCAGCGGCAAGGCGGCGTCGATGGGCGAGGGCGTGGTGAGCACGGTGCTCGACGCGCTCATCAAGGACTTCACCCAGCGGCTGGCCACGATGTGACCGTCGCGACGGGCGAACGGGACGACACACGATGCCGATCAAGACGATGCGCGAAGTCCGCGAGGGCGAGGTGCCGCTCGGCGGCGGGACGGCGGTGCAGGAGGACCCCGCGCGGCCGGTCTTCACCGGCCACGGGCCCGACGACTACGTGTGCGTCTCGTGCGCGAACGTGCTGGCCGCCAGCATGGACCCGCAGTACATGAGCAAGCGGGTGCGGATCCGCTGCGGCCGCTGCCGGACCGTCAACGTGGTGGCGGTCGACGAGTCGGTCGACCCGCGCACCCTGCGCGGCGGCCCGCCGGGAGCAGCGTCCTGAGCGGTCGCCCGGGTGTCCTTGACGGGCCCGCGCGCGCGGGCCATAGTCATCCGGCGGCGACGGATCCCGCGCGCCCCGAGGGAGGGAGACGGCAGGTGGCTACAACCGAGGAACGCCCCGCCGGCCTCGCCGCGCTGAGGCGCCAGGGCTCGACCAGCGCCACGCCGGAGGCGGGCCGGTGATCGGGCGCGACCTCGCCGAGCGGATGCAGCGCCTGGCCGCCGAGCGCGAGCCGTTCGTGCAGGCGACGGTCGTCCGCGCCGTGCGCCCGACGAGCGCGCGGCCGGGCAACACCGCCCTCGTGCTCGCCGACGGGACGATCGAGGGCTTCGTCGGCGGCACGTGCGCCGAGACCTCGGTCCGGCTCCACGCCGCCCGCGCGCTGGAGACGGGCGAGGCGGTCGTGCTGCGGATCGTGCCCGACGCCGCGCCCGCCGGCGGCGATCCCGGCGCCGAGGACGGGGTCGTCGTCGCCCACAACCCGTGCCTGAGCGGCGGCACGCTGGAGGTCTTCCTCGACCCGCAGCTCCCGGCGCCCCGGATCGTCATCGCCGGCGACACGCCGATCGCCATCGCGCTGGAGGGCGTCGCGAGCGCCGCCGGGTACGCCGTCCTGCGCGGCAAGGCGGCCGCCGTCGTGCCGGACGCCGCCGACGCCGCGGTGATCGTCGCCTCGCACGGCAACGACGAGGAGGCCCTGCTGACCCGCGCGCTCGAAGCCGGCGTGGGCTATGTCGGCCTTGTCGCGAGCCCCGTGCGCGGCGCGGCGGTCCTCGCGGCCCTCGACGTCGGCGAGGACCGGCGGGCGGCCGTGCACACCCCGGCAGGCCTGGACATCGGGGCGCGCGCCCCCGGAGATGTGGCCATCGCGATCCTGGCCGAGCTCGTCGCCGGGCGCTCCGACCGCGGCCCTGCGCCCGCCACGCCCGTCCGCGACGCCGCCGCGGAGCCGCCCCCGACGGCCGTGGAGATCGCGATCGACCCCGTGTGCGGGATGGAGGTCGTCGCGGCCGAGGCGAGCCTGCACCTCGACATCGGCGGCGAGCGGTTCTACTTCTGCCGCGAGGGCTGCCGGGACACCTTCGCGAAGCAGCACGCCGGCGATGGCGCTAGCGGCCCCGCCCCCGGAGCCGCGGGCCGATGATCTTCGCGCACATCCTCGGCCTGCCGGTCGAGGAGACGCTCCTCGCCGCGGTGCCCCTGGCGGGCCTCGGGCTCGCCGCCCTCGCCGCGGGCCGGGCGCGCGACCACGGGGCCCGCGCGGCACGCGCGGTCAGCCGAACAGCTCGACCTCGGCCCGGATCGCGCCCGCGGACGCGAGGCGCGCGTCGCAGGTGACGAGCAGAGCAGGACGGCTCCGGAGATGTGAACGAACGGCGCTTCCCCTTGCGCCGGGCCGGCTGGCGTGATCGGATCACGCCACCCCCGACGCAAGGAGTCCGCCGCAATGTCCGAGCGCACCAGCTACGCCCCCGGGACCCCCTCCTGGGTCGACCTCGGCACCCCCGACGTCGAAGCCTCCACCGCCTTCTACTCCGCCCTGTTCGGGTGGGACATCCAGCCCGGGCCGCCCGAGGCCGGCGGCTACCGGATGTGCATGCTCGGCGGCCAGCCGGTCGCCGGGATGATGCAGCACATGTCCGAGGGGCAGCCGACCGCGTGGCTGACCTACATCGCGACCGCCGACGCCGACGCCACCGCGGCCCGGGTCACGGAGGCCGGCGGGTCGGCGATCGTCGCGCCGATGGACGTGATGACCGTCGGCCGGATGGCCGTCTTCACCGACGCCTCGGGCGCCGCCTTCGGCGTCTGGCAGGCACGCGATCACATCGGGGCCGGGCGGGTCAACGAGCCCGGCGCGCTGACGTGGAACGAGCTGCAATCGCGAGACACCGACGCGGCAAAGGCGTTCTACGGCCCCGTGTTCGGCTGGCGCGGCGACGACCAGCCCATGGGCGACATGGCCTACACCACCTGGATGCTCGGCGACGACATGGTCGCCGGGATGATCCAGATGAGCGACCAGTGGCCCGCCGAGATGCCGCCGAACTGGCTGGCCTACTTCGCGGTGCAGGACTGCGACGCGGCGGTCGCGAAGGTCAAGGAGCTCGGCGGCACGCTCGCGTTCGGGCCCATCGACATCCCGATCGGGCGGCTCGCCGTCCTCGTCGACCCGCAGGGCGCGATGTTCGCCGTGGTCGCGATGGCGGCGCCGGCCGAGTAGGCCGCGACGTCGCCGTCGTGCGCGTCTGAGCGCGGCGGTCGCGCCGCGCTCAGTCCGCCGCGGCCACGCCCGGCAGCGATCGGATGAGCTGGAGCAGGCCGTCGCGCAGCTCCGGCTGCGCGAGCCCGGGCGCCGCGAGGCGGCGCAACGCCAGGCCGTCGCTCAGGGCGACGAAGAGGGCGGTGCTGGATCCGGGATCCTCGACGCCGACCGCGCCCAGCGCGGCCTCGGTGACGTCCTCGTAGGCCTCGAAGCAGCGGGCGGCGGCTGCCTGGAGCGCCTCGTTGCGCGCGCTCTCGAGGTAGAGCTCGAACTGCGCGACGGTCAGGACGCGCTCGGCGTGCGCGTGACTGGCGAGCTCCTCGGCAAAGGCCTGGGCGATCTGCTCGACCGTGAGGCCGCTGCCGACGATCGACGCGGAGAGGGCGTGCAGCCGCACGACCTCCTCCTCGACGAACAGCAGCAGGGACTCGCGCAGGAGGTCGTCCTTGGAGGCGAAGTAGTACGTCATCGACCCGAGCGGCACGCCGGCGCGCTCGGCGACCGCCCGGTGGGTGACGGCAGCGATTCCCGCCTCGCCGATCACCTCCAGCGTGGCCCGCAGGATGCGCTCGCGGCGCGCCTCGGCGCGGTCCTGCCTTCCGGTGCGCTCGGTCGCCATCCGGCGGCATCCTACGGGAATCGGCGCGAGTAGTTGGACAACTAGCTAGAGTGCTCCAGGCGCGGGCCGGACCGTCGGTGCCGGGCCCCCGATCGGAGAGAGATCCACCCCCAATGAACCTGCGTCCCGACCCCGTGCCTGCTGGTAGGCTCGCCGCCGCGCGCGAGCGTCCGGCCCGCGGGGGAGCCGGGCCGCGCACCCCCACCGCGATGCTCCCAGCCCACGTCCCCGTCTGCGAGGCGGCTGCCTGAAATGAACCCACGTCTCGATCGACGATCTTTCCTCCAGGCCGGCGGTGCCGGCGCCATCCTCTGCGTGCTCGGCGACCAGGTCATCGAGGTCAAGACGCAGCAGGACGTCGCGAAGGTCGATGCCGCCGCGGCGGCCATCAAGAAGCCCGCGTCGGCCAAGGAGCCGATCGACTCCTCGAAGTTCCCCACCCCTGAGCCGCAGCCCGGCGGCCAGGTCCGCGAGTACTGGATCGCCGCGCGCTCGGTCCGCTGGAACATCATTCCGACCGGCTTCGACCAGTGGCACAACCGCAAGGTGGCCGGCAAGAGCACGTTCAACGCCCTCGTCTACCAGCTCTACTCGGAGGGCTTCGCCACGCCGATCGGCAAGCCGACGATGCCCGGCCCGGTCATGACCGCGGAGGTCGGCGACGTCATCCGCTGCCACTTCCGCAACGCCGACCAGAAGTTCAACCAGGCCCTCACCCTGCATCCGCACGGCGTGAAGTACAACCCGGAGTACGACGGCGCCTACCTCGGCGCCTTCACCCGCGCGGGCGGCTTCATCGCCCCCGGCGAGGAGTTCACCTACACGTGGGAGTGCACCCCCGAGTCGGTCGGCGTCTGGCCCTACCACGACCACGGCCCGAACCACACGATGAACGCCTTCCGCGGCCTGTTCGGCGCGCTCATCATCCGGCCGAAGGGCGTGCCGGGGCCCGACGTCGAGCAGGTCCTGGTCTTCCACAGCTTCCCCCCGCAGGTCACCGGCGGGCTTCCGAAGAACTTCATGGCGGTCAACGGGCGGTCGTTCGTCGGCAACACGCCGACGATCCGGGCGAAGGTCGGCCAGCGCGTCGCGATCCACTCGATCGGCGGCGACAACAACTACCACACGTTCCACCTGCACGGGCACCGCTGGAAGGATCCGAACGGCACCTACGTCGACGACCCCGGATTCGGCCCCAACGAGGTCGTCACGGCGCAGTTCACCGAGGACAACCCGGGCCGCTGGCTGTATCACTGCCACGTGTTCAGCCATCAGGACATGGGCATGGCCGGCTGGTACATCGCTTCGCCATGAGGAACGTCACGACACCCCAACAGGAGGAGAGCACCACATGCGTCTCACCCGCGCACTGACGGCGGTCACCGCCGTCGCGCTGCTGGCGCCGGCGGCCGCAAGCGCCGTCGACTATCCCCAGCCCACCGATCCGGGCAAGCCCAAGCCGCGGCCCGGCGGTTCTGCCACGCTGAAGGTCTGCAAGCGCGGCTGCAAGTACAAGAGCATCCAGAAGGCGATCGACGCCGCCCGCGCCGGCGACACGATCCGGGTCGCCGCCGGCACCTACAAGCCGACGAAGTCGATCGGCTTCTCGGTCACCGGGCACGCCAAGGACGCGATCCGCATCATCGGCGACCCGAAGAAGCCCGGCAAGGTCTTCATCGACTCCCGCGGGAAGCAGAACGGCTTCATCATCAACGGGTCCGACGACGTGACGGTCAACGGCTTCGCCACGAAGGGCTACTCCGGCAACGGGTTCTTCGTCGTCAACGCCGACGGTTACACGTTCACGCACCTGATCGCCCAGGGCAACGGCACCTACGGCGTCTACGCCTTCAACACCAAGGGCGGGACGATCTCGAACTCCGAGGCGTACTACAACAACGACTCGGGCTTCTACATCGGGCAGACGCCCCCGCAGGTCAAGCCCAAGCGGTCGGTCGCCACGAACCTGTCGGCGTGGGGCAACGTGCTCGGCTGGTCCGGCACGAACATGCGCTACGTGACCATCACGAAGAGCGACTTCTTCAACAACGGCGTGGGCATCGTGCCCAACGCGCTGTCGTCGGAGAAGTACCCGCCGCCGGTGACGAACGTCATCACCCGCAACCGCATCTTCTGGAACAACTACAACTACTACGGCGGGGCCCCGTTCAAGCTCCGCAAGGAGGCCTCCGGGCTCGGCGGCTACCCGATCGGCACGGGCATCCTGCTGTTCGGCGGCCAGGACCACCAGATCACCAACAACCAGATCTTCGGGAACTGGCTCGTTGGGGCCGGCCTGGTCCAGCAGTTCACCCTGCCGGGCGACGCTGACAAGCTCGAGCAGGAGGCGGCGACCAAGACCGGCGCCGCGAAGGCCAAGCTCCTCGCCCAGGCGAAGGAGATCCGCGAGGCCGCCGTGCTCCGGAAGAACCGGATCAGCGGCAACGCGTTCGGCCTGAACGGGACGGACCTGAACGGCCGCGGCCTATTCTACGACGGCAGTGGCACGGAGAACTGCTTCTCCGGCAACACCGGCCTGGGCGCCGACCAGCCCAACGTCCCGGCGGCCAACCCCGCCGTGTTCCCGTCGTGCCCCGGCCCGGCGCAGAACACCGAGGACGCCAGCGCCCTGATCGAGGCCGCCGGATGGCTGGCGTCCCCGACCGACACGGACGCCCAGAAGGCCGCGAAGGTGCCGACCACCTGGAAGCAGCACCCGCACGCGTCCGGGATCAAGGTCGGCGGCAAGACGGTCACGCCGCTGGTCAACTACAAGAAGTAAGGGGCAGCGCCCCGGCTGTCCGCCGTCCGGCACACCGTGTGCCGGGCGGCGGGCCCGCCGCCCGCCGCCCGCCGACGAAGGGAACCGACGACATGCCCCGCCCCATCGCCCTCGCCATCGCCGCGCTTGCCGCCACCGCCCTGACCGGCGGAGCCGTCGTGAGCGCCGACGGCGCCACGCGCAAGCCGAAGACCTACCGGTCCACCATCGGCGACAACTTCTACCTGCCGCTCAAGCTGACCATCAAGCGCAACGACTCGGTGCGCTGGGTCTGGCCGACCGACGCCGGCGACACGCACGACGTCAAGCTCGGCGCACATCCGAAGGGCGCCAAGGGATTCCAGTCCGACCCCGCCGCGACGAACTTCGTCTACAAGCGCAAGTTCACCGTCGCGGGGACCTACCGGATCCTCTGCACCTTCCACGACGACATGCGCCAGACGATCATCGTCAAGCGCTAGTGCCCGGCGGCGAGTCCGTGTCCCGCGGGCCCGCATTCGATCTCCAGTCGCACTCGACCCGGTCCGACGGCGAGCTCGAGCCCGCCGCGGTGGTCGCGGCGGCCCGTGACGCCGGTGTCACGCTCACCGCCCTGACCGACCACGACACGGTCGCCGGGGTGCCGGAGGCGCTGGCCGCGGGCGCGCGGCTCGGCGTGCGCGTCGTCCCGGCCGTGGAGATCTCGGCGCTCGACGACGGAGAGCACCACGTGCTCGGCTACCTGGTCGACCCGGGACACGCCGGCCTGGGCGGCCTGCTGGCCGCCTCGCGAGCCGACCGCGACGGGCGGATCGAGGCCATGTGCCGGCGGCTCGAGGACGACGGGCTCGCGATCGACCGGGCCGGGCTGGATGCCCGCCGCGCGGCCGGCGAGGTCCTCGGGCGCCCGCACCTGGCCGACGCGGTGCTCGCGGCCCCGGAAAACGCGGCCAGGCTGGCCGCCGAGGGCACGGCGGAGCCCGGCACGTTCTTCGGCGCCTACCTCGTCCCCGGCGCGCCCGGGTTCGTCCCGCGTGACGCGCCATCGGTCGCCGAAGCGACGGCCGCGATCCACGCCGCCGGCGGCCTGGCCGTCTGGGCCCACCCCTTCGAGCGGGCCGGGACGGCGGAGGCGGACGTCTCGAAGCGCCTCGAGCGGTTTGCCGGCCTCGGGATCGACGGCGTGGAGGCGTTCTACGTGCTGCACTCGGACGCACAAGCCCGCTTCCTGGACCGGCGCGCAGCCGAGCTCGGGCTGCTGACGACGGGCTCGGCGGACTTCCACGGCCCGGGCCACGCCGTCCTCAACGCGTTCGGGAACTTCGCGCTGCACGGCTGCGAGCCGCGGCTCGGGCCGATCGGCGCGGCGTAGGCGCCGCGCCTACGCCGCGGTCCCCAGGGCCTCCTCGAGCCGGCAGGCCAGCGCCTCGCAGGCCAGGTCCTCGTCGACGTTGAACGCAAACCGCTGGCGCGTCTCCTCGACGAGCTCGACGGCGGCGCGCAGCCGAGCCGCGTCGGGCGCGTCCGGGGCGGCGGCCCGCAGCGCGCCAAGGCGGTCGGTGGCGTGGACGAGCTCCTCGGCGCCCCAGGCCAGGCAGGCGAGGTCGCGGTGCCACTGGCCGGCCACCTGCAGGCCGAGGTCGAGCGTCGCCGTCCGGGTCCGGCGCTCCAGGCGGCGGCGCTCGGCCGTGTGCTCGGTCTCGCGCTTGCGCCGCTCGCGCCTGGGAAGCAGCTCGAGGTCGGCCTCCTGCTCGGCCCGGCGGGCGTCGACGGCTGCGGCGGCGGCCGCCCGCGCGGCCGCGAGCAGCGGCTCCCAGGCCCGGCGGGCCACGGCCTCGCCGGCCAGCGGCGCGGCGGCGAAGGCCTCGGCGGCGGCGCGCAGCGCCGGGCCGTCCCCCAGCGCGAGCGCGGCGGCCCGCTCGGCGTTCCCGAGCCCGAGCCGCGCACAGGCCGCCGCGGCGGCCGGCTCGGCGCCGGCGGCCTCGAGACGCGCGGCCACCGCGTCGGGCGGCGGCGCGTCGAAGCGCACCGACTGGCACCGGGACGCGACGGTCTCCATGACCTCGTCGGGGCGGTCGGTGAGGAGGATGAGGTGCGCGTAGGCGGGCGGCTCCTCGAGCGTCTTGAGCATCCGGTTGGCGGCCGCCTCGACCATCGTGTCGGCGCGCTCGATCACGAACACGCGGCGGCGGGCCTCGAACGGCGTGCGAGCCGCCGCCGCCACGACTGCCTCGTCGACGTCCCCGACCAGCAGCTCGCGGGCGCCGCTCGGGCGCACCCAGGTGAGGTCGGGATGGCTGCCGCGCTGCACCCGGGCGGCCACGGCCTCGGGATCGCCGGCGCCCTCAGCGAGCAGCGCGGCGGCGACCGCCCGCGCCGCGGCCCGCTTCCCCGCCCCCGCCGGCCCGTGGAAGAGGTAGGCATGCGACGGCGAGCCCCCCGGCGCCAGCGCCGGTCCGAGCACGGCGGCGGCGTGCGGATGCTCCTCGACGGCGGCGAACCCGGCCATGCCCTCACCCTAGATGGTGCCGAGGCGGGGCCGGGGATCCGTCCAGGCGGCGGCCTGCACGTTGCGGACCGCCGGCCCAGCGCCGACACTGTGGGGGCATGGATCGCTCGACCCTGAGGCGCGGCGCCGGCGCCGCCCTCGCTGCCGCCGCCGCGCTCACTGCGGCCGCGCCCGCCAGCGCGGCTGCCCCGAAGCCATGGATCGCCGGCCTGCGCGCCGAGGATCCCGTCGTCCTCACCGGAGCCCAGCTCGGGCAGCCGCCGCCCGTGTGGGTGCAGCGCGCCGTCGGCTATGCCGTGCGGCGCGGGCGCTGGGTCCAGGTCCCGATCCAGGTCGACGAGAAGGTGCAGCTCGATCTCGCCCGGATCTACGCGGGCGCCTTCAGCTCCGGGCACCTGACGGTGAGCGCCTACGCCGACCCCGGCACGCTCACGGGCGCCGATCCCGACCGGCGCCTCGATGCCGACGACGAGCTCGCCTTCATGGCCGGGGACCTCGGCGGCGCGATGCCCGCCCGCCGCGGCCGGCGCCCGCTGCCTGCCTCGCGGCCGCCGCGGAGCGTCGTGGCCAGCTCCCTCAAGCGGGTCGCCGTGACCGACCCGATCACCGGGCGCACGGGCTACCTGCACCTGTTCCTCGCGCGCCGGGGCTCGGGCCTGGTTCCGTCCGCCGGCCGGCGCTACGTCGGCTACCGCTTCGCGCTGCGCTCGGGCGCCGGGCTGGCGGGCTACCGCCGCGGCGTCGGGCCCAATCCCGAGGACACGACGGTGGCGACCGCGGCATACCGCTGGCACTTCGCCGACCGCTGGGCCTCCGACGGCCTCGCGGTCACCGCCGGCGGCGCGAGCGGCGCCGACATCCTCGACCGCCACAAGGACCTCTTCGCACCCGGCAACTGCGGGCGCAGCGAGGACACCTTCGACGCCGGCGAGGGAGCGTTCGTCACGAACCGGGCGGGCCCGGTCCGGGCGATCCGGTCCTACGTCGGCGCCAACAGCGGGCCGCTGACCCAGCGCACGCACCTGTTCTACCGCGCCCGCCAGGACATCGTCACGGACCTGCGGGTCCACCCGATCGGCGGGATCCTGGACTTCCTCGCCTTCTCCCCGGAGGCGTCGGGAATGACCTACCGCAGCAGCCTGCAGCCGGGCGGCCTCCCCATCGACGGCCGGCCCGACCCGGCCCCGCCCCCGGGCCTGATGGCCTGGCACCAGGCGACCGGGGCCCAGGGGACGGTCGATGTCTCCTACCACTACGACACCGACATCGCCACCCTGGCGCCGACCGGCTTCCGGCAGGACCTCGCGAACCCCGTGGGGCCCCTGGACGGCCTGAGCACGACCCAGTGCACCGGCGACGGCCAGATCTTCGGTGACGTCGGGAACTGGATCCGCCAGCCGATCCCGAACACCGACCCGGCCCGCGGGCCCGCCTCGCGGTTCAGCGCGCGGATCACGCTGTACCTCGGCGCGCCCGGCGGCACCGCCGCCGGCGCCGGCCTGCACGCCCGCCAGGCCGCGACGCCGCTCGCCGCCGCCGCCGGCTGACGGCGGGTACCGTCCCCGGCGTGCCCCGCGTCGCGGTCTTCTGCCCCCACCCGCTGCTCACCGTGACCATCGAGGACCCGGGGGACGGCGACGACGTCCACGTGCACGCCGGCGGGCAGGGCGTCTGGGCCAGCCGCATGGCCGGCGAGCTGGGCGCCGAGCCCGTGCTGTGCGGCTTTCTGGGGGGCGAGACCGGCGCCGTGCTCGAGCCCCTGCTGCGCGGGCTGCCCGGCGAGCAGCGGCTCGTGCCGACCGCCGGCGCCAGCGGCGCCTACGTCGTCGACCGCCGCGACGGCCGGCGCCGCGCCGTCGCGCAGGCCGTGTCCCCGCCGCCCTCCCGCCACGAGCTCGACGCCCTCGTGACGACCATGGTCGCCGCGTCGCTCGAGTGCGACGCCGCCTTCATCGGCAACGGGTTCCCGGCCGACGTGCTCGCCCCCGAGGTCTACGGCACGATCGCGGCCGACGTCCGCGGCGCCCGTCCCGACGTCCCGGTGCTGGCGGACCTCTCCTCACCCCGGCTCGACGCCGTGCTCGGCGCCGAGCCCGACCTCGTGAAGCTGAACGAGTGGGAGCTCGCCGAGTACGTCACCGGCCCGGTCGACACGCCGGCCCGGGCCCTTGCCGCGGCGGGGCGCCTGCGGGCCGCCGGCGCGCGCTCGGTGCTCGTCACGCGCGGCGGCGAGCCGGCCCTGTGGCTGCACGGCGACGCCGCGCCGCAGGCCGTCGCGCCGCCGCGGTTCGAGCACGGCAGCGCCGAGGGCTGCGGCGACACGATGATGGGCGCGATCAGCGCCGCGGTCGCGGCCGGGCGGCCCCTGGCCGAGGCGGTCGTGCTCGGGACGGCGGCCGGCGCCGCCAACTTCCTGCATGCCGGGCTCGGGAGCGGAGACCGGGCCAGCGTGGAGCGCCTGGCCGCGCAGGTGAAGGTCGGGCCCTACCCCGCCGGATAGGGCACCGCCGGGACCTCGCCGGCGACGATCGCGGCGGGCGCGGTGCGGGCGATCCACTCGACGTGGGGACCAACGCGGTCGACGCGTGCCAGCACGTCGAGGGCGCCTTGCAGGCGGACGGGGCGCCCGCCGCGGGACGAGTGGGCGTCGCTGCCCAGCACATGCACGAGCCCGCGCCGCGCCAGCTCGATCATCCCCTCCTGCTGCGGGCCGGGCTCGAAGTAGGCCGCGGTCGCCTGGACGAGGGCGCCGCGCGCCACGAGGCCGCCGAGCAGCTCGAACAGGTCGGGGCCGAGGTGGCGCTCGGGGTGGGCGATCACGGACCGAAAGCCGCGGGCCGCCAGGCGGTCCACGACGTCTGCGAGGCCTTGCGCGAGCGGCCCGGGCAGCGGCTCGAGCAGCACCCACGGCCCGCTGGCGAGGGCGACCGCACGCAGGTCGGCGTCGGAGAGTCCCGGCGCAGCGCCCTGCGCCACCTCCCCGCCCGGCAGCACCCGCACGGGAATCTCGCGCCGGGCGAGCTCCTCGCCGAGCGCTGCGGCCCGCCCGGCGATCTCCCCGATCCGCACGTCGTGATCGGCCCGGATGTGCGGCGTGGCGCACACCGTGCCGATGCCTTCGCGCTGGGCGCGGCGCGCCATCGCCACGCTGTCCTCCAAGTCGAGCGCCCCGTCGTCGACGCCCGGGAGCAGGTGGCAGTGCAGGTCGATCAGGCCGGCCATGGGCCGCGCCAGTCTCGCACGGCCTCCGGGCTACGCCGTGCGCCCGCTGAGGGCGAAGAACGCGGCGGCGCCCGCGTAGACCACGAACGCGGCCGGCGCGCTCACCAGCGCCAGGAGGGTCCCGGCGCCGTACACGGCCGGTCCGACCAGCGAGCGCCGGCTGGCGGCGCGCAGGCGCCCGCGGGCATCGGGGTGGGCCAGCTCGCGAGCCCGCAGCAGGTAGCGCCAGATCAGGGCGAAGGCGCTGGCCATCAGCGCCATGACGCCCCCGTAGACGACGGCGGCGACCGAGGCCTGGCCCGCGTCGCGCAGGTAGTCCGCGAGCAGCGCCGTCGGCCAGGGGACGATCGCGACGAAGAGCAGCAGGAGCAGCGTGAGCTCCAGCAGGGTCCGGTCGGCGCGGGCAACGCGGTCCATGAGGGAGTGGTGGTTGATCCACACGATGCCCAGCGTCACGAAGGAGACGACGTAGGCGGCGTAGCTCGGCCATTTCGCCGCGAGGTCGCGGGCGAGATGATCGGAGTGCGCCGGCACCGGCAGCTCGAGGACGAGCAGCGTGAGCGCGATGGCGAAGACGCCATCGCTCAGCGCCTGCAGGCGGTCGGTCCTCATTCGTACCGCGGCGTGGGCGGGATCGGGCGGCCCGCGCGCACCGCCTCCACGACGGCACCCGCGTCGGCGCGCCGGTACTCCTCGCCATAGACGGCGCCCGGCCGCCGGGGGGCCTCCATCACCGCGCACGTCGCGGTCGGGCCGAGGTCGACCGGCGCATAGCCGAGGCCGGCCACGAACTCCGCGACCACTGCCGACGCCTCCGGATCATCGCCAGCGATCCACTGGACGACGCGGCTCTCTCCGTCCCGCGCGGCAGCCTCGGCCTGGAACCGTGCCGTGAGGGTGTTGAAGCACTTCGTGTAGCGGGCGACGGGCATGCGGGCGGCGTTGAACTGGGCCGCGGTTCGCCCGCCGAGGTCCACTGGGCCGCGCCGGCTGAACTGGTTGGTCGTGTCGATCACGGTGCGCCCATCCAGCGGGCCGGCCTGCTCGAGGGCCTCGGGAACGGCGTCCCACGGCACGGAGAGGACGACCAGGTCGGCCGCCGCGGCCTGCGCCGGAGCGCCGGGCACCGCCCGGCCGCCGAGCTCATCGGCCAGGGCGGACAGCGTCGCCGGCTCGCGACTGAAGGCGATGACGGCGTCGTGCCCCGCGCGCACGGCCTGGCGGGCGACGTTGCCGCCGATGTGGCCCGCGCCGATGATCCCGATCCGCATCGGTCAGTCCCCCAGGGCCGCGATGACCAGCTCGGCGACCTTGCGGCCCGAGTACTGCTGCTGGCCGGTGATGAGGTTCATGTCCCGGACGGCGAAGGCCTTGAACAGCCCGGCCTGGATGAAGTTGGCGCCGCGCGCCAGCGCCTCGTCCTCGATTCGGAAGGGCATGATCGTCTGGCCAACCGCGGCGTCGCCGTAGTCCTCCTCGACGTTGGCAAAGCCCGTCATCGTCTTGCCCTCGATGAGGAAGGAGCCGTCGGCGAGCCGGACGTCGAGCAGCGCGCACGTGCCGTGGCAGAGCGCCGCTGTCGGCTTGCGGGCCTCGTAGAAGGCGGCGATCGCCCGCTGGAGGTCCTCGTGCTCGCGGAACTGGAACATCGGGCCCTGCCCGCCGCAGACGACGAGCGCGTCGAAGGCGGCCAAGTCCAGATCGCGGAGCGCAGGCGTGTGCTCGAGCCGGGCAACGATCGCGGGCGTCGTGAGCGCGCCCAGGGAGATGAGGTCGTCGGCGGACCACTGCGACTCGTCCCTGGGGTCGCTCATCCCGTCGGCCTCGACCCGCCCGCCGTCCGGGGAGGCGATCGTCACGTCGTAGCGCTTCTGCACGAACTCGTAGTAGGGGTGAAACAGCTCGGCGGCCCAGAAGCCGACCGGCCAGCCCAGGGTGGTGGACACGCCGGGGTTCGCCACGACCATCAGGACGCGGGGCCGCCGCTCCGGGTCGGTGATGTCAACGGCTTCGTGATGCGTGTCGGCGTTGGAGACAGCCATGGATCTCGCTCCTCGCGGCTCAGGGGGCTACATTCAGCTTGGCAACATAGCTTGAGTTCAAGTTGTTGTCAAAGACCTTGTCGTCTAGCCTTGTGTCATGGCATCGAGCGGCCCGCCAGATCGCGACTCCGGCATCCCGGCGGACTCCGTCGACCGGCTCCTGTCCCAGTGGGCCGCGGTCCGCCCCGACCTGGACTTCTCCCCGGTCGGCGTGATCTCCCGGCTCGGGCGCGTGCGCAGCCACGTCGACGGGGAGCTGAACCGGGTCTTCGCCGCGCACGGCCTGACCGCGCCGAGCTTCGGCGTGCTCGTCACGCTCGCCCGCCTCGACGACCCGGACGGCGTCCCACAGCGGCGGCTGATGGACGAGCTCGGCCTCACCTCAGGCACGGTGAGCGTGCGGATGGACCGCCTCGCCGAGCAGGGCCTCGTCGAGCGCCGGCCCGACCCGGACGACCGGCGCAACAGCCGGATCGCCATGACCGCCCGCGGCCGCGAGCTGTTCGAGCGCATCGTCCCCGAGCACCTGGACAACGAGCGGCGCGTGCTCGCCGCCCTCTCCCCCGGCGAGCAGGACCTCCTCGCGGCGCTGCTGCGCAAGCTCCTCGTGGAGTTCGAGGGCTCGGTGCCGCCTGGCGACGCGCCCCTGCGCCTCGGGCTGACGGTCGCACCCGCTCACGCCACGATCGCCCTGCGCCGTCAGGTCGGCCTGCCCCCCGACGCCGGGCTCCTGGTCCGCGCCGTCCGGGACGGCAGCCCGGCGGCCGCCGCCGGCATCGAGCCCGGGGACGTGCTCGTGCGCGCCGGCGGGCACGAGCTGCGGGCGATCGCCGGCCTCTACGGCGCGCTCGACGACGCCGCGCCGTCCGGGCGGCTCCGGGTGCGGCTCCTGCGCGGCACCGGCCGGCGCGACGTGACCGTCCGGCTCGGCCCCGCCACTCGGGCGCACGCCGATCCCGGCCTGGCGTCCACCGCCGGCCGCACGGCGCCAGACGACCACACCGTGTGATCCGCCGCCCGGCCCGGCGGGTAGCCTGCGGCACGCCGATGCCGGGCCGCCTGATCACGATCGAGGGCCTCGACGGCGCCGGGAAGACGACCATCGCCGGCGCGCTGGCCGCCGCCCTGCGCGAGCGCGGGCCCGAGGTCCTCGTGCTGCGCGAGCCCGGGGGCGTCGCCGCCTCGGAGCAGATCCGGGCGCTGGTGAAGGACCCGGGCCTGCGAGTCGACCCGCGGGCCGAGGCCCTGCTGTACGCGGCGGCCCGCGCCCAGCTCGTCGACGAGATCCTCCGCCCGGCCCTGGCCGGCGGCGCCTGGGTCCTGCTGGACCGGTTCGTCGACTCCTCCCTCGCCTACCAGGGCGCGGGCCGCGGCCTCGGCGTCGAGGCGGTCGCCGCCGTCAACGAGTTCGCGACCGGCGGGCTGGCCGCCGACCGCACCCTGCTCCTGCGCATCGACGCCGCCACGAGCCGGGCCCGCCAGGATCACCGCGGCGAGGCCCCGGACCGCCTGGAGCAGGCTGGCGACGGCTTCTTCGCCGCCACCGCCGCCGCCTACGACGCGCTGGCCGCCGCCGATCCGGCGCGCTGGCGCGTCATCGACGCGTCGGCCCCGCTGCCGGAGGTCACGGCGGCGGCGGTCGCGGCGGTGGCGGACCTGGCGTAGCGGGATTCCCTGCGGGGCGGGCGGGCGGCAGAGTCCGCACGCATCCGTTACTCCTCGTAGCCGTGCGGATGGGCCAGGTGCCAGGCCCAGGCGTCGGCGACCATCGTCTCGAGGCCGGGCTTGCGCGGCTCCCAGCCCAGCACCGAGCGGGCCTTGCCCGCGGCGCCGACGAGGGCGGGCGGGTCGCCGGGGCGCCGGGGCTGCGGCACGGCGGGGATGTCGGCGCCGGTCACGTCGCGCGCGACGTCGAGCACCTCCTGCACGCTGAAGCCGTTCCCGTTGCCGAGGTTGAAGATGTCGTGCGTGCCCTCGCCGGCGTGGCCGAGCGCGAGCAGGTGCGCGGCCCCGAGGTCCTCGACGTGGATGTAGTCGCGGATGGCGGTCCCGTCCGGGGTGGGGTAGTCCGTGCCGTAGATCTCGAACCGGTCGAGCTGGCCGGTCGCCGCCCGCAGGAGGTTGGGGATCAGGTGGGTCTCGGGGTCGTGGTCCTCCCCGAACGGCCCGCGCGCGCCGGCGACGTTGAAATACCGCAGGCTCACCGCGGCGAGGCCGTGCGCGGCGCAGTGGTCGCCGATCATCCGGTCCACGGTGAGCTTCGTGGCGCCGTAGGGGTTCACGGGCGCGGTCGGCGTCGACTCGTCCATCGGGACCGACTCCGGCAGCCCGTAGGTCGCGCAGGTCGAGGAGAAGACCAGGCGCGGGACGCCCCCGGCGCGGAGGGCGTCGAGGACGTTGAGCGAGCCGCAGACGTTCGTGCGCCAGTAGCGCTCCGGATGGGCCACCGACTCGCTGACCAGCGCCAGCGCCGCGAAGTGCATCGCCGCATCGAAGCCGTCCCCGGCGGCGGCGGTCAGCGCCGGCGCGTCGAGGATGTCGACCTCGCGCAGCTCGGTGTCCGGGTGCACGGCGGCCCGGTGGCCCTGCGAGAGGTTGTCGACCACGACCACCTCGTGCCCCGCGTCCAGGAGCTGGGAGGCGACGATGCTTCCGATATAGCCGGCACCGCCGATGACCAGGACGCGCATGGGCCGGGGTTGATAGCAGAGCGGCCGGGCCGCGCGGGCTACCCCACCGCGGCGAGCTGCGCCTCGGCGCGGCGCTCGTCGAGCTCGGCCGCGGCCTCGCGGGCGGCGGCCTCGCGGGCCTGCGCCTCGGCCGCCCGCTGGGCCCGGGCGAGCACGGTTGCGGGGATCAGCGCCAGGAGCACGAGGCCCAGGGCCCACCAGTACGTCGAGGCGAAGGCCGCCGCCACGGGGTCGGCGAGCTGGGCGCGCGCGGCCGGCGGCACCGCCTCGATCGCGCCCGGCACCCGGGGGACCCCGGCACCGGCGACCGCGTCGCGGATCTGGGACTGCAGCGCGACCGCGAGCACGGCCGTCCCGATCGAGCCGCCGACTCGCTGCAGGACGTTGAGCATCGGCGTCGCGCGCGGGACCTGGTCGTGGCGCAGCGTCGCGTAGGCGCTCGCCATCGCCGGCATCATCGTGAAGCCGAGGCCGACCCCGCGGATCACGAGCGCGCCGGCCAGCAGCCAGTACGGCGTCGTGCCGGTGACGAAGACGAACGGCAGCGTCCCGAGGCTGAGGACGATCAGCCCGGCGACGACGACCCGCCCGCCCCCGATCCGGTCGGTCATCCGCCCGGACCAGTGCATCGCGAACGCGGCGCCGAAGCCCTGCGGCGCGATGAGCAGGCCGGCCTCCAGCGGGCTCAGGCCGCGATCGATCTGGTAGTAGAGCGGCAGGAGGAGCATCCCGCCGAAGAGCGCGGCGCCCACGAGCGTCACCGTGGCCGCCGCAGCGGCGAAGCCGCGCGAGCGCAGCAGGCGCACGTCGACGAGCGGGCGCGGGGCGCGCCAGGCGTGAACGGCGAACGCCGCGATAAGGGCAGCACCGGCCACGAGCGGCCCGAAGGTCGCCACGCCGGTGGCGCCGCCGTGCGACGCGATCTCCGAGAGCCCGAAGACGAACAGCGCGACCCCGGGCGACAGCAGCAGGAGCCCGCGCACGTCCAGCGTGGCCGGGCCCGCGGTGCCCTGCGCCCGCTCCGACGGCAGCAGGCGGGCGGCGAGCGCCAGGCCGACGATGCCGATCGGCAGGTTGACCAGGAAGATCCAGCGCCACGAGAGGTGCTCGACCAGCAGGCCGCCGAGCACCGGGCCGAGCACCGGCGCCAGGAGCATCGGCACGCCGACGATCGACATCACCCGGCCCATGTGCTTGGGTCCGGCCGCCTGGGCCAGGGTGATCATCCCGATCGGCATGATCATCCCGCCGGCCAGGCCTTGCAGGACGCGGAAGACGATGAGCGACTCGGCGCTCCAGGCGGCGGCGCACAGCGCGCTCGTCATGACGAAGCCCGTGACCGCGGTCATCCACACCCGCTTGGGGCCGAAGCGCTCGGCCGCCCAGCCGGTCAGGGGGATGACCGTGGCCAGGGCGAGGAGGTAGCCGGTCGCGATCCACTGGATCGTCCCGAGCGGCGCGTGCAGGTCCTGCGAGATCGACTCGAGCGCGACGTTGACGATCGTCGTGTCGAGGATCGACATGATCGCCCCGACCACGACGACCGCGGCGACGGCCTTCACGTGCGGCGACAGGCGGCCGCGCTCGGTCACGCGCGCTCCTCCAGCGCGGCGGCGAGGCTCGAGAGCACGCGGGCGGCCTGCCGCCGCTCGCCTGCCGAGAGCCCGGCGAAGATCTCGCTGCGGCGCTCGCGGGCGTGCTCGCGCGCCCGCCGGACGGCATCGGCGCCGGACTCGGTCAGGCCGATGCGCACGCAGCGGCGGTCGCCGGCGGCCCGGCCGCGCTTGACGATGCCCTCGCGCTCGAGGCCGTCGAGCATCCGGGTCGCGGTCGGCGGGGTGACGCCCGCGAGCTCGGCCACGGCGCCGAGCGTCAGCGGGCCCTCGGCGCGCTCGAGGCCGTCGAGGAGCTGGAACTGCGAGTGCGAAAGCTCGCCCGCGCCCGGCGGGCGGACGGCGGCCCGGCCGCGCACGCGCCTCGTGGCGCGCAGGAACTCGTCCAGCGCAGCGTTGAAGGTGTCGAGGTCGGCATCGGCGTCGGCGCGGGCAGCTGGCATGGCGATAAGATTAGCATCCTAATCATTAGCCATCAAAGGGCTGCGTCCGACCCCGCACCTACCGGCGCTTTTCGGCTCGAGCCGGCGGCCCGCACCCGGTAGAATTCAGCCCTGTCGCCAGCTGATCGGCGGGGCAGTTCAGCGGTTGCCCGCGTCTCGCCCGCCCGGCCATTCCGTCCGGCCGAAAGCCGATCATCGCCTGTTACCCCCTCACGTCATCGAGGAACGCCGCAAACAGGGGGAAACGGGCGGCAGAGAGAGGATCAGCGAGATGAACTACCCGCGTCAGACGCTCACCGAGGCCGCCGCCCGCCAGGGCGAAGGGCTCTCCGTCGCCCGCCGCTTCACGACCTCGGACGTGCACCCGTTCGACGCCGTCGAGTGGGAGATCCGCGATGCGCGGATCGGGCACGGCGACGCCGTGGCCTTCGAGCAGCGCGACGTGGAGTTCCCCGCCAGCTGGTCCCAGAACGCGACGAACATCGTCGCCCAGAAGTACTTCCGCGGCCAGCTCGACTCGCCCGAGCGCGAGCGCTCGGTCCGCCAGATGATCTCGCGCGTGGCCGGCACGATCGCCGGCTGGGGCCGCGACCGCGGCTACTTCGCCACCGACGCCGACGGCGACGCCTTCGAGGCCGAGCTCACCCACATCCTGCTCCACCAGATCGCGGCCTTCAACTCGCCCGTGTGGTTCAACGTCGGGTTCGAGGAGACGCCGCAGTGCTCGGCGTGCTTCATCCTCAGCGTCGACGACACGATGGAGTCGATCCTCGAGTGGAACACCAAGGAGGGCATGATCTTCCGCGGCGGCTCCGGCTCGGGAATCAACCTCTCGAACATCCGCGGGTCCACCGAGCCGCTCGCCAAGGGCGGCACCGCCTCGGGCCCGGTCTCCTTCATGCGCGGCGCCGACGCGTGGGCCGGCACGATCAAGTCCGGCGGCAAGACGCGCCGCGCGGCCAAGATGGTCGTCCTGGACATCGACCACCCGGACATCCGCGAGTTCATCTGGTGCAAGGCCAAGGAGGAGGACAAGGCCCAGGCCCTCCGCGACGCCGGCTTCGACATGTCGATCGACGGCGACGGCTTCACCTCGATCCAGTACCAGAACGCGAACAACTCGGTGCGGCTCACCGACGAGTTCATGCGGGCCGTCGAGCGCGACGGCGAGTGGCGCCTGCTGGCCCGGACGACCGGCGAGCCGGTCGGCGAGCCGCTGCGCGCGCGTGAGCTCATGCGCGAGATCGCCGAGGCCGCCTGGCGCTGCGCTGACCCGGGCGTGCAGTACGACACGACGATCAACGACTGGCACACGTCGCCGAACTCGGGGCGGATCAACGCGTCCAACCCGTGCTCGGAGTACATGCACGTCGACGACTCGGCCTGCAACCTCGCCTCGCTGAACCTCATGAAGTTCCGCCGCGAGGACGGCAGCTTCGACGTCGACGCCTACACCCACACGATCGACATCGTCTTCCTCGCCCAGGAGATCATCGTCGGCGCCTCCAGCTACCCGACCGAGGGGATCGCCGCGAACGCCAACGCGTTCCGGCAGCTCGGCCTGGGCTACGCGAACCTCGGCGCCTTCCTCATGAGCAACGGGATGCCCTACGACTCCGACGAGGGCCGGGCGACCGCCGCGGCGATCACCGCGCTCATGACCGGCCGGGCCTACCTGGGGTCGGCGCGCATCGCCGCAGCGATGGGCCCCTACGACCGCTACGAGGAGAACCGCGACGCCCACAACCATGTGATGGCCAAGCACCGCGACGCGGCCTACCGGATCCCCGAGGCCGACACCACCGACCACGCGCTGCTCAGCTCTGCGCGCGAGACGTGGGACGACACCGTCGCGGTCGGCGAGCTGCACGGCTACCGCAACGCGCAGGCCACGGTGCTCGCCCCCACCGGGACGATCTCCTTCCTGATGGACTGCGACACGACGGGCGTCGAGCCCGACTTCTCGCTCGTGAAGTTCAAGGAGCTCGTCGGCGGCGGGCAGATGACGATCGTCAACCAGACGGTGCCGCTCGCGCTCAAGACGCTCGGCTACGCCGAGGAGGACGTCGACGCGATCGTCGCCCACATCAACGAGGCCGGGACCATCGTCGGCGCGCCGGGCCTGAAGGACGAGCACCTGCCGGTGTTCGACGTCGCCGTCGGCGAGCGGGCGATCTCCCACCACGGCCACATCAAGATGATGGGCGCGGTCCAGCTCTACATCTCGGGCGCGATCTCCAAGACGGTGAACCTCCCGGAGACCGCGACGGTCGAGGACATCGCCGACGCCTACCTCGAGGCGTGGCGGCTCGGCGTCAAGGCGCTGGCCATCTACCGCGACGGCTCCAAGACCGCCCAGGCGCTGCGCACCGACGCCCAGGACAAGAAGGACGAGCCCGCCGAGGCGCCGGCCGAGGCCGGCCCGAAGCGGCGCCGGATGCCACGCGAGCGCCAGTCGATCACCCACAAGTTCTCGATCGGCGGCCACGAGGGCTACATCACCGCCGGCATGTACGAGGACGGCACGATCGGGGAGATCTTCCTCACCGACATCGGCAAGGAGGGCTCGACGCTGCGGGGCATGATGAACTCGTTCGCGACGGCGATCTCGATCGCGCTCCAATACGGGGTGCCGCTCGAGACGCTCGTGCGCAAGTTCAGCTACATGCGCTTCGAGCCGGAAGGGATCACGCAGAACCCGGAGATCCCCTTCGCGAAGTCGATGCCCGACTACATCATGCGCTGGCTGGCCTCCCGGTTCCTCGACACCGAGACCCAGGAGGACCTCGGGATCCTCACGCCCGAGGTCCGGGCCCGGAAGATGGCCGAGGACACCGCGCTGTCGGTCCACGGAGACACCGCCGGGCCGACCGCGGAGCCCAGCACCGGCGCCAGCAACGGCGGGTCCAACGGCGGCGCGACCGCCAAGGCCCCGACCGACGCCCTCACCGACACGCCGCCCGTCGTGCCGGCCCGGATCGCCACGACCGGCCTGGACCTCGGCCCGGCCTGCTCGCAGTGCGGCGGCATGATGCAGCGCACCGGCTCCTGCTACACGTGCCCGAGCTGCGGCAACAACACGGGCTGCGGGTAGGCAGGCAGGCAGGGCAGCAGGCAGGCCGGCAGGCACGAAGCCGCGTGGACGGGGACGTCCCGGCGAGACGCGCGATTCGGGCCGCGGCGGCGTAGGCCGCGCGGACCGTCGCGGCGGACGGAGTCAGCCGCGGGCCAGCGTCAGCGCGACCTTCGTGCCCGCGGCGAGGTTGCGGGCCTTCGGGGGCGTGCTGGCGAGCACCGTGCCCGGCCGCTTGGCGGAGCGCCGGCGCGTCGTGCCTCCCAGCGCGCAGTTCGCCCTGGCGAGCGCCCGCCTCGCCGCGGCGAGCGTCAGGCCGCCGACGGCCGGGACGATGCAGGCCTTGGCCGGCACCGCGGGCGCGGACTCGGCGGCGATCGCGCCGCCGGGTCCCGACGCGGTGACGCGGCACTGGATCGCGCTGCCGGCGTCGGCGTCGGCGAGCCGGTAGGCCGCTGCGTTCGCCCGCGCGATCGGCCTGCCGTTGCGCAGCCACGCAAATGCGAACGAGGTCGCCCGGACGAACGTCCCCGGCGAGCACGTCAGCCGCTTCCCGGTGCGCAGCGTGCCGCGGAACGCCGGGCGCACGCGGCTAACCGGCGGCGCGGCGGACACCACGGCGGCGGAGGTCGCGACGGTCTGGCCCGCGCTGTTGGCCGCGGTGACCTGGCACTGGACCGCCGTGCCCAGCTGAGCGGCGGTCACGACGAAGGTCGAGCCGGTCGCGCCCGGGATCGCAGCGCCGTCGCTCAGCCACTGGAAGGCGAGCGCCGGCGCCTGCGTGAACGTCCCCGGACTGCACGTCAGCGCCTTCCCGGCAGCGGGCGTGCCGCTGATCGACGGCAGCGTCGTGCTGACCGGGACCGTGGCCGCCTCGACCGCCCCGCTGTCGCACGCGCCGCCCTGCGGGCGGGCGATTCCCCGCTGGTCGCTCGCCGAGCAGAACGCGGCGCGCGCCAGGCCGAACACGGGGCTGACGGACCGCGGCGCCTGGGTCAGCCCCAGGCCGCCGTTGGCGCGCAAGGCCCCGAGCTGGGCATCCGTGTTGACCAGATCCCCGGGACCGGTGAAGCCGCACGAGTTCCCAGTGTCGAGATTGCCGCCCGAGGAGGCGATCGTAGAGAGGAACGCGTAGCAGTTCTCGGGGGAGCCGCCCGCCACGATCGAGTTGCGCACCGTCGTGGTCGGCGTGCTGAACGACGTCAGGTTGCCGTGCACCTGGCTCCCGCTCCCGGACGTGACGTTGTCCGTCAGGGTCACGTTCGTGAGCGTCACCTGCGAGACCAGGGAGCCGTTCACGAGGATGCCGCCGAAGCGAAACTGCGCGCCGCCTGAACTTACGCTGTTGGCGCTCACCGTGGAATCAGTGATCGCCAGGGAGCCCGCCGTGTTCTGACTGATCCCTCCGGCCACGGTGGTGTTCGGCGTGCTGACGAGATCGCCGCGGTTGCGCGAGACCGAGCTGCGGGTGATCTGCGTGGCGCCGCTGTCGTTCGCGATCCCTCCGGCCCCAGCTCCCACGGCTGCCGGCTGGGTCCCGGCGTAGACGTTGTCCTCGATCGCCGAGTCGGCCACCGTCACGCTCGCCACCTGGCTGGCGATCGCTCCCGCCCCGGACACGTTGGAGGCCGCCTCCGTGCGGTTGCCCCGGAGCACGGACCGATCGACGACGACGCTTGCGCCGGCACCTGCTGCCGCGACCGCGCCGCCTCCGGCTGCCGCGGTGCCCGTGAGCGTGTTCCCGACGAGCGAGACGCCCCGCAGCGTCAGCTTGCCGGCGCCGTTCACCGCGATGACGCCCCCCGACGGCGAGCCCGCCGCGGTCGTCGTCGCGCCGGTGATGACCGTCGCCGCCGCACCGGCCGTCCCTTCGATCGTGATGTCGCGGCTGATCGTCGGCAGCGCGTCGTTGGCCAGCACGTAGGTCCCGGCCGGAACCCGGATCGTGTGGGGCCCGCTGGCGTCGGCCTGCGCATCGGTCACGGCCTCGCGCAGCGTGCACTGAACGGAGCAGAAGCCCGGCAGCTCGAACGTCGGCGAGTCCGTCTGCTTCGTCACGACGAACACCGTCGCCTGCGCGGGCGCCACGAGCGCAAGCGCGAACCCGGCGACCGTCGCGACCAGCGCACCCATCCGTGGCATGGCGCCACGCTACCGCCTGCACTCCGCGAGCGGGGGGGTTCCTCACCGGTTCCGCAAGAGAGGCCTGCCGCCGCCGAGCTCTTCGGAGCGCCCCGCGCTCACGCCACCCGGCAGGTGATCTTCTTGCGCCCCACCGTGCAGCGCTTGGGCGTGCGGAAGCGTGAGGGCGCCGCCGCTGCGCGCTTCAGCCGCACCGCCGCGACCGCGCTGTGGCGGGTGGCGTCCAGCGCGCGGACGCTGATCCGCCCGCCGGTCGCCTTCGCGAAGCGCCGCAGGACGATGCGCGTCTTGCGCGTGCTGAAGACGCGCTGGTAGCCGGTGGGGCTCGTGATCGCCGCCTCGTAGCGGGTTGTGCCGGCCACCCGGGCCCAGCTAATCGTCAGCCGCGTGCCGCGGCGCACGGCGCGCAGCCGGCGCGGCGCGGGCAGGACGAGCGACGGCGGCCGGAAGGAGGCGACCACCTTGCGCTCGGCCGGCAGGCCCTGCAGGTCGAACTGAGCCTGCACCTTGCGCCGCTTGCGGCCCGGAGCGGGCGAGAACGGGATCGTGCCGGTGCCACCGCCGGTGACGTGGCCGATCTCGCGCGCGGCCCCGCCCTCGCCGATGTCGAAGAAGCGCACCTGCTGCCCGGGCCGGCGCAGCACCCGGTAGTGCAGGACGCGCCGCGAGCCCCGCCCGGTGACGCGGCCGCTCACCCGCGCGTTCGGGAGGTCGGTGGCGCGCTGCACCTTGGTGATCGGCGCCGATCCGGGCAGCGGCGTGGCCGTGTAGATGCCGGGCTTTCCGTTCTGGATGCCGATCACCGTGAAGTTCGTCTTCGGGCTCTCGGAGCGCAGGATGCGGATCTTGCCGCCGGGAGAGGCGTCCAGGCCCGCGTCGGTCGAGTTCAGCGACTGGCCCCCGGGGCCGCTGACCTGGACCTTCGGCGCCCCGCCGCGGCCGTAGAGCTTCAGCGCCGGGCTGGGCGCGCCGCGCTTGACGACGATCGTCCGGGGCGCCGCGGCCTGCGCACGAGACGCGCTCACGTCGAGCTTGAACCGCGACCACTTGCAGCCGTCGAACGGCCAGATGTACGGCTCGTCGAGGTGCGCCCACCTGATCCCCCCGCCGACGTGGAAGCCGAGCACGCCGATGCAGGCGCCGGCACCGCCAGCGTTGTGGGGCCCGCGCGAGACGTTCGCGGCCGCGTCGCCGCAGATCCGCGGGTGCAGCAGGCAGGCACTGATGTCGCCGTGCAGGTTGACCACCTCGTCGCGGAAGTTGGCCTCCCCGCTGATGCTGCCCTCGAAGCCGACGATGTCGAACAGATCCGCCTTCACCCCGCCGCCCACGGCGATGTAGGAGGGGTACTGGTAGAGGAAGTAGCCGTGGCCGAGCTCGAGCTCGAGCTTGGGCAGGCTCACGATCACCGCCGCCGTCGCGCCCAGCGTCGGGCGCGTGAACACGGTCTGGTACAGCTTGGCCGGAAACCCGTCGCCCACCTCGTCGGGACGCAGGACGAAGGGCGTCCGCGCGCTCGGGAAGGCGACGACCAGCCGCCCGTCGAGCTTGACCAGCTTCAGCACGGCGATCCGGCCGTTGCCGGTCAGGCGCGTCGGGTCCAGCCCGACTCCGAAGCCCAGGCGCTCCAGGTTGACCCCGGCGAACAGCGGCACTCCGGGCGGCGGGAACCGCACGCTGGCCCCGGCGAAGCTGAGCTGGCCGTGGACGATCTTGACCTGGCCGTTGGGCGGGACCATGTCGAGGCACAGCCCGGAGAGCACGCACGCCTTGCCCTGGCCCTGCCAGGTGTCGGTCCCCTTCGTGTAGGCGATGCGGAAGCCGTCCACGTCGAGCCCGCCGAGATTCACCTTGATCGGGCCGATGCTCACGTCCTCGATCTTCAGCTCGTCCGGCGTCGCCCGCAGCGTGACCGAGTTCTGGACCTCGATCCCCGCGCTGGTGATCCACTTGGGCAATTTGAGGCTGGCCTTGATCCGCGCCGATCCGCCCTGGAGGTCGATGTCCCAGTCGCCGACCAGCTCGAAGCCGCCGATGCTGGGGAACTTGGGCGGCTTGGGCAGATTGCCCAGCGGAATCTCGAACTTGCTGGGATCGAGCTTGAAGTTCATCGCCCCGCCGCCCGCCCCCATGCGGACCCCGGCGACGAGGAAGCCGGCATTGGAGCTGAACAGGGCCTCGGCCTGCGGGAAGTTGACGATTTTCGCGGCGCCCGCCGGGACGACCGGCCACGTGCCGTTGAGCAGGGTCCGCCCGGTCCCGATGTAGCCGTCGGCCTGCTTGACGGCTTCGTTCATCAGGTCGGAGTCGGCTGGGTCCAGCCTGAGCTCGCGGCCCAGCGTGTCGATCACGCCCCGCTCCCGGGCCGGGATGTCGGGCATGCTGTCGACGGGATTGAGGCATCCGACCATGCGCTCGGACCCGGAGAGGACCGTCATGGGCCCGCACCCGCTGGTCTTGCCGGCCAGGACGCTGGGCATCCCGATGGCGAAGACCTTCGGCTGCCTGGCGTCATCGATGGCGCTGGCGACCCGGTTGGAGATCGTCGCCGCCGCCCGCGCCCTTGGTCCTCCCGCCGCCTGGTGCGGCCTGAGCCCCGCGAACGTCCGGGTGAAGGTCCGCGTGCCGCCGGGTCCCCGGGCCGTCACTGACACCCGGTACGTCCCCCCGGGCGCGCGGAAGCGGATGCTGTTCTGGAGCTGGCCGTTGACCACGGTTCCGACGAGCCCCGGCGAGGATCCCGGCAGGTCCCAGGTGAGGGAGTCGACCGGCCCGGAGACGGAGACCTGGAGGACCGTCGCCTCGCCCGCCTTGATGGTGCGGACGGGCTGGATCGCGCTGAGCGCCGGCGGGGGGGGCGCGGCGGGGGCGGAGGAGGCGGCGGCGGCGCGCCCGCCGGGCTCCCGAACGCGGCCATGATCTGGACGTTGGGCCCGGTGTTGTCGTTGACCGTCTGGGTCCACACTGCGGCGGACTGGCCGTTGGCGGCCACGGCGAGCGCCGGGAACGTGTCGTAGCCGAAGCGAGGCGTCGGCGGCTCGAACGCGCTGGCCGCCCCGGCGGGCCGATAGGTGCTCGCCCACTGCGACTGGCTGCTCCACAGGGCGACGACGTTGCCGGAGCCGTCGATGCCCATGCGCCCGCTGCTGGTGGGCACGCCCGCCGGGGACGCGCGCGTTCCGGCCCCCAGCGATCCGCCCGCCGGGCGGAAGGCCTGGATCACCTCGGCTCCGTTCGCGTGGCTCCACGTCGTGACACCGTTGCCCAGGCCATCCCACACGGTCAGGGCGCCGTAGGCGGAGTTCTGCGGGTTGCTCGTGTCGCCCGCGAGCGTCTGCGCGGCACCCCAGGACGACGATCCGGCGGCGCGGTAGACGTAGTCCGTCCGCGCCCTCCCAGCGTTGTTGCGGTACCAGCTCACCATCGCATTGCCGTTGGAGATCGACGCATCGACGCCGGTCACCGACTGCGGGTAGTCGGGCGATGACCGCGAGGCCAGGAGCGCCTGCGCGTCGAATGTGCTGGCGGCCCCAGCCAGCCGGCGAGCGGCCCGGACCTCCGACTCGAAGCGATCAGCGGGATACGGAAAGGGGTTGTCTGTCCACGCGAGGACGGCGTTGCCCTGGGTGTCCATGGCCAGGTGCGGCGCATAGATCACCCCGGGATCCCCGCCCGGGAGGCCTCCGCCGGCGGCGAAGATGTTGGTCTGGGGCGGGCCGAGGGCGCCCGCGGCGGACCGGTAGCGCGCCTGGAGGAGCTGGGTGCCGTCGGTCTCCGTGTAGATCCAGGCGATCACGGCGTTGCCCTGGGCGTCCATCGCCACCCGCGGCGACGTCGCGGCCGGCAGCGTTGCCGTCGCCTCGTCGGTGAGCTGCTGCGGGGTCCCGAAGCCCCCTCCTGCCGGCCGGAAGGACGCCATGATCACCTTGTTGTCATACCCGGGGGTCCCGTCCTGGGTCCACACGAGCAGGGCGCGGCCGTCGGGAGCGACAGCGACCTGGGGATCGGAGGAGTCGAACGCCGCCGAGATGATCTGGGGAGGGCCGAAGCTCCCTCCCGCGGGGCGGATCGCCACGTTGATGCGGTCGCCGGCGGTGTCGGGCCGCGCCCAGGCCGCGACCGCCCCTCCCTGCGCGTCGACCCCGACGACGGGGGTGGCGGAGTTCTGGTCCCCGGAGCTGAGCTGCTGGGGCTGGCCGGACCAGTTGAGGTCGGCGTGGGCGGGCGCGGCGGCGATGAGCGCCAGCGCCGACAGCGAAAGCAGCAGCGCCGGACATGCACGTCTCGAGAGCATGAGCCGACTCTCGCACGCTGGACGCAGCACCGCCTCAGGGCAGACCCTGAGATTCCTTTCCCCCGCGAAGCGGCTCAGAGCGTACCCTCGGACGCGGGATTCAGGATGAATGCCATGCGCCAAACGGAATCGGCCGTGCTGGAGCGAGAGGCGGAGCTGAGCGAGCTGGACTCCGTCTTCGACCATGCTCGGACGGGGCACGGCCAGCTCGCGCTGCTCGAAGGTCCGGCGGGGGAGGGGAAGAGCACCCTGCTCGCCGCGGCGACCGCGCGGGCGCGGGCGGCGGGGCTGACCATCCTGACCGCGCGCGGGGGCGAGCTCGAGCGCGAGTTCCCCTTCGGCGTGATGCGCCAGCTCCTCGAGCCTGTCCTGACCGCCGCGGACCCCGACCGGCTCGAGGCCCTGCTCGGCGGCACCGCCGCGCCGGTCGCCCGGGCCCTCGGCGTCGAACGCTCGGAGGGCGTGGAGCCCGTGGCCGAGGGTCCGGCTGCGCTGAACGCCATCTACTGGCTCACCGCGAACCTGGCCTCTGAGGGCCCCGTGGCGCTGGCGGTTGACGACGTCCACTGGGCGGATGCCTCTTCACTGCGAGCCCTGGACTTCCTCGCCCGGCGAGTCGGCGATCTGCCGGTGGCGCTGCTGGCGGCGCTGCGGCCGTCGGAGCCGGCGGCTCCGGCTCACCTGCTGGAGGCGCTCGGGGCAGCCCCCGCCGTCGTCCGCGTGGCGCTGCGCCCGCTCGGGCGCGAGTCGGTGGCGCGGATCGTCCGCTCGCGGCTGCCCGGATCCGACGACGCGGCGTGCGAGGCCGCCCTCGCCGCCACCGCCGGCAACCCCCTCTACCTCCACGAGCTCCTGCGCTCGGCCACGGTGGACCCGGCCGGCGGGCCGATCGACCTGGCCGCGCTCGCCATCCCGTCGCTGGGCGACCGGGTGGTGCGGCGGACCCGCTCCGTGGACCCCGAGGCCGGGGAGCTGGCCCGTCAGATGGCGGTGCTCGGGGACGGGGGCCGCCTGGAGACCGCGGCCGCTCTGGCCGGGGTGGACCTGGACACGGCGGGACGGATCGCTCATCGGCTGCGGCGCATCGAGGTCTTGGCGTCCGAGGACCCGTTCCGCTTCGTCCATCCGCTGGTGCGCCGCTCCATCTACGACGCGATGTCGATCACCGACCGCGACGCGGCGCACCGGGCCGCCGCTGATGCCCTCACCCGGCGCGGCGCGCCGGTCGAGGCGATCGCCGCGCATTTCGGGGCGCTCACGCCGGGCCGCTCGGTGGACGTTGCGGAGGGCCTGGTGGCGGCGGGCGACCGCGCGCTCGCCCAGGCGGCCCCCGACGAGGCGGCGCGGTGGTTCCAGCGGGCGCTCGATGAGGGTGCGGCCACGCCCGACCCCGCGGCGATCATGAGCGAACTGGGCCTCAGCCAGGCGGCGCTGCGCGATCCGTCGGCGATCGAGCATCTCCGCAATGCCCTGGCCGGCGGGCACGACCCTCGCCGCCAGGCGCAGACTGCCACCGCCCTGGCCGATGTCCTCGTGATGTCCGGACGCTGGACGGAGGCCTTGCAGCTCACCACGACCTACCGCCGCCGGCTGGGATCCGACTCCGAGGCCCTCGCCCAGCTGGCCGCCGTGGAGCTGATGCTGGCCGCCTACTCTCCCGCGCTGGCGGCGACCAGCGACCTCGAGCCCGAGCGGCTTGCGCATCTCACCGAGGGCGGGACGTGGGCCGCGCGAGCCCTCGCGGCCGCGCTGGCCGTCACCGCCGCCCACCGGGGGGAGCGTCCCGCGCGGGTGCTCGCATTCGTCGACCGGGCGCTTCAGGACGACCTCCTGGCCAACGACGTGTCCGGCCCGCGCTGGCCGCTGAGCAACGTGCTGATCGCGCTCACCGACATCGACGAGTACGACCGCGCCATCGCCCTGAGCGACCGCATCGTCGAGCGCGCCCGGCAACAGGGATCGCTGAGCACCCAGGTCGTCGCGGCAGATCACCGCGGCTGGATGCAGGCCCGCACAGGAGACCTCGCGCTCGCGGAGGCGACTCTGCGCGCCGGGCTGGAGCTGGCTCAGAGCGCCCGGATGCCGACGGTGGTTGCCACGCACCTCTTCTTCCTGCAGGACCCGCTCACCGAGCGCCCCAGCCTGGGGGACGTGGCCGAGCTCGCGCTCACGCTCGACCTTGGTCCGGAGGCCGAGGGCTCGTGGCCCGCCGCCGCGGCGGCCATGACGCGCGGGCTCGTGCGGCTGGGCCGCCGCGAGCGCACCGAGGGCATCGCCGACCTGCGCCGGGCGGCAGAGATCGGCGAGCTGATGCACATGGGGCCGACCTTGTGGCCTGTGCGCTCCGCGCTGGCGCTGGCGCTGGCGCCGTCGAGCCGCGACGAGGCCCAAGGCCTCGTCGCGCGCGAGCTCGAGCTGGCCCGCGTGACGGGCCTGGCCCGGCCGACGGGGATCGCCCTGCGGGCGGCGGGGACGCTCGCCGCCGGCCCGGAGCGGCTCGCGCTGCTGCGGGAGTCGGTCGAGCTGCTGGCCTCGTCGCAAGCGCGGCTGGAACACGCCCGCGCCCTGGTCGCCCTCGGCTCGGCGCTGCGCCGCGAGCAGCTGCGGGCGGCGTCGCGGGGACCCCTGCTCGAGGGCCTCGAGCTGGCCGCGGCTTGCGGCGCAACCCGCCTGGCCGATCGCGCCGGCGAGGAGCTGCAGGCCGCCGGGTCGAGGCTGCCGCGCAATTTGGTGTCGCACCGCGACGCGCTCACGCCCAGCGAGCTGCGCGTGGCGCGCCTCGCCGCCGACGGCGCCACCAACTTGGAGATCGCGCAGGACCTGTACGTCTCGCTCAAGACGGTGGAGACCCACCTCTCCCACGCCTACGCCAAGCTCGGCCTGGCGGGACGTGGGTCGCGCGTGCGGCTGGCCGACGCGCTAGAGGGTCACGCGCTGGACGCTCCGTAGCACGCCGCGTGAATCTCCGCGATGATGCCGCCCATGACCATCTTCCGCTCGACGTCCCTCATCGTCCTCATCACCGCCGCCACCGCGCTCAGCGCCTGCGGCAGCAGCGACTCGTCCTCGTCCGACAAGACGACGAACTCCACCCCCGCCTCGACCTCGACCGGTGCCGTGGATGTCGCGGCGGCCAAGCAGAAGTGCCTCGACGAGGCCAAGCAGATCCAGGACTCCACCGCGAGCTCGATCGCGCAGCAGGCCTGCAACCAGCTCGACGCGAGCAACCCGGACGTGAAGAACGCGATCGCCAAGGCCAAGCAGGCCTGCCTCGACGCCGCCGACAAGATCCCGGTCGACGCACTGAAGAGCGCCGCCAAGGAGCAGTGCAACAAGATCACGGCCTCGTGACCGGCCCGGCTGCCTTCACCGAGGAGGAGTGGAAGTCGGTCCTCATCGGCCCGACGACTGCGGGGATGATCGTCATCACCGCAGCGAAGGGCGGAACGTTCCGCGAGACCTACTCGATGGGCAAGGCCTTCGCCGAGGCCCGCGGCCAGCACGGCGCAAGCGAGCTGCTCGACGCGGTCGTCTCGCACCGGCCGGAGGCCGACCACACCCGCTACGGCTCGCCGGACGAGCTGCGGTCGGCGGGGCTCCAGCACCTCCGCGAGGCGGTCGCCCTGCTCCAGCGGTCGGCGACCACGGAGGAACTCGGCGAGTACCGGTCGTTCGTGCTGGCGCTCGCCCGCCGGGTCGCGGCCGCCCACGAGGAGGACGGCAGCGACAACCCCGTGAACCCGGCCGAGCAGGCGGCGATCGAGGAGATCGCCGCCGCGCTCGGCGTCCCGCGGGATGCTGCCGGGCCGCACCCCGAAGGCTGACCCCCGACCCGACCACGAAAGGAGACCACGGCATGGGACTGTTCAGCCACGACGACGGCGGACGCCGCTTCGTGATGCGCGAGAAGATGCTCTCGATCGGCGACGACTTCTGGATCGAGGACGACGGCGGCAACAAGGCCTACAAGGTCAACGGCAAGGCGCTGCGGGTCCGCAAGACGTTCATCCTCGAGGACCTGGACGGCAACGAGGTCGCCCACATCCAGGACCGCGTCGTGAACGTGCGCGGCACGATGGAGATCGAGCGCGACGGCGAGACGCTGGCCACGGTCCACAAGGCGCTGGTGGGGATCCGCGACCGGTTCGACATCGACGTCGAGCACGGCGAGGACCTCAAGGCCAAGGGCAACGTGCTCGAGCACGAGTACGAGGTCAAGCGCGACGGCGACGTCATCGCCACCGTCTCGAAGAAGTGGGTCCGCGTCCGCGAGACGTTCGGCATCGAGATCGCCCCGGGCGAGGACGAGCCGCTGCTGCTCTCCATCTGCGTGGCGATCGACGAGCTCGCCCGCTGAGCGGCGCCGCCGCGCGATGGCGATCACGCAGATCCACCACGTCGACCTCGCGGTCGCCGACGTCGAGCGGTCCGTCGCCTTCTACCTCGGCCTCCTCGGCCCCCTGGGCGCCGAGGAGGCCTTCCGCTACCCGACCTACCGGGGCACCGAGGACGTCGTGTACCTGCGGCTCGGGCGCCAGTACCTCGGATTCCGGAAGGCCGACGGTGGCGAGCACCGCTACTACGGCGTCGGGCTCGAGCACCTCTCGATCATGGTCGACGCGCGCGCGGACGTCGACGACGTCTACGCCCGCTGCGAGGCGCTCGGCGCGACGGTCCACTTCCCGCCGGAGGAGGACAGCGACATCCCCGGCTACTGGGCGATGTTCCTCTTCGACCCCGACGGGTTCCGCATCGAGATCCAGCACTGGCCGGGAGAAGCCGAGTACGAGTTCGAGCCGCCGCCGGCGTGACGCGGGCTCAGCCGGAGCCGGCCGGTCCTGCGCCGGGGCCGAAGCGCCCGTGCAGCTCCGGCAGCAGCGTCGCGAGGTTCGCGTACTCCTCCGCACAGTGGGTCGCAAGCGCCCGCGGGAGGTCGCCCGGCAGCACCTGGCGCCGGACGGCACGGCGGTTGAGCACCGCGGCGCCGGCGCCCGCCAGCGGGCCAGGCAGATAGGGGCGCAGGGCGGCGCCGAGCCAGAAGCGGCTGCGCAGGACGACCCCCTCCCCATCGCGCAGGAACACGTGGGCCATCGGCGTGTGGCGCACCCGGCGCGTGTCGTCGCCGACCCAGCCGCACACGACCGTGGCCACGCGCGGGTCGCCCAGGGCGTCGGTGCCGAAGCCCAGCTCGGTCGGAGGGCAGAAGGCGATCCGGGCGTGCGCCATGCCGACGCCGACGTCCTCCACCGGGTGGTGGACGGCGCCCCAGAACGGCTTGCCTCGCCGCACGGCCGGCAGCTGCACCGAGTTGTCGGCGTGGGCCCGCGGGTGCCAGATCCGGTAGCGCATCGGGTCGCGCGGGTGCCAGTCGAACCACCAGTCGACCATCTCCCCCGTGACCGCCGGCATCGCCGTGGCCACGGCGACGTAGCCCACGCCGTCGGCGAGCCAGCACCAGCCGGTCTCGGCGGCCAGCGGCGCGGGATCGAGCAGGCGGTCCAGGTCCGCGAGGGCCAGCGCGCGGTCCGGGGCGATCGGGCCGGACTCGATCGCCGCGAGTGCCTCCGGGTCGGGCGCGGCCATCGGCCGGTCGAGGCAGGCGGCGACGTCGGCGCTGCTCACAGCCGCCCCATCCAGGCGTGGAAGCGGCCGTCGGGGTCGTAGCGGGCGCGGACCTCGTCGAGGCGGGCCATGTTCGCGTCGGTGGCAAACCGGGCCGGGCGGGCCCCGAGGTTCTCGTCGGCCAGCTGGATGCCCGTCGCCAGCGGCGCCAGCTCCCGCATCCGCTCGGCGGGCCACGGCACGTTGGCCGCGTCGTCGGCCGCATCGGCCCAGACGCCGTAGAGCGCGATGTAGGTGTCGTCCTCCACGCTGTAGGCCATGTCGGGGCGCTCGGGGCTCGGGCCCCAGTTCATCCACAGCATGTGCGACGGCGCCTCGGGAAGGGTCTCGGCGATCCGCCGCAGGCCGGGCAGCAGGTCGTCGATGGGCGCGTGGGTCCACATGTTGTCGGTCGCATAGCGGTGCCCGTCGGGGTAGGCCTCGTGGACGCCGGCGTAGAGGTCCCCGAACGTCGCCGGGACGTAGGGCACCGAGAGCGTGGCCCGGTCCAGGACCGGACAGGTCTCGAGCAGCGCCAGCGCCGCGCGGGCCTCCTCCTCGGTGTCGACGAGCACCGGGCCGGTGACCGCGATCTCGACGTCGCCCGCGGCGTTGCGGTGCGTGAGCAGCATGAACTCCATCGTCCGGGGAACGCTCGGGCCGAGCTCGTGGGCCCAGCGGAACACCTCGTCGAGCACGTCGGCCGGGTAGAGGCAGACACCGTTGGCGATGACCTTCGGGAGCGGCTGGAGCCGGAGATGGAAGCGGGTCACCGCGCCGAAGAAGCCCGGCCCGGACCCGCGCGCCGCCCAGAAGAGGTCGGCGTGCTCGGTCGCGTCGGCCCGCACGAGCTCACCCGCGGCGGTCACGACGTCGATCGCCTCGACGCTCATGCACGCCGGGCCGTGGACCCGGCCGTTCCACCCGAACCCGCCCTGGAGCAGGTAGCCGCCCAGCGCTACGCCCGGGCAGTGCCCGGCCGGGAAGAAGCGGTCCTGCGCCGCGAGGGCGGCCAGCACCTCGTTGCCGCGGCAGCCGGGCTGGACCGTTGCGGTCATCGCTTCGGCGTCGACCGACATCGCGTCCAGGCGCGAGCAGTCCAGGAGCAGGCCGCCGTCGCGCAGGTGGCTGCCGGCCCAGCTGTGCCCGCCGGAGCGCACGCCGATCCGCAGGCCCTCCTCGCGCGCGGTGAGCACCGCGGCGACCACGTCCTCCTCGGACGCCGCCTGCACGATGAGGTCGGGGAAGCGCTCGGGCGTGCGGTCGTTCCACACGGCGGCGCGGCGCGCCGCCTCGTAGCCGGGCTCGTCGCGCCGAAAGACGGCGCCGTCGGGAATCGGTGTCATAGTGTGTTCCACGATACAGGACGCTGATTCCATGATGCAAGACGCTGACACCTCACCGGCTTCGCCCCGCCCGGGAATCCAGGCCATCGCCCGCGCGGCCCGGGTCCTGCGCGCGCTCGAGGCCGAGCCGCGCGGCCTCAGCCTGGCCGAGCTCGCGGCGGCCACCGGCCTGCCGAAGTCGACGGCGCACCGCCTCGTGGCGGCCCTCGCCGACGAGGGGTTCGTCACCACGGCAGCCGGGGCCGGGGAGATCCGGCTGGGCCCCGGCCTCGCCCGCCTGGGCGCTGCCGCGCACGACGCGCTCGGCGACGAGCTGCGTCCCGTGCTGGCCGCGCTGCGCAGCGAGCTGGACGAGACGGTCGACCTCGCCGTGCTCGACGGCCCGTCGGTGCGCTTCGTCGAGCAGCTCCCGGCCGCCCACCGGCTGCGGGCCGTGTCGGCAGTGGGCGCGCGCTTCCCGCTGCACTGCACCGCGAACGGCAAAGCGCTCCTCGCGGCCCTGCCTCCCGAGCGGGCCGACGAACTGATCCCGAACCCGCTCCCCCGCTTCACGCCCGCGACGATCACCTCGCGGCGGCAGCTGCAGGCCGAGCTCGCGCGCATCCGCGACGCGGGCGTGGCCTTCGACCGCGAGGAGCACACCGAGGGCGTCTGCGCGGCCGGCGCCGCCGTGTGCGTGCGGGGCGAGCCGGTCGCGGCGATCTCGGTGCCCGTGCCGGCGCACCGGTTCGCGCGGCACGAGCGGCGCCTGGCCGCAGCCGTGCGCGCGGCCGCCGCCGCAGCGGCTGCGCGGCTCGGCTGAGGCCCGCCCGCCTGCGCTACGGTGGCCCGCAATGCTCCTGGGGATCGCCGCCACCGCCTGCTTCGCCGCGGCGACGCTCCTGCTCATCAGCCTGCACGCGGCACAGACGGGGCTGCGGCCCGTGCGGGACGCCGTGAGCGACTACGGGACCACGCCGTATCACCGCCGCTACCGCGCGATGGCGGTCTTGCTGGGCGCCGGCGCCATCCTCCTCGCCATCGGCCTCACCCGGGACACCGATGCCCGCGACGTCTTCTGGCTCTGGGTCTACGGTGTCAGCCGGATCGCCATCGCGGGCTTCATGACGGATCGCAACCCGCCCCCGGTGACCCCTGAGGGCCGGATCCACTGGCTTCTGGCCGCCGTGGCGTTCACCGCCATCGCCTTCGCCGCGGTGAACATCCGCTGGGCCGGGGACCCGGTCGTGCTGCACGGCCTCGGCTACGCGGTCGCCGCGAGCGCGGTGGCGACGCTGCTGACGCGCGCGGTCCCGCCGTTTCGCCCGGTGTTCGGGCTCGTCGAGCGGCTGCTGTACGTCACGAGCATCGCCTGGCTCGTGATCGCCGCGGTGAGCCTGGCGGCCTGACAGAACCGCGCCCACGGTCGCGGCGGCGACGGTGCCCGGCGCGGGCAGAACGCGAGCCTGGCCGCTTCGGTTGCCGAGCGTGGCTGCTCGATGCGGGTTGCCGGTGGGCCATCGCAGGCGGCCGGGTGGCGCGGCGCGGTGGCGGCGCCTCGGCCTCGAGAGGTGGAGTTCCAGCGCCTGAGCCGGCTCAACCTCAACCTCGGCCCGCCCTCCATCCGCGCCGCCCGGCCCGCGATTGACAGCGCGCGCGGGCCGCTGCCAGAGTGGCCGCGGCAACCGGAGGAGCATCGCTGAGCCCATGGAAGACGTCGTCTCGACCATCGGGGACGGGCTGTGGAACGCCGTGCTGATGGCGTGGGAGGTGTGGTGGGCCCTGGTCCTGGGCTTCGCGATCTCGGCGATCGTCCAGGCCTGGGTTCCGCGCGAGCGCGTCGAGGCGTCGCTGTCGGGCAGCGGCGCGCGGCCCGTAGCCGTCGCCACCGGCCTGGGCGCCGCCTCGTCCTCCTGCTCCTACGCGGCGATCGCCATCGCGCGGTCGCTGTTCGCCAAGGGCGCGTCGGCCGCATCCGCAATCGCCTTCCAGTTCGCCTCGACCAACCTCGTCTGGGAGCTCGGGCTGATCCTCTGGATCCTGATCGGCTGGCAGTTCGCCGTGGCGGAGTACCTCGGCGGGCTCGTGATGATCGGCCTCATGTGGGCGGCGCTGCGGCTCTTCATCTCGCCGCGGCTCGAGGCCCGTGCCCGCGAGCACGCGCAAGCCGCCGAGGGCGGCCACCACCACGGCGGCGGAGGCCGCCTGCCGTGGCGGGAGCGGGTCCGGTCGCTGGATGCCTGGTCAGAGGTGGCCCGGACCTTCCTCATGGACTGGGGCATGCTCTGGAAGGAGATCGTGGCCGGCTTCCTGCTCGCCGGGTTCATCGGCCTGCTCCCCGACAGCGTGTTCCAGAGCCTCTTTCTCCAGGACGCGCCGCCGCTCGTCCGGACGGTGGAGAACGTGATCATCGGGCCGCTCATCGCGGTGGCGACCTTCGTCTGCTCGGTCGGCAACGTCCCGCTCGCCGCGGTGCTGTGGTCCGGCGGGATCTCGTTCGCCGGGGTCCTGGCGTTCATCTTCGCCGACCTGATCATCGTCCCGATCGTGATCGCCTACCGGAAGTTCTACGGCCGGGCCTTCGCGATGCGCATGGTGGCGCTGATGTTCGTGACGATGGTCGCCGCCGCCTTGATCGTCGACCTGCTGTTCGGCCTCGCGGGGCTCATCCCGACCGAGCGGCCGCCGACCGAGGACGTCTTTGGCACGATCGAGCTGAACTACAAGTTCGCCCTCAACGTCCTCGGCCTGGCCGTCTTCGGGGCCGCGGTCGCGCTGAGCCGCCGGCCGGCCGCAGGGGCGATGCCGGCGCACGAGATGTAGGGCGTCAGGCCGGCGGGCCCGCGGCGATCCGGGCCTGGCTGGCCTCGAGACCGCCGCGCATCCACCCGAGCTTCTCGATCCACCACGTCACGCCAGCCTCGGCGTACGGCGCGACGGCCTCGCAAGCGGCGGGCCGGTCCTGGCCCGGAGTGAGCCCCTCCACGACGAGGTCGAGGGGCGGCAGGCCCGGCTCGCGGTGCGCCGCCGCCCAGGCGGCGGCGTCCGCGGCGTCCTGCGGCGCGATCGTCTCGTCCTCGGCCTGACCCTCCCGCACCGGGAAGAGGCCGTCCCACCGGGCGGCTCGACGGAACGGCCGCCGGTTCGGCCAGCGGCCGGCCACCCACACCGGGATGCGCGGGCGCTGCACCGGTGTGGGATGGAACTCGGCGCCATGGACCCGCAGATGCTCGCCGTCGAAGTCCACCGGCTGGCCCGACCACAGGCCGGCCAGCACCTCGAGGCCCTCGTCGAGCTTGCGCGCCCGCACCCGCGGGTCGCCGTCCTCGCCGAACGCCTCGAACTCCGGCCCGGCCGCGGCGCCCAGGCCGACGCCGACGATGAGCCGGCCCTCGGAGAGCTGGTCCAGGGCGACGGTCTCGCGCGCGACCTTCCAGGGCCGGCGGCGCGCGAGCGGCGTGACGAGCGCCCCGAGCCGGACCCGCTCGGTGGTGGCAGCGATCGCGGCCAGGGCAATCCACGGATCGGTCGCCGGGGCGGCGGGAGCGCGGGCGGCAATGTGGTCCCAGACGAACACACCATCCCAGCCGGCGGCCTCCGCGCGCCGGCCGAGGTCCGCGAGCACCCGAGGGTCGGCGAGCTCGTGCAGGTTCGGGAGGCCGATTCCGAAGCGCATGGCCGCGCCGGTCAGCGCCGGCCCGACCGCCGGGCGGCCTCGGCCGAGCTCAGGACCGGCACGACCTCGAGGTCGGCGAGGTCGGCCCACGCCGCGATCCAGGGCTCGAAGAGATCCGGATCGTCGGTCTCCATGAGCTGGAAGCAGCGGCCGGAGTCCTTGGCGTCGACCCAGCTGTCGACGTACTCCAGCCCGTCGGGCAGCATGCGCCCGCGGGCCGCCAGTCGCTCGTACACCGGCTTGGGACCGCGCCGGAACCGCTCGACGACCATGAAGAGCATGCGCCGACCCTATCCGCGGCGCCGGGCGCCAACGCGCCAGCGTCGGCGCCCCGGCGGCGGGGCGCGCGGGCGCGTCGCGCCGCCTGATTCTGGCCCGAAGGGCCTGATCTAGACTCGACCGGTGAGCGATCTCGGACGCATCGTCGCCGTGCTCCTGCTCGTCTTGGCCAACGGCTTCTTCGTGATCGCGGAGTACGCCCTCGTCACCTCGCGTCGCAGCGTGATGAACGACCGCGCTGCCGCCGGGAGCCGCGGCGCCGCCGCTGCCCTGCGGCTCATGGACGAGCCGGTGCGCTTCATCGGGACGGTGCAGGTGGCGATCACCGCGCTCGGCATCCTGCTCGGTGCGGTCGGCGAGCCGCTCCTGCGCCACTACTTCGACCCGCTCGTCGCCGCGACGGTGTCCTTCGTGCTCGCCTTCGCGATCATCGCCTACCTCAGCGTGGTGCTCGGCGAACTCGTGCCGAAGGCGATCGCGCTGCAGCGGGCCGAGCCCGTCGCGGCGGCCGTGGCCCGGCCGGTCGAGCTGTTCGGCAAGCTCACGTGGCCGGCCGTGTGGATCCTCCAGGGCTCGGCCAACGCGATCCTCGGCGTGATCGGCCTCAGCGGGGCCCGGGCGGGCGAGACCGTCCGCAGCCAGGAGGAGCTGCGCGGCATCGTGGCCGAGGCCGAGGACGCCGGGATCATCGCCGAGGCTGAGGAGGAGATGCTCTACCGCGTGTTCGACTTCGCAGACAAGGAGGCCCGCGAGGTGATGGTCCCGCTGCCCGAGGTCGTGGCGATCGAGGCGGCGCTGACGGCGGCCGCGGCGGTGCCGCTGGCGGTCGAGGCCCCGTTCACGCGCTACCCGGTCTACCGGGGCACCCTCGACACGGTCGTCGGGATCCTGCACATCCGCGACCTGTTCTCCGCGGTGCACGGCGAGCCCGGCGGCGGCACGCCCGTGGCCGAGCTCGTGCGCGAGGCCGTCGTCGTGCCCGAGACGAAGGACCTCGGGCCGCTGCTGCGGGAGCTGCGGGCCACGAACCAGCACCTGGCGGTCGTCGTCGACGAGTACGGGCGCACCGTGGGCATCGTCACGCTCAAGACGCTGCTCGAGGAGATCGTCGGGGAGATCGAGGACGAGTTCCAGCTGCCCGACGCGTCGGTGCTGCGCATCGACGACCGCACGGTCCAGGTTGCCGGCACCTACCCGGTGGACGACTTCAACGAGGCCTTTGGCACCGCCCTGCCGACCGACGACTTCCACACGATCGCCGGGCTGGTGTTCCACGGACTGGGCCGGGCCGGCCAGGCTGGCGACGAGACCGAGATCTCCGGGCTTGAATTCGCCGTCCTGGCCGTCGACGGGGCGCGGATCGACCGGCTCGAAGTCCGCTTTCCGGACGGCGAAGCCCGGCCGTAGCGGCGCGGCGGTCAAGGTGGCCGCTCTGCCGGCCGATGTCCGAGGCATGACGGCCTCTCCGCCCTCCCGCGGCCGTGTGGTCATCACCGGCGCCTCGAGCGGGATCGGCCGGGCCGCAGCGCTGCACCTCAATGCGCTCGGGTACGCGGTGTCGGCGGGCGTCCGGAAGGCCGGCGACGGCGAGCGGCTGCGGGACGCCGCGGCGGCGCCCGAGCGCCTGGATCCGCTCATCCTCGACGTCACCGACGGCGAGCAGGTCGCGGCGGCGCGCGCGGAGGTCGCGGCGCGGTGCGGCCCGGCGGGGCTGCGGGCGCTGTTCAGCAACGCCGGCATCGCACCCTTCAGCGGGGACGTGTCCTGCGAGGGCTGCCCGGTCGAGACGCAGCAGCGGGTGATGGACGTCAACCACTTCGGCGCGGTGCGGGTGATCCAGGCCTTCCTGCCGCTGCTGCGCCAGGCGCGCGGGACCGTCGTGGTCAACACGGCCCTGATGGCCCACACCGTGCTGCCCTTCAACGGCGGCTACGGGGCGTCGAAGGCCGCACTGGAGTCGTGGTGCGACGCCCTGCGCCGGGAGGTCCGGCCGCACGGCGTGCGCGTCGCGATGATCGAGGCCGGATTCATCGCCTCGGAACTGGCGGGCAAGCAGCACGCCGAGCAGGTTCCGGCCGGCGGCCTGTACCCCGGGCAGCGGGCGATGGCCGAGCAGTTCGGGCGGGCCGAGGAGCGGTTCGGCTCCCGCCCGGGCGCGTCGCCGGAGCGGTTCGCCGAGCGGGTGGCCGAGGCGATCGCCTCGCCGCACCCGCGGCCCCGGCGCACGGTGGGCCTCGGCGCGGGGCCCATCTGGCTCGTCGGGGCGCTGCCCGACCGGGCGCAGGACGCCGTGTTCGGGCGGCTGCTGGCCCGGCTGGCGCGCCAGTCCGCCCGGTGACCGCCCGCCTACCCCCGGCGCATCAGCCGGGCGACCGCCGACATGAGCTCGGCGGTGCGCTCGTCCTGCTGAGATGCGGGCGCCCCGATCACGCAGGTCCGGGCGTGGCCGTCCAGCAGGCCGAGCGCGACCTTGTCGAGCGCCGCCTGGATCGCGCCGATCTGCGTGAGCACGTCGATGCAGTAGCGGTCCTCGTCGATCATCTTCTCCACGCCGCGCACCTGCCCCTCGATGCGGCGCAGGCGGGCGGCGAGCTTCTCCTTGTCGGCGGAGTAGCCGCGGGGGGGAGCAGTGGCGGCAGGCATGGCGGGCGGTCCTTGCGGTCGGGGAACGCGCGGAGCATATCAATACCCCCCAGGGGTATGCTAGCCTCGCTCGCGTGACCCCCTCCCCTGCCACCCCGGCCACCGTGCGCGTGGAGCTGCCGATCACCGGCATGACGTGCGCGTCGTGCGCGGCCCGGGTGCAGAAGCGGCTCGGCGGCGTCGCCGGCGTCACCGCAGCGTCGGTGAACTTCGCAACCGAGCGCGCCGCAGTCGACTACGACCCGGCGGCCGTTGCGCCCGAGGCGCTCGTCGCGGCCGTGGCCGAGGCCGGGTACGCGGCGGACCTGCCGCCCGCGCCCGGCGCACCGCCGGCGCCCGGCGCCGCGGCACCCGAAGCCGCTCCCGGCGACAGCCTGCGCCGCCGCCTGCTGATCTCCGCCGCCCTGTCGCTTCCGGTGCTGCTGATGGCCATGATTCCGGCGCTGCAGTTCCGCAACTGGCAGTGGCTGTCGCTCCAGCTCGCCACGCCCGTCGTGCTGTGGGGCGGCTGGCCGTTTCACCGCGCCGCCTGGGCCAGCCTCAGGCGCCGCACGGCCACGATGGACACGCTCGTCTCCCTCGGCACGCTCGCCGCCTGGGGCTGGTCGGTCGGCGCCCTCTTCTTCGGAGACGCGGGCCAGCCCGGCATGGCGATGCCGTTCGAGCTGCTGCCGCAGGCCGGGGACGGGTCGAGCCAGATCTACCTCGAGGTCGCGTCCGTTGTGACGACGTTCATCCTGGCCGGGCGCTACGCCGAGGCCCGGGCCAAGCGCCGGGCCGGCGCCGCGCTGCGCGCGCTCCTGGAGCTCGGTGCCAAGGACGTCGCGGTGCTCGATGCCGCCGGCCACGAGCGCCGGATCCCCGTGGACGAGCTGGCCGTCGGCGACCGCTTCGTCGTGCGGCCGGGCGAGAAGATCGCAACCGACGGCGTCGTGGAGGAAGGCGCCAGCGCCATCGACATGAGCCTGCTGACCGGCGAGAGCCTGCCGGTGGAGGTTGCGCCCGGCGCTGACGTCGCCGGAGCCACCGTGAACGCCGGCGGGCGCCTCGTCGTCGTGGCCACCCGCGTGGGCGCCGACACGGCCCTCGCCCACATCGGGCGCCTGGTCACGGAGGCCCAGGCCGGCAAGGCGCCGGTCCAGCGGCTCGCCGACCGGATCGCGGCGGTGTTCGTCCCGGCCGTCATCGTGCTGGCGCTCGCGACGCTCGGCTTCTGGCTCCTGGCCGGCGAGGGCGCGAGCTACGCCGTCACCGCCGCGGTCGCCGTGCTCATCATCGCGTGCCCCTGCGCGCTCGGCCTCGCGACGCCCACGGCGCTGCTCGTCGGAACCGGGCGCGGGGCCCAGCTCGGCCTCCTGATTCGCGGCCCTGAGGTGCTCGAGTCCACCCGCGCGGTCGACACGGTCGTCCTCGACAAGACCGGGACGGTCACGACCGGCCGGATGGCGGTGGCCGGCATCACCGCGGCCGAGGGCACCAGCGCCGACGCGGCCCTGCGGCTGATCGGCGCCGTCGAGCACGCCTCCGAGCATCCGGTCGCCCAGGCCATCGCCGTGGCCGCCGAGGCGCAGCACGGCTTCCTCCCCCCCGTCCAGGAGTTCGCGAGCCACCAGGGCCGCGGGGCCGAAGGCCTCGTCACCGGCCATGCCGTGGTCGTCGGCCGCCCGGCCCTCCTCGCCGAGCGCGGCATGGGCCTGCCGCCGGAACTGCAGGCCGCGTACGCCGCCGCCGAGGGCCAGGGCCAGACGGCGGTCGCCGCCGGATGGGACGGCGCGGCCCGCGCGGTCGTGGCCGTGGCGGACACCGTCAAGCCGACGAGTCCGGAGGCTGTGCGGCGGCTGAAGGGGCTCGGCCTGCGGCCGGTGCTGCTTACCGGCGACAGCGCGGCCACCGCCGGCGCCGCAGCCGACGCCGTCGGCATCGACGAGGCGATCGCCGACGTGCTCCCCGCCGACAAGGCCGCGGTGATCCGCGACCTCCAGGCCGACGGCCGCGTCGTCGCGATGGTCGGAGACGGCGTCAACGACGCCCCCGCGCTGGCCCAGGCCGACCTCGGCCTCAGCCTGGGCACCGGAACCGACGTGGCGATCGAAGCCAGCGACCTGACCCTCGTCTCCGGCGACCTGCGGGCCGCCGCCGACGCGATCCGGCTCTCGCGCGCGACGCTGCGCACGATCAAGCAGAACCTCGCCTGGGCCTTCGGCTACAACGTCGCCGCCCTGCCGCTGGCCGCCGCCGGGTTGCTGAACCCGGTGATCGCCGGCGCCGCGATGGCGCTGTCGAGCGTCTCGGTCGTCGCGAACGCCCTGCGCCTGCGCCGCTTCCAGCCGGAGCGCGACGAGCCAGGCCGTCCGGCCTGAGGACCGTCAGGCCGCGACGGCGGCGACGGCCGCACCGACCGGCGTCTCCCCCGACACGAGATCGAACGTCGCCCCTACCGTGCCGTCCGCGGGCAGGACCGCCGCGACGACGGCGGCGACGTCGGCGCGCGGCACCGTCCCGGGCGCGAGCCGCGCGGCGATGCTCACCCGGCCGGTCGGCGGCGCGTCGATGAGGCCGCCCGGCCGCACCACCGTGGCGTCGAGGCCGCTCGCCCGCAGGGCGTCGTCGGCCTGCGCCTTGGCCCGGAGGTACACGGAGAAGACCTCGTCGCCTGCCGGCGGATCGGCAGCGCCCATCGCGCTGATCATCACGTAGCGCCGCACACCCTCCGCCCGGGCGGCGGCAATCGTCTTCAGCGCGCCGCCGAGGTCCATCGTGGTCTTGCGCTCGGCCCCGCTTCCCGGGCCGGCCCCGGCCGCGAACACCACGGCGTCACAGCCGCGGATCGCGGCGGCCACCTCGCCGGCTGCTGCCGTCTCGAGATCGCAGACGACGGGCTCGGCGCCGGCCGCGCGCACGTCGTCCGCGTGGTCCGGGTTGCGGACGATCGCGACGGCCCTGTCGCCCTGGGCAACGAGGAGCGCGTGCAGCAGGAGGGCGATCTGCCCATGGCCTCCGGCGACGGCGACGCGCATCGGCCCAGGGTAACGCTCGGGACTGTGCGCCCGGCCGCCGCGAGCCGGCGAGCGCCGCGTCCCTCGAACTTGCGCGCCTCAGCCACCGATTCGGTGGCTGAGGCGCGCAAGAACGCTCGGGGCTGGGCTGGCGCTCAGGACGGGGCGCCGGCCAGCGGCTTGGCCGGACCAGCGTCCGGCGCGTCCGCCACGGCGTCCGGCGCGTCCGGCCCGTCCGGCGCGGCGCCTTCCGCATCCCCGTGCCCGAACCTCACGTCCGGCAGGATCCGCCGCAGCCAGGCCGGCAGCCACCACGCACGGCGTCCGAAGAGGCGCAGCAGCACCGGGATGAGCAGCAGCCGGACCAGCGCCGCGTCGAGCAGCACCGCGACCCCGAGGATCACGCCCATCTCCTTCGGCGGGAGCGGCCCGGAGAGCGCGAAGGTGAAGAACACGGCGACCATCACCCCGGCGGCCGCGAAGATCACCCGCCCGGAGTGGGCCAGGCCGCCGACCATGGCCTCCTTGGGATCGTGCGAGCGGTCCCAGTGCTCCTTGGCCGAGCTGAGCAGGAACACGGTGTAGTCCATGGCGATCGCGAAGATCATCGCGAAGAAGAAGACCGGGCCCCAGGCGTCGAGGAAGCCCTGCGGCTCGAAGCCGAGGAGCCCCGCAAGGGTCCCGTCCTGGAAGACCAGCTTGGCGATCCCGAACGCTGCGCCGGTCGCCAGCAGGTTCGTGACGACGCCGGCCGCCGCGATGAGCGGCGCCTGCAGGGCCACGAGCAGCAGGAGGAAGCCCAGGAGGAGCACGACGCCGATCACCAGCGGCGTCTTGGCCGCCAGCGCGGCCTCGAGGTCGTGGTTCTCCGCCACCGCGCCCCCGACCTTCGTGCCGGCCGGCAGGTCCGCCCGGAGGCGGTCGATCGTGTCCGCCACCGCCGGATTCGACGGATCCTGTCGCGGGACGGCCTGGATCAGCACGAGGCCGCCGCCGCCCGCCTGCGCGGGCATGACCTGGGCGACCCCCGGGTCGCGCTTCACGACGGCGAGCGCGCGGGCCGACTCGCCGCGCGGGGCGACGATCTGGATCGGCCCGGTCGCGCCGGGGCCGAACGCCGCCTGCACCTGCTGATAGCCCTGTCGCGAACCGTCGCCCGTCGGCACCACCTTGATGGACGGCATCCCGGTGTGCAGGGAGAGGACCGGAATCGACAAGGCGACGAGCGCGGCAACCGAGGCGATGCCGTAGGGCCACGGGTTGCGCCACAGGCGCTCGCCCCAGCGGGCGAAGCGCGGAGAGCGGTGCTCGCCGGAGTGCACCCACGGCAGGGAAAGCTTGTCAACCCGGGGGCCGAGCTTGGCCAGCACCGCCGGCAGGAGGGTCAGGGTGGCGGCAAGCACGAAGAAGACCGAGAGCATGATCCCGAGGCTCATCGAGCGGAACGCCGGGCTCGGCACGAGCATCACCGCGCTGAGCGAGATGAGCACCGTGACCCCGGAGAAGAGCACCGCCTTGCCGGCGGTGTCCATGGTGGCCGCAGTCGCCTCGACCGGGCTGAGCTTGGAGCCGAAGAACGCCGCGCGGAAGCGCATCACGACGAAGAGGGCGTAGTCGATGCCGAGCGCGAGCGCGAACATGAGCGCGAAGTTCATCGCCCAGATCGAGATGTCGAGGACCTGGGTCCCGAGGTAGAGCGAGCCGGCGGCGGCCACGAGGCCGACCATGGTCAGGAGCAGCGGGAGCCCGGCGGCGACCAGGGACCCGAACGCGAGGACGAGGATCGCCAGCGTCACCGGCCAGGAGATGACCTCGGACTTGAGCATCGCGTCGCGATTGGCCGTGTTGAAGTCCGACCACATGCCCGACGCGCCCGTGAGGCTCACCGTGACGCCGCCGGCGCCTGCGGCGGCGAGCTGGGCCTTGAGGTCATCGGCCGCCCGCACCATGTCGTTGGAGCCTCGGGCGGCGCCCGCCTGGATGACCGCCGTGCGGCCGTCGCGCGAGATCGACCGCCCGGGCTGCGGCGGAACGACGACCGTGACCGCGTCGCTGCGGCGCAGGATCCGTTCCGACCGCGCGATGGCCGCACGGAAGGCCGGGTCGCGCACGGTCCGGCCCGGCGCGTGGACGACGACCATCAGGCCGGAGCTCGAGAGCCCCTTGAAGTTCTGGTCGACGAGCGTGCGGGCGAACACCGACTCCGAGCCCGTGGCCTCCCAGCCCGCGCCCGACAGTGCCGTCTCGACGCGCGGGGCGAAGAAGCCGAACACGAGGGCGATCGCCACCCACGCCACGAAGACGGCCCGGGCGTGGGTCGCGGCCCGGCGCCCCAGCCGGCCGAGCGGGCCGACGGCGCGCCCAGGATCTGGGCGGCTCACGTGACCGCGCCTCCATTCAGGATCGAGTCGAGTTCGGCGAGCTGCTCGCGCAGGCCGCCGCAGACCTGCTCGCAGAGCGCGAACACGCCTTCGTCGGCGATCGCGTAGCGCGAGCTGGTGCCTTCCTTGGTGCGGGACACCATGCCGGCCGCCAGCAGGACGCCCAGGTGCTTCGAGACGTTCTGCTGCGAGGCGCCGGTGGCCTCCTGAAGCTCGAGCACCGTCGCGGAGCCGCTCCGGAGCCGGTCCAGCAGGCGGATCCGCATCGGTTCCGCCAGCACGCGGAATCGGCCCGCGATCAGGTCGACGAGGGGGTCGGGCAGCGGGCTGGGCAGCGGTCCGGTGTCGGGCATGGCGGAGACCGTATCACAACTCAACCGTTGTGCAGTTGTGTCAGAGCCCTGGAAGAATCGCGCCGTGCCCGACCCGCCCGCCGCCGATGACCCGCTCGACGCCCCGGGGCTCGGCGCGCGCCTGCGGGGCGCTGCCAGCGTCCCGTCCGAGCTCGTGCGGCTCGCGGTGCGCGACCCAGAGCATGCGGGCGAGCGGATGGTCTCGTTCGCGGTGGACCGGCTGGACGACGTGACGAAGGCGTGGGCGGCGGCTCACGAGCCGCTGTCCGAGGCCGAGCGGCACGCGCTCGCCCGCCAGCAGGCGACGGCGACCGCGAAGATCGCCCGGGTCGACGGCGCCATCGCCGGGACGCCCTTCTTCATCGCCCTCGTGCCGGCCTACATCGCGTACCTGTGGCAGGAGGTGCGGATGATGCTGCGGGTCGCCGCCCTCTACGGTCGCGATCCGACCGACCCGCACGTCGCCGCCGAGCTGCTCGTCCTGCGCGGCGTGCGCCCGACCGTGGAGGAGGCCGAGGCCGCGATCTCCCGCGTGCGCGCCGAGCCCCTGCCGCCCCCGCCCGAGCGCCGCCGCCCGCTGCGCACGTGGTACCGGAGCGTGAAGCGGATCCTCGTGCTCGCCGGCTTCCTGCCCCCCGACGAGCCGCGCGACGGGCCGCCGACGGTCCGCGATCGGCTCCTGTCCTTGGTGAAGCTCGCGGTCACCGGCGTGATCTACCTGGCGACCTGGGTGTTCCCCGTGAGCTTCATGATCGTGATGTCCTACGGCTGCGAGCGCGACGCCCGCACAATGGGACGGCGCACCCTCGAGTTCTACGGCGGCACCGAGGCCGTGGAGGCTGCCGTGGCCCGGGCCGACGCCCGGACGGACAGCGACCGCTCGCGCCGCGAGACGGTGCGGACCGTCCTGCTCTCCGTGTCGGTGCTCGGGTCGCTGGGCCTGCTCGCCCTCGCCGTGATCGACCAGCGGCGCCACATCATCGGCCTCCCCGTCGGGCTCGCGTCGATCGTCGGCCTCGCGCTCGTGCTCACGCTCGCCGGGCTCGCTGCGCGGACGTAGGCGCTAGTCCGCGAGGACTCCGGACATCCCCTTGATGCCGACGTCCATGACCTGCCAGGCCTTGCCGGCGTGGAACGGCTCGCCGGCATGGAAGCGCATCGGCACGGTCATGCCGAGCATCTTCTTGCCGAGCCGCCAGACCGGCGAGACGCCCACCTTGTAGTCGTCGTCAGGGCCCGGCCTCACCCGCACCGGCATCGCCGGGTCGCCCGTGAGCTCGACGGGCACCTGCGCGAACACCGCCTTGTCGAACATCTCCATGATGCACATGCTCACGGGGTCGAAGCCCTCGGTGAAGTCCCGTCCGTGGACCTCGGCCAGGATGTGATTCGCGACGGCGTCGGCCTGCAGGAAGGCGAGGAACGCCTGCTTGATCGGGAAGTCCCCGGCGTCGCCGGGGACGTAGACGTCGTCGCAGCCCTCCGCCAGCCGGCTGTGGAGGTCGGTGTGGACGAATCCGCGGTCGTCGGTCTCGAGCCCGCCGTAGTCGACGGCCGCCACGTACGGCGGGAAGGCGATGAGCTCGTCGAACTCCCGGGTGCTCCCATCGGCGTAGGCGACCTCGCCGGCCCGGACCTCGGTCACGACCTCCTCGACGTGGCCGGCGATTCCGCGCTCGGCGAACTCGGCGGTCACGACCTCGTGCAGCCGCGGCCCGAACGCCTGGATGAAGGAGTGCTCGTAGGTCGACCACGTGATGCTGACCCGGTCGTGGGCCCCGGCGCGGCGCAGCCACGTCTCGAGCATGAACACGATCTCGTACAGCGGCCCCGAGCACTTGTTGTTCGGGGGCACGAGGAAGAGGACGCGCTGGTCGGTCCCCGCGAGGGCGGCGTCGCGCACCCGCTCGAACGCCGCGCGGACCCCGAGCATCGAATCCGCCGTCCAGATGGTCGACGCGTGCTCCGAGAGGCCAGGGATCTCGTCCGGTCGCATTCCGGCGCCGGTGGCCACGATGAGCTTGTCGTAGGCGAGGCGCTGCCCGTCCTCGAGGGCCACGAGCTTGGCATCGGTGTCGACGTCGGCCACCCGGCCCTCGTGGAAGGGGATCGAGCGCTTGTGCAGCGGCGCGCGGAGATCGACCAGCAGCGAGCCGGGGTCGGCGCCGAACGGCACGTAGATCGTGTTCGGACGGAACACGAACTGGTCGCGGTCAGACACCAAGGAGATGTCGATGTCGTCGTGGAGGCGCATGCGCAGCAGGAACGCGCTCTCGAGAGCGGCGAACCCGCCGCCGAGGACGAGGACGCGGGGGGTGGCGGTCATCGTGGGACTTCCGTTCGATCGGGGCCGGGATCCGAGCTTCGAGCATCGCGCGCCCGCAGCCGCGTCGCATCGGGACGGGCTGCGGCCGTGCGACCGTGGTTTCCCGGGCGGGACCGCTTACGGCGATCTCACACTGAGCTTACGTTCGGGGGCCACCCTGGGCCCATGCCTTCCTCCCCCTCCAGCCGCCCCGCCCGCGTCCGGCGCATCCGGCGGGGCATCGCCACCCTCACCGTCGCGGTCTTCGTCGTGGCGCTCGTCGCCGTCATCGCCTGGGGGCGCCAGCCCGCCGGCAGCGCGACGGCGCCAGCCGCGGCGAGCCAGACCAGCCGCCAGCCGGACAGCAGTCGCTCCGACTCGGCCCCATCCGCAAGCGGCTCGTCCTCCGACGGCACGCAGCCCTACGACGACGGCAGCCAGTCGTACGACGACGGCACGCAGTCCTACGACGACGGCAGCCAGTCCTACGACGGGGGCGGCTCGTCGTCCCAGGACCAGGCGCCGCTGACCACGCAGTCGTCGTGACGCTCGCCGCCGTCTCGATGACCTGGTCGGTCGACCGCGCGGCCGGGATCGCGGCGCTCGCGCTCGCGTCCCTGTCGGTCTGTCTCGGGCTGCTCCAGTCGCGGGGCGTGGCCGCGCCGAAGGGGCGGGTCCGCCGCGACCTGCGCCCGATCCACGAGGCCCTCTCGATCGCCGCGCTCGCCGCGATCGGGGTGCACGTCGTCGCGTTCATGGTCGACCAGTACATCGGGACGGGCATCGCGGGCGCGCTCGTCCCGTTCGGCTCGTCCTACGAGCCGTTCGCGGTCGGCCTGGGCCAGCTCGCCTTCTACGGGCTCGTCGCCTTCAGCCTCTCGTTCTACGCGCGGCGCCGGATCGGCCCGGCCCGCTGGCGCCTGGCCCACCGTTCGGTCGCGCTGTTCTGGCTGCTGGCCGTCGTGCACGCAGCGCTCATCGGCACCGACGCCGCCGCAACCTGGCTGATCGCCGCCCTGCTTCCGCTCGTCGTGGCCGCCGCCGCCGGGCTCGCCTGGACCTGGAGCGGCCGGGTCGGGCCGGCCGCTCCGGATGGCGACGGCGAGCCGGAGGTCAGCCGAGCGGCCGCGTCCCGCACCGCGCCAGCCAGGGCAGCCCGCCCAATGGCGCGGGCACGCTGACCGTCCGCGACCCCAGCAGGGCCGGGCCGCTGCCGTGCAGCCGCCAGCAGCCCGGCGGGAGGCGCACCGGGCGCGATGTGGCGCCGGGCGTCACGACCGGCGCCACGAGCAGATCGCGCCCGACCAGCCACTCGTCGTCGGCGCGGGCGCTGCCGCCGGCCGCCGGGTCGGCGAGCCACAGCGGCCGGGTGAGCGGCGCGCCCGTCCGCGCGGACTCGGCCCACTGGCGGCGCAGCAGCGGCACGGCCCGGCGGTGCAGCGCGGCCATGGCGCGCCATGCCCGCTGGGTGGCGGCGTCGTAGTCCCACGGCATCCGGACACCGTCCAGGCCCGAGTTGTGGACTCGGAAGAACGGCGTCAGCGCCGCGAGCTGTGACCAGCGCACGAAGAGCTCGGCGCTCGGCGGCGGCAGCAGGCCCCGTGGAGTGAACTGCGCGTAGCCGCCGATGTCGGTCGTGAAGCCCGGCGCGCCGCCGACCGCCCGGTTGAGCATGTCGGGGATCACCGACGCGAGCCCGGTGTCCCGGCTCCAGTCGACGGTCTCGTCGCCCGGGAACGTCGCGTTCTCGGAGGCCGCCGACCCCGGGCGGCCCGTCGACCCGGCGCGAACGAAGAAGAACACGCCGGCGGGCCGCGGGTGGCGGCGCAGCTCGGCGTCGACCGCCGCCCGGGTCGCCGCGTGCTGAAGCACCGGATAGCGGTTGTGAAGCTCGGCGCCGGTCGCCCCGCTGGCGAAGTGCATGCCCGGCAGCGCCTGCTCGCCGAAGTCGTTCATGAATCCGTCGGCCCCGGTCCGCAGGAGGCCGGCGACGATCCCCGCCCACCAGCGGCGCGCCGCCGGATTCGTGAAGTCGATCAGCGCCGCCTGCGCGCCCGGGAACGGGGAGTCGAACAGGTAGGGCCGGCCCGCCGCCGTGCGAGCGACGTAGCCCTTGGCGACCGCCTCGGCAAACCGCCCCGGCGGCTCGGTTCGGGCCCGATCGTCCGAGACGAATGCCCGCAGGTAGAGCAGGACACGGATCCCGCGGCGGTGCAGCCGCGCGACCGTGCGCCGCACGAACGCCGGCGGCAGCGTGGCCCACCCCTCGAACGCGTACGCGCTCACGCCCCACTGCTCGCGCTCGAGCCGCGCCACGTCGGCCTGCACCTTGGCCTGGTACTGCGCCGGGGTCTCGTTGAGCACCGCGACGGTCCGCGAAAGCGCGGCGCCCAGGCTCCACGCCGGCGCGACGCGGTGGCGGCCCGTGATGGCGGTCAGGCCGCGGATCGCCCGCGCCGCGCCGCCCGGAGCGATCACGAGCCGCAGGCGCGACGGCCGCGAGGCCACGCCCCACTCGTGCGGCTGGTCCGCGCCCAGCCGCCATTGGGACAGTTGGGGCGAGTCGATCAGGACGCCGTAGCCGCGGGACGAGTAGGCGAGCGGCTGGGCGTAGTAGTACCCGGTCGACGCGTCCGGGAAGCGGTAGTCCAGCACCCAGTTCGTGATCGTGCGCGCCCACAGGCTCGTCCCCTCGCGCCGGCCGCCGAAGCCGTGGAACCTCTCCCCCGCGGCCGCCGCGAAGCGGGCCCGCACGGCCCCGATGCCGGGCGCGCCGGTCGCACCGACCTCGACCGCGAACGTCCCGCCGCGATCGGGGGCCACGGTGACGGCCAGCGTGCGCCCGGCGGGATCGTTGGTGCGCAGGACGGCGACGATGCCGTTGCCGGATCGCCCGAGCGACTGCACGCCGGTCGTGCCGAACCTGGGGCCGGGCGGGGTGGTTCCAGGCGGGTTCGGATCGGGGTCGCCGCGCAGCACCGGGTAGCGCAGCGACGGCTCGTACCCGGCGGTCAGCCCGAAGGGCGCGGCAGCGGCCGTGGCGAGCACGACGGTCCCGTCCGGACGCGCGAAGGAGAGGCGAAACGGCGACCGGGTGAGCGTGGCCCGGCCCGCGGCGGTGGTGACGGTGGCGCCGGCCGGCCCGATCCGGACCTGCGAAGCGGGCGCCGCGGCCGCGGCGGGCCCGGCGGCGGTCGCGGCGATGGCGCCGGCGGCGAGCGCCGAGGCGAATGCGGTGCGCGGCATCCGGCCTGAATCTACGGGACGCCGCGCGACGCTGCGCCGCTCGCAGCCGGCCCGGGAATTGCCGTCGACTGGCCCGGATCGAGCACGCGCACGTCAACCTCCGGCGCCGCGGCGGCGGCCGCCTGGGCGAAGTCGCGGGCGGGCCGCTCGAGCAGATGCGCGAGCCGGCGGTGCTGGCCGGCGGGGAGGAACGTCCCCCAGTGGATCGGCACCGCCACGCGCGGCCGGATCCGCGCCAGCGCCTCCGCGGCGCGAGGCGGATCGAGGTGGCCCTCCCCCAGCGTCGCGCCCCAGCCCCAGATCGGGATCAGCGCGAGGTCGACCGGCGCGAGCTGCTCCATGCCTGCGAAGAGGTCGGTGTCGCCGGCGAAGTACACGCGCACGCCGCCGGCCTCGGCGACGAACCCCACGGCGTCGACCGCCGGGCCGCGCTTCAGGCGCCGGCCGTCGTGGACCGCCGGCACCGCGGAGACCCGCACGCCAGCCACGTCCGCGGACTCGCCGGCCGCGAGCTCGGTCACCTCCGCCGCGCCGGCCCGGCGCACGATCCGCGCCAGGCCGCGGGGCCCGATGAGCCGGGCGGGCGGCCCGAGCCCGCGCAGCGTCGGCAGGTCGAGGTGGTCGTGGTGGAAGTGCGAGACGAGCACCGCGTCGAGCCTCCGGCTGACCGCCGGATCCGGCGGCGCGGCGTGGCGGCGCAGGTGGATCGCCCGCGGACGCAGGAGCGGATCGGTGAGCAGCCGCACGCTGCCGAGCTCGATGAGCACGGTCGAATGTCCCACGAAGGTCACCTGTCCGGCCGCGGACGCCACGACGCCACCCTGGCACATCGGTCCGTCCGCAGGGGCCCGTGGCTGCCCGCGGCGGGGCGTAGCATCGCCCGGATGCCGGCGCAGACCACCGACGCCGATCAGCCGGAGATCGAAGGCGACGCCGCCGCCGGCGTCACCGGGCCGTCCCCGGTCAAGATCGGGTTTCGCGTCGTGATGCTCGGCGTCACCGGCGTCTCGCTCTACCTGCTGGCCCCGACGCTCATCAACGTCTTCTCCTCGACCGAGCGCCTGGACGAGATCAAGCCGTGGTGGCTCGCGGCGATGGTCGCCTTGCAGGCGGGGAGCTTCTGGTGCATGTGGTGGGTCCAGGCGCTGTCGATCGGCGTGAAGGGCTGGTTTGCGATCGCGACCTCGCAGCTCGGCGGCAACGCCTTCGGGCGCGTCGTGCCCGGCGGCGCGGCCGCGGCGGGCGCGCTCCAGTACAAGATGCTCGTGGACGCGGGCGTGCCGGGCGCGAAGGTCGCCTCGGGCCTCACGGCCTCCTCGCTGCTGACCTTCGCGATGCTCATGGCCCTGCCGGTGTTTGCGCTGCCGGGGATCTTCGCGGGCACGCCGGTGAACGACGGGCTGCTGGAGGCGCTGTGGATCGGCCTGGCGCTGTTCGTCCTGATCTTCGCCGTCGGCGCCGTGCTGCTCCTCGTCGACGGCCCGCTCATCGCCCTCGGCCGCCTCATCGAGGCGCTGCGCAACCGGTTCCGGCGCCACGGGCCGCCGACGACCGGGCTGCCCGAGCGCCTGGTCCGCGAGCGCGACCTCATCCGCACGACGCTGGGCCGGCGCTGGTGGGAGGCGCTGCTCGGGACCGTCGGGAAGTGGGGGCTGGACTACCTCACACTCCTCGCGGCGCTCACCGCGGTCGGCGCCCGTCCCTCGCCCTCGCTCACGCTGCTCGCCTACAGCCTCTCCCAAATCCTCGGGCAGATCCCGTTCACGCCGGGCGGGCTCGGCTTCGTGGAGGCCGGCCTGACCGGCACGCTCGCGCTGGCCGGAGTGAACGGCGCCGACGCCGTCCTGGCGACCCTCGCCTACCGCCTCGTGTCCTACTGGCTGCCCCTGCCGGCCGGGCTCGTCGCCGTGATCCTGCACCGCCGCCGCTATGGGCGCGATGCGGTCAGGGAGGTCGAGGAGGCGCAGAACCTGTCGTAGCACCCGGAATGCCGGGCGATCCGCGTTCCGCGGCGGGCTGTCAGGCGTAGTGCAGGTCCTCGTCGGCCTCCGGGTCGACGGGCTCCTGGCAGGTCGGGCAGAACCAGCGGGCCTCGAGCGGGCTGCCGCAGGCGGCATGGCGCACCGGCTCGGCGCTGTCCCGATGGCGCGCGCCCCAGTCCGCCAGCAGGCGCAGCGCGCCGGCGAGCTCGCGGCCGGCAGCGGTCAGTTCGTAGACGAAGCGCGGCGGCCGGTCCGAGTAGGGCTCGGCCACCGCAAGGCCGAGTCCCTGCAGGCGCCGCAGGCGGTCGGTGAGCACGTTGGGAGCGATCGCCGGAAGCGCCCCCTGAAGGTCGCCGAACCGGCGGGCGCCGCCCAAGAGGGCCGCCACGAGCAGGAGCGTCCAGCGGTCGCCGACGGCCTCGAGCGCCTCCGCCAGCGCCGGGTCGGGGCCGGGCAGCGGCTCGGGAGCCGGGTCGGGGTCGGGCGCAGCCACCGGCCAAGCCTACGTCGGAGCCGGACGGTCCGCCCCCGCTATCGTGGTCACTTGCAACCCGCAAGTGACTTCGGGAGGATCGAATGTCGGAATCTGCATTGGCCCCATTCGAAGCGGCGATCCGCGCCGTCGCCGCAGACGCCGGACCTGCCGTGGCTGGCCTCGGGCGCGGCTGGAGCCTCGGGTCGGGCGTGATCGTCGCGCCGGGCCGCATCCTGACTACCGCGCACACCCTCCGGTCCGACACGCCGGCCCTGGTGCTGTCCGGGGGCGAGCGGGCCGAAGGCCGCGTTGCCGGAACCGACCCGGACCTCGATGTCGCCGTGATCGAGACGGACACCGGGGGCCGCGAGCCGGTCGCCTGGGATCCGGCCCGCGCCGCGGATGCGCAGATCGGGACCGCGGTGCTGGCCGCCGCGAACCCGGGCGGCCGCGGGCTGCGGGTGACCCCGGGCTTCGTGTCGGCGGCCGGCCGCCGCTTCCGCGCCCCGAGCGGCCGGCGCATCACCGGCGTGATCGAGCACACGGCGCCGCTGCCGCGCGGCTCGTCGGGCGGGCCGCTGCTCGACGCCAGCGGGCACCTGCTCGGGCTCAACGCGCTGCGGATGGAGGGCGGCCTGATCCTGGCCGTGCCGGCCGACGCCGCCCTGCACGCCCGGGTGGAGAAGCTCGCGCGCGGCGAGTCGCTGGCGCGCCCGCGGCTCGGCATCGCCGTCGCGCCCGCGCGGGTCGCGCGCCGGCTGCGCAGCGCCGTCGGCCTCCCGGAGCGCGACGGGGTCCTCGTGCGCGCGGTCGCCGACGGCAGCCCCGCCGCCGCCGCGGGCCTCCAGCGCGGCGACCTGATCGTCGCCGCCGGCGGCGACCCGATCGACGGGCTCGACGCGCTGCATCGCGCGCTGGACGCCGCGGGGGCCAGCCTCGGGCTGACCGCGCTGCGCGGCACCGAGGAGCTCGAGCTGACGGTCGCCTTCCCGGCGGAGGGCGAGCAATGACCGCGCCGGCCGCGTCGGCAGCAGCCACCGACGCCGCCGCGCTCGACGCCTACTCGCGCACGGTGGCGGGCGTGGCCGAGCAGGTGGCGCCGTCGGTCGCCAACCTGCGCGTCACGCGCCCGTCGCGCGCCGGGCGGGTGCCCGCCGGCGCGGGGTCGGGCGTCGTTCTCACGCCGGACGGGTTCCTGCTCACCAACGCCCATGTGGTCGCCGGACGGGCCCGGCAGGGCCGCGCGGCCTTCGTCGACGGGCGGGAGTTCGGATTCGAGGTCGTCGGGCGCGATCCGTTCTCTGACCTCGCCGTGCTCCGGGCCGAGGCCCGCGACCTCGTCCCCGCGACCCTCGGCGAGTCCGAGACACTCCGCGTCGGGCAGCTGGTGGTCGCCATCGGCAACCCGCACGGCTTCGCGTCCTCGGTGACGGCCGGCGTCGTGTCGGCGCTAGGCCGGTCGCTGCCGGCCCGGGCCGGCGACACGGTGCGCATCATCGACGACGTCATCCAGACCGACGCCGCGCTCAACCCAGGCAACAGCGGCGGTGCGCTCGTGGACAGCCTGGGGCGCGTGGTGGGAATCAGCACGGCCGTCGCCGGAGTCGGCTTGGGCCTCGCGGTGCCGATCAGCGCCGCCACCCGCGCGATCGTCGGCGCCCTGATGACCGACGGCCGCGTGCGCCGCGCCTACCTCGGGATCGCGGGCGGCCCCCGGCCCCTCCCGCCAGCCGCCCGCGTCCGCGAAGGCCGCGGCGACGCGGTCGAGGTCGCCGAAGTCGTCGACGGAAGTCCCGCCGACCGGGCGGGCGTGCGGTCCGAGGACCTGCTGCTCGAGCTCGACGGCCTGCCGATCGCGAGTGTCGCGGATCTCCAGCGGCTGATGGTCGCCGAGCGGATCGGCCGGCGCCTGGCGCTGCGGATCCTGCGCGCGGGCCGCCCGCTGGACCTGGACATCGTGCCGGGCGAGCTCGAGGAGGGCCAGCGCGATCGCGGCGCCGGGCGCCCGCGACGCTGATCCGAACCGGGGCGCCGGCACCGGGCCGGGGGGCCGCGGCGTCGCTCCGCCGGGCCGCCGCGGGGCGGGCGCCAGGGGCGGCGGCGCCGCGATCAGGGTCTCGCCGGGACCGGAGCCGCGCGCCCGCCACGGGGCCGGGCCGCCGGCCCAGCCGCCCGCCGGCGGCGCCACGCTGAGGACCCGGCTGACGGCCCAGTCCATCGTCCCGCTCCCTATCCGGCCGCGGCCGCGCCTCCGCGCGCCCACTGCGGTTGCGGCCCGGCGGCACCGAGCTCTGCACACACGGCGTCGACCGCGCCGGGGTCGAACTGCGTCCCGGCGCAGCGCCGCAGCTCCGCGATCGCCCGCTCGAGGCTCCAAGCCGGGCGGTACGGGCGCGGCGCAGTCATCGCGTCGAAGGCGTCGCAGACCGCGATGATCCGGGCGCCGAGCGGGATCTCCTCGCCCGCCAGCCGGTCGGGATACCCGGTGCCGTCCCAGCGCTCGTGGCTCCAGCGGACGAACTTCGCGACGGGCCGCAGGGCCGGCGCCGCGGCGAGGATGCGCTCGCCGATCTCGGTGTGCCGGCGCATGACCGCCCACTCGGCGTCATCGAGCGGGCCCGGCTTGTGGAGGATCGCGTCGGGCACGGCGGACTTCCCGACGTCGTGCAGCGCCGCCGCGCGCACCACCTCCTCCATCTCGTCGGCCGGCAGGCCCATTCGCCGCGCCACCCGCTCCACGAGGCCCGCCACCTCGTCGACGTGGGCGCCGAGGTCGGCGTGGCGCTCGGCCATCACCCGGACGAGGACGTCGGTTGCCTCCCGCGCGGAGCCGTTGCTCGCGTCCGCCCGGCGGCGGCGCCGGCGGTCGGAGATTCGCAGGGCCGGCCAGGCCGGCTCCTGCTCGGCAGGGGCAGTCGAACGTTCGTCCACAGCGCGCAGGGTTTCGACGCCGGAACGCGGTTCCCGCTTGCGGCCTTGAGCGCTGCAACGCGGCTGTCATCCGGGCGCGGCCGCCCGGGATTGGCCGGTGCAAAGAATCCTGCACTGAGCAGGAATTTCCACTGGTAGCGTCGACCGCCGCCGGTCCGCCCGGACCCGCGCCGCTCATGACTGCCCGAATTCGACCCTGCCTGCTTGTCGCCGCCGCCCTCGCGGCCGGCGCCGTGGGCGCCGCCGGCCTCGCCCCCGCCGGGAGCCCCAGCCTCCCGAGCGCCGCCGCGGCGGCCTGGCAGCCGCTCCAGTCCGGCGATCAGGGCGGGCGTGTGCGCGACCTCCAGCGCCGCCTGGGCCTGCGTGCCGACGGCCAGTTCGGCTCCGGGACCGAGCGCGCCGTCAAGCGCTTCCAGCGCCGCCACGGCCTCACCGCCGACGGCATCGTCGGCGCGCAGACGTGGCGGGCGATCAAGGGCCGCACCCGCGCGGCGCGCCGGTCCAGCGCACGCCGCCGCGCCGCCGCCCGGCGCCGGGCGGCAATCCGGCTGCTCCAGCGCAGGCTCGGGATCACCGCGGACGGAGTGTTCGGGCGCGGGACGCTCGGCGCCGTCAAGGACTTCCAGGGGGCGCACGGCCTCACGGCCGACGGCATCGTCGGGCCCGCGACCTGGTCCGCCCTCGGCGTGAGCGGGCGCCGGCCGACGCTGCGGTACCGGCGGGCCCGCCGGGGCAGCGGCAAGACGCGGGCCGCGCCCTCCCGCCTGCGGCGGATGATCCGCGCGGCCAACCACATCGCCCGCCTCCCGTACGAGTGGGGCGGCGGCCACGGGACGTTCACCGACAACGGCTACGACTGCTCCGGCACCGTCTCCTACGTCCTGCACGCCGGCGGCTTCCTCAACGTCACGAAGGACGCCGGCGAGCTCATGAGCTTCGGGCGGCCCGGACGCGGGCGGTGGGTCACGATCTACGCGAACCACCAGCACACGTTCATGGTCATCCGCGGCCGCCGCTACGACTCGAGCGCCCTGTACGAGAACGGGACCCGGTGGTCCTCCCGCGGCCGGCCCGTGCGCGAGTTCGTGGCGCGCCATCCCGCCGGCCTGTAGGTGCAGCGCGGCCGGGGCGTTCTCGCGCGCCTGGGCCACCGATCCGGGGGCTCAAGCGCGCAGGCTCGCAGCAGGACGCACGGCCCGGCGTTCCTGCGCGCCTGGGCCACCGATCCGGGGGCTCAAGCGCGCAGGTTCGCAGCAGGACGCACGGCCCGGCGTTCTCGCGCGCCTGGGCCACCGATCCGGGGGCTGAAGCGCGCAGGCTCGCAGCAGGACGCACGGCCCGGCGTTCTCGCGCGCCTGGGCCACCGATTCGGGGGCTGAAGCGCGCAGGCTCGCAGCAGGACGCACGGCCCGGCGTTCTCGCGCGCCTGGACCACCGATTCGGGGGCTGAAGCGCGCAGGTTCGCAGCAGGGCGCACGGCCCGGCGTTCTCGCGCGCCTGGGCCACCGATCCGGGGGCTGAAGCGCGCAGGTTCGCAGCGGCCGGGTGTTCACCGGCCGGCAAGATCTGGGCGGTACCGTGAATGGGGTCCAGATCCACTGGATGAACCACCCGCACCGCGCGCGACAAGCGCGCCTCAGCCCGACCGGAAGGACCGCGATGACCAGCAAAGTGACGAAGTCAGAGCAGGAGTGGCGCGAGCAGCTCACCCCCGAGCAGTACGCCGTGACCCGCGAGCACGGCACCGAGCGGGCGTTCTCCGGCGACCTGCACGACGAGAAGCGCGACGGCGCCTACCGGTGCGTCTGCTGCGGCGCCGCGCTCTTCGACTCCGCCACGAAGTTCGACTCGGGCACCGGGTGGCCGAGCTTCTTCGCGCCGGCGGAAGACGAGGCCGTCGAGGAGCGCGCCGACACGAGCTACGGCATGCGGCGCACCGAGGTGCTGTGCCGCCGCTGCGACGCCCACCTCGGGCACGTGTTCGACGACGGGCCGGCGCCGACCGGCCAGCGCTACTGCATCAACTCCGCCGCGCTCTCGCTCGAGCCGCGCGACCAGGGCTGACCGCGCGCGGCGCCAGCCGGCCCGCTGACCGCGCGCGGCGCCAGCTGACCGGACGCGACGGCAGCTCACGCGGGCGCGGGCGGGTCCGGCGGCGCCCGGCCGCTGTCGCTTCCCCCAAAGTGCGGGGTCGATTCGTGACGTCCGTTGCGTTCCGTCCGACGGGAGCTGTTTCATTCCTGTCGGTTCGCGGCAGTCGCCACGAGGTCCGGAGCTTTGAACGCCCCGCCCCGGCAGATCTACGCCAGCACCCTTTCGCGCCGTCAGCGTGCGTGGGGTCTTCGTCGCCGTCGGCGCTGGTCCCCGTGGTCCGCGCCGCTGGGGTGGCTTGCCGTCGTGCTTGCCGCGGGCGGCACGGCGGCGGCGCTGCTGGGGCATCTGCCGGGGTAGGCCCGCGTTCGCTCGGGCCCGGGCGGGGCGCGTCCCAGCGAAGCGGGCCGCGAGGGCCGCATGGCCGATCCCAGCCGGGAACGCCGGGCGCCGGGCCGCGCCGCCGCCAAGCGAGATTCCGTTCGACGTTTGCGGCGAAGAGCGCCGGTTTCGTCGACCGGAACTGCCGGGCACGGGGGAGCGGCGCGATCTCGCCCCGGGAAACGCGGGCTCGGCCGCCGAAGGCTCGCCGCGCCGCGAGACGCCCCGGCGCCCGGCCCGGCGCACCGCCGCCCCGCCGCAGCTAGGCTCACCGCCGGCAAGCGGACTGAGGGGATTCAGATGCGGACAAGGCGGATCGGGCTGGCGGCCGCGGTCGCGAGCGCAGCACTCGGGACGGTCGCGGCAACGGCAGGCGCAGCAGCGGCCGCTGCCCCGGCGCCCTTCGGCCACGCCTGCGTGGCCCAGGCCGGCGTCCGCTTCTGCCCGACCACCAGCCTCGCCGCCCGCGTGCCGACCTGGGACAAGGTCCCGCTCGACGTCGACGTCACCCTGCCGCCCACCGGGAACGGCCCCTGGCCCACGGTGATCATGCTCCACGGCTTCGGCGGCAACAAGGGCGTCTGGGAGGCTCCGACCGCCGCCGGGACCGGGCCGCTGAACAGCCGCTACAACAACGTCGCCTTCGCCCAGCGCGGATACGCGGTCATCACCCACTCCTCGCGCGGGTTCGGCAACTCCTGCGGCCTGCCGCCGTCGCGCACGCTGCCCGGGTGCGCCCGCGGCTGGTGGCACATGGCCGACCAGCGCTACGAGGTGCGCGACGACCAGTTCCTGCTCGGCTCGCTGGTCGACCAGGGCATCGCCCGCCCCGACGCGCTCGGCGCGACGGGCCTCTCCTGGGGCGGCGGGCAGTCCATGCAGCTCGCGTTCCTGCGCAACCGCACGCGCCTGACGAACGGGCGGCTCGTCCCCTGGCGCAGCCCGGCCGGCCGCCGGCTCGCCATCGCCGCCGCGGCGCCGTACTGGCCGTGGTCGAACATCGCCTGGTCGCTGGTCCCGACCGGCTACTTCCTCGACACCGCTGCCAGCGACGCCGCCGAGGCAAGCGCCCCGGTCGGCGTGTGGCTCGAGGCCAAGACCCGCGGGTTCGTGATCCTCGGCTCGGCCGCCGGATTCATCGCGCCGGAGGGTGCGGACCCGACCGCCGACCCACAGGGCTGGGCCAAGAGCCTCGGCGCCGGAGAGCCCTACGGCCCGGTCATCACCACGCCGCTGAAGAACCTGTCGCGGTACTCGAGCGTGACCTCGCTGAGCGGGACCCCGGCGCCGCTGCTCATCACGAGCGGCTTCACCGACGACCTCTTCCCGCCCCGCGAGGCGCTGCGCGTCTACAACCGCCTGCGGGCCCGCTCCACCCGCGCGCCGGTCAGCCTCCAGGTCGGCGACCTCGGGCACAGCCGCGGCTCGAACAAGCCGAACACCTACGCCGTGTTCAACGCCCAGAGCGCCCGGTTCTTCGACTTCTGGCTCCGCGGGAAGGGGCGGGCGCCCGCCCCCGGCAGCGTCGCCGCGATGACGCAGACCTGCCCGACGCCGAATGCGGTGCCGCCGGCGCCGTCGGTGCCCCCGGCGGGCGGTCCCTACCGCGCCGCGTCGTGGTGGGACCTCCACCCGGGCGCGGTCCGCTTCGGCGGCCTCGCCGCCCGCTCGATCAGCTCCGCCGACTCGGACGCCGTCCTCGGCGCGGAGTTCACCGCCGACTTCGGCACCGACGACGCCTGCCGCACGGTGCCCCAGCAGGAGTCGCCCGGCACGGCCGTCTTTCGCCAGGCCGTCACGACGCCGTTCACCATGATCGGCTTCCCCACGGTGCGGGCCACGATCGCCACGACCGGGCCGTTCGGCCAGATCGCCTCGCGGCTGTGGGACGTCGGCCCCGACGGGCGCCAGATGCTCATCAGCCGCGGCGTGCGCCGGCTGACCCCGAACCAGCGCGGAACCATCACGTTCCAGCTCAACGGCAACGCCTACCGGTTCGCTGCCGGGCACACCGTGAAGCTCGAGCTGATGGGGTCGGACTACCGCGCGGCCAACGCCGCCGACAGCTTCCCGACCTACCGTCCCTCCAACGGCAGCTTCACCGTCGCGGTGACCCGGCTCACCGTCGAGCTGCCCACGCGGGAGGCGCCGCGCCGCGGCACGCAGATCGTGGCGCCGACGATCGGCGCCGAGCCCGCCGACGCTCCGTAGGGCAGACCGCCGGCGGCTACCAGGCGACCGGCATGCCGTAGGCCGCCAGCCGCTCGTCGCCCGACACGAGGGTCGCGCCCTCGACGCCGGCCTGCGCGACCAGCACGCGGTCGAACGGATCACGGTGATGCCAGGGAAGCGCGCCGGTCGCTTCCGCGTGCTCGACGGTGATCGGCAGCGGCTCGGCCCCCGCGTCGAGGAGCAGATCCGCGAACCCGTCGGGCGCTTCGAGCTTGCCGAGGGAGCGCTTGATCGCCACCTCCCAGGCCACCGCTGCCGACAGCAGCACGGCGTGGCGGCTGCCAAGCAGCAGCGACCGGGCCCGGCGGGTCAGGCGGGGATCGTCGGCCAGGAGCCACAGCGCCGCCTGGGTGTCGACCAGCAGCTTCACTGCGCACCGAGCGACTCGGCGAGATCCTCGGGCAGCTCGTCGAAGTCGTCGGCGATCCGAACCTTCCCGCGCCAGGCCCCGCAGACCTCGGCCAGGGATCGCGGCGCCTCCGCGACCGGGACGATGCGAGCGACCGGGCGGCCGTTGCGCTGGATCACGATGTCCTCGCCCGCCTCGGCGCGCGCGACCAAGGCGGAGAGGTTCGTCTTGGCTTCGTGCATTCCGACCCGGGCCATCTCGCCATGCTAGCTCGATGTAGCTAGCTTAGCTAGATGCCGGCGAACCGCGGGCCGGCCAGGCTCAGGGCGCGGGCGCAGCGGGTGCCGCGGCGCCAGCCGGTTCGGGCGCGGTCGGCGCGGACGGCGCGGTCACCGGTGCGGCGGCACGCTGCTCCGGCGGGCTGGCCTCCGGCACACCGCGCGGCACGAGCTGCCCCGCGGCCCCGACGGACCACAGCATCGCCAGCCAGTTGGCGGTCGCCAGCGCGACGTGCACCCAGACCAGCTCGGCCGGCAGCGCGTTGTTGTACTGGAGCAGCCCGACCAGGCCCTGCAGGCCGATGATGCCCACGACGACGAGCAGCGGCTTGACCGCCCGCCGGTCCCCGCCCGGGCGCAGGAGGATCGCCAGCACAGCGAGCACCGAGAGCCCGAACACGACCGCGATCGCCCCGTGCCGGGTCACGATCCAGCCGAGGGTGTCGTCGCCCTTGAAGGTGAGGCGGTTGATGACGTCGCCGGTTCCGGCGCCGCCGGCGTGCGGCCCGGCGGCGGTGGCCGCGGTCCCGGCGAAGACGGTCAGCGCGCCGATCGGCAGGAGAGCCCGGACGGCCCAGACGCCGAGCCGGTCGGTGGACTTGCGCCGCTGCCCCGTCTCGAACGTCGAGCACCAGGCCAGCGCGAAGGCGGCATCGAGCAGCATCATCGACAGCACGTAGTGGGCCATGACGTAGCCGGGCTTGAGGTGGTTCTCCACCGTCAGCGCGCCGAGCGCCGCCTGCATGACCACGCCGATCGGCAGCAGCGTCCCGAAGATGGCAAGCTCGATCCGGAACGGCCGCCGCCGCCAGCCGAGCACCCCGGCAGCGATCGCGGCAACGCTCACGATCCCCGAGAAGAGGCGGTTGCTGTACTCGATGATCGCGTGGACCTTCAGCGGCGCGATCGCCTGGCCGTAGCAGCGCGGCCAGTCCGGGCAGCCCAGGCCGGATCCCGTCAGCCGCACCGCGGCGCCGGACAGGACGATGATCGCCAGCGAGCCCAGCGCCACGTAGGCGATCCTGCGGTACGCCGGCGCCGAGATCGTGTAGCCGTTGTCGCGGAAGGACCTCAGTCCGGTGCGGGCGCGCGTCAGCACCGGTGGAAGTTTGCCGGACGGGCGCGCGGGGTGCGGCGCGGGCGGCGCGGGCCGGGGCGGCCCTCATGCGGTGAGCCCAGCCGCAGCGGGAGGCCCGGCCGCGGCCCGGAGCGTCCAGCATCACCGACGCAGCAGGCCTCGCATGCGGCCTACGATGGCCCGAGCGGGCGCGCTCGCTTGCCAGGCCCGCGACGCGAGCACCGCGTCGAGCTTGCGCTGAGCTTCCGCCGCGACGGCCGACAGGCGCTCGGCCTCTTGCTGGGCGCGGGCCAGGTCCTCCGTGCGCGCGGCGAGAAGGCCGTGCAGCTGCTCGCCCTGCTGCACCGCCGTGCTGAGCTGGTCCGCGATCGCGGGCAGCCGGCCATCGCTGCCGACGTCGCGCTGGCCTAGCCCGCACTGCTCGAGCGGAGTCACCATGCGGGTCTCGAACGCCTCCAGGAAACCTGCTCGGGCCTCTTCGAACGGTGCGGAGCCCGGCGCTCCCCCGGTGATCTCCGCGGCCACCTGCGCCTCTCGATCGGCCAGGGCACGGCGATCGATCGATCGCCCAATGCCGGCCGCCTCGCCGAGCTCGTCCATCAGCTCGCCGACGGTGGCAGCCTTCCAGCGCTGCGGAGGGCTGCGGTCAGCAAGCGCCCACGCGGTCCACAGGAGGCTCCGGTCCGTCACGTCCTCAGCAGACATCCCTCGCGCCATGAACTCGCGGTCGACGGTCACCAGTCGGTCGTCGGGCGTGAGGATCACGTTGTCTGACCAGAGGTCGAACTGACGCCAGCCGTCCGTCGCCGGACGCGCGGCGACGAGCTCGCGCCACCGGTGCATCAGGGTGCGAAGGGCCTCGTCGCCCGACGCGCACACGAGCTCGGTCAGCTGCACGCCCGGCACGATCTCGCTCTCCCCGACAGATTGCCGAATTCGGCTCGCCGACTCGATCGGATCTGGCCGCAAGCGGCGCCGAGCCAGCGTTCTCGGCTCAGAGGCATGAGCCGCGTGGACGCGCGTCTCGGTGATCCAGCACGTGCGGCGCCCCGAGGAATAGATCGCGGCTTCCTGACCCGCAGGCCACAGCTGCGCAGGTCCGCCGACGCCCGCCACCACTAGGAAGGAGTTCGCGAAATCACCGCCAAGGCCGTTCTGCACCAAGCCGCGCCACACTAGCCGCTCGTCGGCAAGGCGGCTGCGCTGGAGCGACGTCAGGCTCGGAAAGGCGGGGACCTGCCAAGCGAGGGAACGGGCCGGCCCGGCCAGCAGCGCGTCGGAGAACACCAGTCGCGGGAAGCGGTAGTCGGGCATCACATGCAGCGTCTGGGGACGAAGGCCGGCGGTCGCGAACAGCGCCTCGAGGTCGCGGCGCCCAAAGGTGCGGACCTTCTCCCCTGCCGGGTAGTCCTCAAGTCCGTCGAACAGGCGATGCGTGTGCTCCTCCGGCTGGCCGCAGAGAAAGGCCACGCCGAAGCGGTTCTCGATGGCACACACGACATGGCCAAAGGGACGGACGCGAGCGGCGACTTTCCGGAGGAAGTCGACCCGGGCGCGAAGGGGATCGGGACCGTCCACGTACTCGAGCACCCCGACGAGGACTGCGACGTCGTACACCGGCTCGAGGGGAAGGTCGTCCACCGTCCCGACCATCACCTCGACCGAGTCAAGGTCCTGAGTGCGCAGGCGTGCGATCCTCGCCCGATCAGGTACGGGTTCGAGGGCGTCGACGATGCCGCACGCTTCCCCCAGCGACCGGGTGACCGCGCCGCACCCAGCTCCGACCTCGAGAACTTTGGCCTCGGCTGGCAGCGCGAGCGGTCGCAGAAGGTGCCCGCGCTCGCGCCCGAGGTGACATCGCAGGGCCCAGGTGGACGCGGCCTGCGCGAGCTCATCGCTCATGTCCGCGCGATCGCGCGCGGACATGAGCGCACGCAGGACGTCGTCCTCCTCCCCGTCACGCCAGTCGAGCGACGCTTCCGAGAGGCGCAGGCAGCCGTGAGCATCCCGGCCCGCGCCAGCTCGAGCCGGCGTGGCGGGAGCTACAGCCTGTGCCAGCCGCGCCGCCTCCATGCCCTAAGCAACACGGCTTTCACACCGAAGTTTCGTACGGAACCCATCATCTCCGCAGACGGCCCTCCCAGCCGGCGCTAGTAGGCTGCGGCTCCCATGGAGATCGGCGATCTCACCCAGGATCTCAGCCCGCACGTCGAGCGTCTGCGCACGGCGCGGGCGGCATGCGACGCGCCATTCGTCTGGTACCAGTACGACATCCTCGCGAACCTGATCCACGTGGACGCAATGCTGACTGGCCAGCATCGCGATCTCAGCGCCCTCGCGGACGGGCGGCCAGTCGCCGACATCGGCGCCGCGGACGGCGACCTCGCCTTCACGCTCGAGCACGCGGCTGGCTGGGAGATGGACATCGTCGACACCGCCCGGGCCAATCAGAACGGCTTGGAAGGCGCGCGGATGCTCAAGGACACGCTTGGTTCCGGGGCCGCGATCCACGACATCGATCTCGACACGCAGTTCCGCCTGCCTCGCGACGGCTACGGGCTCGTGCTCCTCTTGGGAATCCTCTACCACCTGCAGAATCCGTTCTACGTCCTGCGGGAAATCGCCGAACGGGCGGAGCACTGCATCCTCAGCACCCGGGTCGCGCGCTTCGCCGGCCCGGCGCGTGTCGATGTCGCCGACCTGCCCGTTGGCTATCTCGTCGGGCCGACCGAGCTCAACAACGATCCCACGAACTTCTGGGTTTTCACTCCGGCAGGCCTCGAGCGACTCGTCGACCGGGCCGGCTGGGAAGTCCTCGACCGGCTCAACGTCGGCGATACCGCTGGATCGGTCCCCGACTCCCAGGAGCACGACGAGCGAATGTTCATGCTGCTGCGCAGCCGACTGGCGCCATGAGGCTCAGCGTGACGCAGGTCGTGCACTCTCACATCGGCGACTTGGGCCGTGTCCCGAAACGCAACAATGCGGCGGCGCCGAGACCCGCCCGAACGGCCTTTCTCCGGCGAAGCGCCTCGTAACGGGCTCGGGCTTCGGCTGCGGAGCGCTCGAGCTCTTCGGCGCGGGATGCCAGGACGGCTTCGTCACCCAGCGAGTACGCCACTGGCGGTGGGACCCCAGCGGGATCGCGGATCATCCGCGCAGGCGAACGGTCGCGCGGGTACCGCACCGTGACCGGCACTGGCCGGAACGACGCCAGCAAGTGTGTCGGGCTGATGATCCCTAGGTCGATAGCGGCATCGTCGAGGCGAGTGATCGCATCGATGACGTCCACATCCTCCTGGACATCTGGGCTGAAGTTCCATCCGTAGACGCGATCCACGAACGGATCAATCACGTTGCCGAAGGCGATGAACACGTCGGGGTACAGCCACTCGGTGAGCAGAGGGAGGACATCCTGCGCCCGCACCCCTTCGAACGCGTATGCCGAGTAGTCCGGATCTGGGTAGACGGCATCCACTTTCTTGACCAGGCGGTTCCAGCGATAACGCTGGGGCATCGAGTTCCAAATGCGATGCACAAGTGCAGCCGCCTCCGGCCAGCGGACATGGCCATTGCGACCGATCATGTCGTTCACAAGGAAGACGCCATCCGCATCAAGCGAAGCCTTGGCTTCCGCGAACAGCCGCTCGAGCGCGACGATGTGGTGCAGCGACTGATTCGCGAGGTAGACGTCTGCTCGCTCTAGCGCCGTCCACTCGTTCAGATCGGCGAGCACCGTGCGGACCCTGCCTTGAAGGCCGGATCGCCGGACCTCATCGGTCGCCCGGTCGAGCTGCTGGGGGTTGATCTCGTAGAGCACGAGCTCGAGGTTCTCGAGCCCTTGGTCGGCCAGGCGTCGCGCGATCCCGAGCTCGGTCTCCCCGCTCCCTGCGCCAAGGCTGACTAGGCGGGCGAGGCCGGGCGCGCAGCGGCGGCATTGCTCGGCGACATGCCCGTCCAACATGCTCTCGATGGTCGAGTAGCCAAGTTCGCGAAGGAGAGGCAGAAGGGATCTCTCCGCCCATGTCGCGGCGATGGGAGGGAGGTCGTGGATGTCCGGGTCGATCTCGCCGTAGGTCGCGAGTTCCCGTTCTACGAGCGCCTCGTAGTCCTCCATCGCGGTGACACTACTGACCTGCCTGGCTGCCCGGAACGCTCACGAGCCCCGATTCGGCATGACTCATCGAGGAGTGGGGGCGGGATCGTCGGCTCGGACCGGGGACACGAGAGCAGCAAGGGCCGCGCTCTGCACCTCGGGGGAGCATGTCCTCCGGATGAGCCCCTGGCCCGCCGCGGACATACGTTGCCAGGCGGCGTCGTCGCGGAATAGCCGGACGATTGCAGCCGCGAATGCGTCATCGTCGTCGGCGACGGCGAGATCGACGCCAGCTTCAGCGCACGTCCCCTCAGCCCCAAGCTGAGTCGTCACAACCGGCAGCCCGGCAGCCAGGGCCTGGGTGACCTTTCCCTTGACTCCTGCCCCGTAGTCAACCGGTGCTGCCGACACGCGAGCCGACGCCAGCAGCGGATCGAGATCCGCAACCCAACCGAGCACGTGCACCCGATTGGAAGCGAGCCGGGTGATGGAGTCCGGCGCAGCACCGCCGACAATCTGGAGCTCCGCCTCCGGCATTTCGCTCCAGACCCGCGGCATGATGCGCTCCGCCAACCGGACAGCGGCCGCCACGTTCGGCTCGTGGCCAAATCCGCCGACGAACAGGACTCCGTTGCGCCCGCTCGGCCCGGGCGGGTCGGCCCAGACCGCGTTCGCCAGCGGGACCACAACCGTGCGGGCGCCCGTGAGCTCCTCGATCGTCCGACCCTCTTCCTCGCTCACGACGAGGGTCACGTCTGCAGCCCGGGCCAGGCCGGCCTCGATGTGACGAAACGACTCGGCGAGCCGGCTCGGTACGTCGGATTCCAGCGCCGCGGCTCGCTGCTCCCTCACGAAGTGGAGGTCTACGGTGTCGTAGGCGATGGTCGTCGATGGGGCGTACCGCCGGAACAGGTGAAGATAGCGGGCCGCAACGTACGGCCGGCTGAGAATGGCGAGTGGCAGGTCGCCAGCAAGCGCGGCAAGCCGCTCCTCGAGCGCGGCGCCTCCGGCCAGCAGCTCCACACCTGACCGCAGGAGCCGAGACGTGTACGGCTCCGGCGTGGCGTGGTTGTCGGGCAGGAAGACCACCCGGCAGTTCATCGCCAGCAGGTTGTCGATGATGTGCTGCATCCGCAGCGAGCCGGCATCGCGATCGGGCTGGGGGATCTGGTGATCAGCGATGAACACGGTCGGGTGTCGCCGCCAGTCACTTGCCCGGTAGGCATTCTCTGGTCCGGGATCGACCGGCTGGCGCTCCAGCTGCGCGCCCCATTTCTCGGCGAACACCCGCTGGTTGATCGCCTGGTGACGCTTGCCGCCCGAGGACGTGTCGGTCCCCTGCGAACGGCCTTCGTGGTGGATCACGATGGCGCCCGGCTCGTACAGGACCTCCCAGCCGGCCGCGCGCGCCTCGAAGCACAGATCGACGTCCTCCCAGTACGCCGGCGCGAATCGCTCGTCGAACCCGCCCACGGCCTCCCAGACCTGGCGGCGAACGAGCAGCGCCGCCGCAGAGCCGTAGTCGACCGGGCGGGTGTAGTTGTACTCCGGCATGTCGCCGTCAGCGCCGCGACCGAAGTTCCACGCTGAGCCGTCGCGCCAGATGATCCCGCCAGCCTCCTGGAGCACGAGGTCGGGGTAGATGAGCTTCGCCGCCAAGATGCCCGCATCGGGGCGTGCCGCCAGCGTCCGGAGCATGTTGTCGAGCCACCCAGCCTGCGGCTCGGTGTCGTTGTTGAGCAGCACGATGGAATCGCCCCGCGCGGCCGCCGCCCCACGGTTGCTACTGCGCAGGAAGTTCTCGTTGGTCGCGTTCACGATCACGCGAACGCCGTCGAGTGATGCGAGGAGCGCCTTCGTGTCAGCGTCGGCAGCATCGTCGACGAGGATCACCTCGTACGCGACGGCGTCGATCGAGTGCAGGATGCTGCGCAGACAGCGCTCGGTGAAGTCCGCGCCCGAGTGCACCGGAATGACGATCGAGGCCTCGGGATGATCGAAGGCCGGAAACGTCATGGGAGCGAACCTGCGAGCCGCCGCGGACCGTGCGGCGGCCTGTGCGCGCGACCGGTGACGAGCGACATTCCGAACTGCCCTCCAGGCGAGACGCAGTGCCTTTGCGCCTGAGCTGCCCTCCCCGCCGACTCTCCGAATGACCCCTGCGCGAATCCGTTCGTACCGGCGGGCGCGCTGCTGAGCGACCGCGAGCTGGCGCCGAAGTTCGTCGACCTCGCGGGCTCGAGCGTTGACCTCCCGGCAAAGCCGAGCCGATTCTTCAGATCGACTGCCGCGCGCCCCGGACATCGAAGGTGGATATCACGGACGCGTTCAGCGCGCGGCCTCAGCGCCCCCGGCACGGGCCGATCACGCCGACTGTGGCCCGCCCCACAATCGATCCCGGCGGACCTGCCACGGCGACTGTCGCCCCCTTGGCGTCCGACGGCGCCGGAGCGGCAAGTTCGCCGGTCGTGCCCGGCTGAACGATGGCGAACCCGACCCGGCCGAGAACGGCATGTCCGTCGAATGTGATCGACGCGTTGACCGGCGGGGAGTTCCGGGGCACCGAAACCCGGGCGGCGACCACCTGGCCGGGGCACGCTGGAACCTGCCGCGAGATCCCTGCGGGGCTCTCTGCGTAGGAGTAGCCGGGCCGCCGATCCAGCGTGCCCTGCCAGCAGCCCGGGTCAGACGTGGGCTGGGGATTGCAGGCGCCGACGGGTCGCAGAGCTCGCGGACGGTTCGCGAGCCGATACACGCTCGCCGTGCCGTCGCGGTACATGAGCTCCCCGTGGCGGGCCAGAAGCGCCCGCACCGACCGATCCGAGGCGAAGGGCGTGCCGAAGGTCGTGATCACCCAGGTGATCCCGAGCTGCCGGTACCGACGCAGAAGCGCGTCCGGATCCGTGGGCAGCCCGCCCTTGGTCCTGGCGCGCGCCGCGACCTCCCAGTCCGGCGACAGGTCGCGGCCGGCGCGCAAGAAGAGCCGCTCGTGGGCGGTGGCCACCGCCCTGGCGCCGGGTGGCGCCAGGCGGTTGAACGCTTCCAAGGCATCCCGTTCCGGCATCGAGGCTCGCTCGTACTCCTGCTGGTTCTGCAGCCCGAGCGCCGCCTCGATGGGGAGGTCCTTCCCAGGGACGTTCCAGAACTGAGCGACGGTTGCCGGCCACAGCGCGATTGCGCTCACGCCGACTGCGAGGATCGCCGCGGCTTGCACAGTGCGGGACTGGACCTGGTCCCAGGACAGCCCCAGCAGCATCAGGACTGAGACGACGCCCGCCGGAAGCAGGTATCGCAGGTAACGGAACTGGAGGTACCACGCCGCGAACGCCAGGAGCACGCCGAGCCACAAGGCCAGCGACCCTCGCGCCGCCTTTCGATCGCGCACAAGCGCAACGAGCCCAAAGACCAGCGCCAGGACGAGGGCGGGCATGAGCAGCCCGAACGATCCGATCGGAGCGGCCTCGTTCAGTGCCACGGGATCGGTGACGCTTCGCACGATCACCGAAAGCGGACCGAACGCACCGGGATCGTGAAGGAAGGGGAAGTTGAACTTCTCGTTCACCGCCGGCCAGTAGCTGCTCCGGAACACGTTGTTCCAAGCGGGGAGCACTGGATTGCCGGTGTCGAGCCATCGCAACGCGAACGGCCAGGCCGCAGACGCGACACCTCCCGCCACGGCGGCGGCAGCCGCTCGGCACGAACGGATCCTCCCGAACACCCACCAGCCCAGCACGAGCCCCACGGCCAGCGCCGTGGCGTGCAGCTTGAGGTCGACGAGCGCGCCGGCGAGCCACCCGATGGCCGCCGCCGTCCAGATCGGAGACGGCCCTTCGCCATCGATCACGGAGACGACAGCGAGGGCAAGAGCGAGCGCGCCGAGCACGATCAGGCCGTCGTCGAACGCCGTCGTGGCTTGCCAGAAGAGCTGCGGCGTCACCGCGATCGCCGCAGCCGCGACCGGCGCCCACGGCGACCGCCACTTGGCATGCCAGATGGACGCTACGACCGCCCCGACCGCAAGCCACTGGAGGTACCGGCCAACGCCGTCGGCGCCGAGGAGATGGCCCGGCACCGCGAGGAGCTGCGCAAACCCGACGGTGTTCAGGACCGGGTGAATGGTCAGCGGGGCAATCTCCCCCAGCCGACTCCACTCTGCAGGGAGCCACGCCTTCCCGTAGAGCGCGTCGAACATGATCTCGGGCGCCGCGGTCCACACCGAAGCGAGCCCGAGACCGAGGAGCACCACCGCCGCGCATGCCGCCGGGACCCGGCCGCCGGTGACATGCTCGATCGCAGCGCGTGCCCGGCCGCCGCGGCAGCGCTGGAGGAGCTGAGCGGTGCCGTAGGCACCAACGGCGAGCACGGGCACGCCCGCGAGCCACCACGTGAGCAGCCCTGCGCGACCAATGCCCAGCTCCCAGAGACCGACCGGCGCGACTCCGGCCAGCCATGCCACAGCCGGAATCGTCGCCAAACGCGCCTGGCGTGCGGCTTGGAGGAGCCACACTCCCGCCTGCCAGCATGCGGCCATCGTGAGGCCCGCCATCGTCATCGACCAGATCTCCCCCCCGACGAGGAGCGTGGCGCAGAGCAGCGCAGCGGCCAGCCCAGCGGAGGCGTACACCGGCGCCTTCAGCCACCGGGCCGGCGCCAGCAGCGTCACCACGACGATTCCGGCCACGGCAACGCCGTAGCCGAGCACGAGGCCCTTGGCGAAGCCAGCAGTGAGGACCTGCCGCACGTCGATGAGCGTTCCAAGGCTCGCCGCCTGCGTGAACGCGACGGCGGCAGCGCCGGCGAGAGCGGCGGCCCCCAGCACGAGAACGTGCCTCGGCGGGCGCCTCGACGGTGGGGCAGCGGGCGTCGACTGACTCACGGTCGGCTCGCACCGCCGCCCGCGGAAGCATGTGCGAGCCGCGGCCACGCTCCCGATAGGCGATCTCGTAGTGGCGGCGCCGCGCCGCAGCGATCCAGAAGTCGCTCGACCCTGCCGAACGTTCCGCGTCGCCGGTAGTGGAGGATCCGGCTCGTCAGCCAGCCGGTGTGGGGCATTACGGCGAACGGCTCATCCGGATCGAAGTCATACGGGTGGCAATAGATCCACGGCACCGCATCAGACGGGAGCCCGCCAGCCAGCTTGAGCACGAGGGGGAGCGGGAGATAGCGAAGGTACACGCCGCCGAGAAACGGCACCGACGCGGACCCTCGCCCCGCGAGGGGACACGGAAGTTCCCCAAGCCCGGACGGCCACCGGAACGGCGTTCTCGGCGCCCCGGGGAATCCGTACAGCGGGCTGGGTGCCGGAAGGACGCTGGACGAGTACAGGAAGCCCGCGGACCGGAGGCCGTCAATCGCCCACTCAGTCTTGGGCGCGAGCGAGAAGATCGGCGCGCGGAACCCGGTGACCGCCGCACCGGCGGCGTCCTCGAGGGCGGCTTTGCCCCGCCGCACGGCGTCCGGGAACTCCTGCCGATCGACGCGATCGAGCGGGATGTGGCGCCAGCCGTGCAGGCCGATCTCGTGGCCGCGCGAGGCAATGGCCGCGACCAGGCCCGGGTTCGCTGCTCCCAGGTCGCCCACCACGAAGAACGTGCCGCGGATGCCGCGGATGTCGAGGAAATCGAGCACCCGCTCCGTGATCCGGGTGAAGCGCTCGGGAACGTCGGACGACGGCCGGCTGTCCTCGAGGTCGTAGGTGAAGGTCAGCGCCGTCAATACGCGTCGAAGTCGAGGAACTGGAAGTCGGCGAAGCGGGCCGGCGGGCTGGCGTCCGATCGATCCCCGAGCCAGCGGAAGATCAGATTCAACGGCGATGGCCGAAAGCGCTCGGGCACCTTGATGCCCGCGGGAAGCACTGCGCCCGTGACGCCCGCATGGACAACCGCCGGAGCCCGGTGGTGGCGGCACGCCGCCCGCACGCAGGCCTGCACGCCCAGCGGGCCGACTTCGGCCGCCGGGAGCAGCTTGAGCATCACCGCGCAATTCAACGGGCCGATCCGCGTGGCCACACTCACCGCCGCCACGCCGTCGCCGAGGTGCACGGCGTATGGGCCACGGGGACTCGCGAGTCGCCACGCGAAGGACTCTCGACGCCACGCGCGTGACAGTCCCTCGCCAGGGGCGTCGAGCAGCGGAGCCACGTGGTTCCAGAATCCCTCGTCCGCCAGGAGCTCCGCATCGGCCACCACCGTGTCGAGGCCGTCGCGCCCCGGCCGTGGCAGCCAGACGCGCGCCGGGAGGCTCCCGAGGAGCGAGAACCCCAGCCTCTTGACGAAGCCCGGCGTCGAGTTTGCATTCGCAACGCCGACCACGGCCCGGACACCGCGCACCTCGGCGCCGGCATAGGCCTCGGTGGCGAGCCGAACGAACGCGCCGCCGCCTCGCGCGCGCTCGTGCACGGCTGTGTTGAGAGAGAGTGCGGCTTGGAATCGCTCGGTTCCCTCGGCCAGCTCGCACGGAACCAGCGCGTAGTGCCCAGAGCGCCCCCGTTCGTCGTCCAGATTGGCCTCGATGACCCGGCCATCCGGGTTCCGGCAATAGAGCCAGTCCAGATAGCAGGCCTGCGCGATCGCGGACTCCGGAAACACGGATCGGAGCAATCCCGCGGTCTGCTCGAGGTCGGCGGACACTGGCTCAGGCATTGCGCGCCGGTCGTGCCACGAGGAACATCGCGTCGCTCAGGCGCGGACGGTTCAGCGCGGGCGCCGCGAGCCACGCGACGGCGAACGCCGTCCGGGCTTGGATCCCGACGCGGGGGTCAGCTTCGATGCGGTCCCGCAGGCCGGCACGAGCGATGCTCGGGAGACTGCCAGCCGCCAGGACCGCGAAGCCATGCCGCGTCAAGAATGCGCCCAGGGACGACCGATCGAAGTACCAGAGATGCGGGCTTGGGTAGTCGGACTGCCACATGCGCCGAAAGGGCCCGCGCAGCCCGGCTCTCGCGCTCAGCGCGGCTCCCCGGAACACGGCACCGGTGCTGGTGGGGATGCTCATGGCGAGCACACCCTGAGGTGCCAGCCGTGTCCGCACCGCCTCCAGCACGGAGCCGGGGTCGGGGATGTGCTCGAACACGTCGTTGAACGTGATGAGGTCGAATGTCGCCCCGCCTGGCAGATCCTGGGGGAAGAACCCGGATCTGACGTCCAGGCCGCGGTTGGCGGACGCAGACGCGACGGCGACGTCGGGCTCGATGCCGACCGCGCGCGCCCCGCGCGCTTCCAGGGCTTCGAGGAACCATCCGTGCGCCGATCCGACATCCAAGGCCCGGGCTCCGCGCAGCGGGCCGCGCACGGACTCGACCACGTCGAGCACACGCGCGTAGCCGAGCTCTCGAATCGGTCGCAAGCCGGCTTCCCGGCTCGACTCGTCCACAGTCACGGCGGCACCACCGTCCCGGATCGACGGTCGCAGCGAGGAGAACCACGCCCCGCAGCCGCGGCAACGCCAGGCAAAGCCCGCATGCGAATCAGTCCTGGCTGACCCGCAGAGCGGGCACGACGCGCGCGCTGCCATGCCGGTCAGCTGCGAGATTCCCGGGTCGCAGCGGGACCCGCGGGCGACAGGCGCTCCGCTTGCGAGGCTCCGATCCCGGTCAGCGTCGCCTCGTGAACGCCGTCTCCGGCGGCGTCCTGCGGTGCCTGCGCCTTCAGCCGGTCGAGCTCCTCCCGCAGCAGCCCGATGTGCTGCGCGAGCAGCTTGTTCTGGTCCGTGAGACGCGACACGACGAGCGAGAAGTGCAGCAGGAGGATGAGCACGAAGCCGAATGCGGTCACGAACAGAGCGGACGGCGCGTAGTAGATGCCCACCGCGGTGGCCAGGGTTTCGAGCAGCCCCCGCCAGACGGCCAGCACGACCAAGACCGCGGCGGCACCCACCCAGAGCAGCGCATACCGCTCGAGCAGGCGACGCCGCCGCACGAGCTCGAGCACGAGCCCGAGCAGCACGATCGTCACGACGATCAGGAGAATCTGAATGCGGGTTTCCATCAGAGGGAGTTCTGCGCGCGAACCGGGGATTCGTCCCCCGCTTCAACGATCGGGCGGCGCCGAAGGAGCGCAATTCCGACTGCCATCGTGACTTTGGCCATGTAGTACGCGGAGCGCCCGGCGGTAATCGACGAGGACCCGCCGAGGCGTTCTCGCATCATGACCGGAACCTCGCGGGCGCGCAGCCGGTGAGCATGCATCATGACGAGCGCCTCGACCTCGGGGTAGTCATGCGGGTAGTCGCGAGCGAACAGCTCGATCCCCGAGCGCCGCACCATCCGAAACCCCGACGTGGGGTCAGTCACCCGCTCGCCCACGATCCGCGAGAGGAGCGCCGAGAAGATCCGGATTCCAATCCGGCGGGACCGCGAAGACCGAAACCCGCTCCCATCGGCCCCCAGAAACCGTGATCCGACGAGCATGTCCACGGCAGGATCGGCGTCGAGCGCCTCCAGAAGCGCGGCGATATCACGTGCGTCGTGCTGTCCATCGCCGTCGACCTGGACCGCGATGTCGTAGCCCTCGTCGTGGGCCAATCGGTAGCCGGCCTGCATTGCGCCGCCGATCCCCAGATTGAACGGCAACCGGACGACGCGGGCGCCGTGCTCAGCAGCAATCGCGGACGTTCCGTCCGTGGAGCCGTCGTCGATCACGACGACATCGACGCCAGGAGCGTGGCTCGCAAGCTCGTCGATGACCGTGGAGATGGCGTCGCGCTCGTTGTAGGCGGGGACGATCGCCAACGCGCGCTGGGCGGCGTGGCCGTTCGAGGCCCGACGGGGCTCCGCACCGAGTGACATTCCGCGCATGGTAGGCGGTTGCACCAGCCACATCGGGGCATGTCCGCATCATTCTCGTTCGTCAGTCGTTGCTAGCGTGATGCCCGTGACGAGCGCAAACTTGGCGCCGACGGCGGCGCCGCCCACGCCGGATCGGCTGCTCGGCGCATCCGCCGCGGTGACCGTGCAGGACGTCAGCAAGACGTTCCGCCTTCCCCACCAGCAGTACCACACGCTCAAGGAGCGGGCCCTGCACCCGTTCCGCTCGCGCACCTACGACGAGCTGCGCGCGGTGCAGAACGTCTCGTTCGACGTCCGCGAGGGCGAGTTCTTCGGAATCGTGGGCCGCAATGGCAGCGGCAAGAGCACCCTGCTCAAGTGCCTGGCCGGCATCTACGGAATCGACCACGGCCGGCTGGCGGTGGCGGGCCGGCTGTCGCCGTTCATCGAGATCGGGGTCGGCTTCAACCCGGACCTGACCGCCCGCGACAACGTCGTCATCAACGCCGTGATGCTCGGGCTGAGCCGCAAGCAGGCCAACGCCCGCTTCGACGACATCATCGCCTTCGCCGAGCTCGAGGACTTCGTCGACCTCAAGCTGAAGAACTACTCGTCCGGGATGGCCGTGCGCCTGGGCTTCTCGGTCGCCGTGGAGGTCGACGCGGACGTGCTGCTCATCGACGAGGTGCTCGCCGTCGGCGACGCCTCCTTCCAGCGCAAGTGCCTGGACCAGTTCCTGCGGCTGAAGGCCGAAGGCAAGACGATCCTCTTCGTCACCCACGACATGGCGTCGGTCGAGCGGTTCTGCGACCGCGCGATGCTCCTGGAGCACGGCGTGATGGTCGACCTCGGCGATCCCGAAACCGTGGCCCGCAAGTACATCGAGCTGAACTTCGGCCAGACCGTGCACGAGGCTCCGGCCGAGTCCGCTGCCGCCGCGCCGGCGCGGCGGGCCGTCGAGATCACGGGCGCCTGGTTCGAGGACGGCGAGGGCCAGCGGGTCGACGCGATCGCCCAGGGCGCGCCGCTCGCCGCCTGCTTCGAAGTGGCCTTTCGGGCCGAGACCCCCGATCCCGTGTTCGGCCTGACGATCCACAACGAGGTGCGCCACGCGGTCTTCGCGCGCACGTCGCAGCGCGAAGGGCCGACGGGCACGTTCGCGGCCGGCACGACGACCACGGTCCGCGTGCCGTTCGAGAACTGGCTGTCGCCGAGCACGTACACGCTCACGCCCTCGGTCGCGGATGCCCAGGGCCTCGAGACCCTCGCCCTGCGCGACAACCTCGCCTCGGTTCTCGTCCACTCCCCGCAGTTCAGCGGCGGCGTCGTGGACCTGCCGAGCGAGATGCGGATCGGCGACGCATGAGCACGCCTGCCGTCACCGCGCCGGTCACGACGCACCCGCCGTCGGCGTTCGGCAACGACCTCCAGCGCTTCCTGACCCTGACCTGGGTCCTGGCCGTCACGGATTTCAAGCTGAAGTTCTTCGGCTCGGCGCTCGGCTACCTGTGGTCGCTCGTGCGGCCGCTGCTGCTCTTCGGCGTCCTCTACGTCGTCTTCACGAAGGTCTTCAAGGTCGGCGCGGACATCACGTACTACCCCGTCTACCTGCTCACGTCGATCATCCTCTGGACGCTCTTCGCCGAGACGACGACGGGCTGCGTGACCTGCCTGGTCGACCGCGAGAACCTCCTGCGCAAGATCCGCTTCCCGCGGATGGTGATCCCGCTGGCCGTGGCGCTGACGGCGCTCTTCAACTTCAGCCTCAACCTCGTCGTCGTGGCGATCTTCATCGTCATCCAGGGCGTCGAGCCGCAGGCGACCTGGCTGCTCATGCCGCTGCTCGTGGTCGTGCTGATCGTCCTCGCGACCGGCGCCGGGATGCTCGTGTCGGCGCTCTACGTGCGCTACCGCGACGTGCAGCCGATCTGGGACGTCGTGCTCCAGGTGCTCTTCTACGCGACCCCGATCCTCTACGTGGCGACGAAGCTGCCGCCCTCGGTCATCCACATCGCGATGCTGAATCCGCTGGCGTGCGTCACGTCCCAGATGCGCCACTGGCTCCTGGACCCGGGGGCGCCGTCGGCGGGCGAGCTGCTCGGGGCGGAATGGAAGCTCATCATTCCGGCGGCGATCACCGCCGGCGTCTTCGCGCTGGGCCTGTGGGTGTTCCGGCGCGAGGCGCCGCGGATCGCGGAGGACCTGTGAGCGGCAACGGCAGCGCCAGCCCCGCCGGGGCCCAGGAGGCAGAGCTCGCGGCGCTGCGCGCGCGCCTCGCCGCCCTCGAGGCCGAGAACGCCGAGCTCGCGGCCCGCGCCGCCGCCGCCGTCGCCGCCGCCGAGGAGCGCGCCTACTGGCTGGACCGCTGGCACCTCGACCTCAACGCCCTCATGCGCCGGCCGGGCGCCGGCGCGTTCCGGGCCGCGGTCCGGGCGCTGCGCAGCGTCGTGCGCCGGGGCAAGCAGCTGCGCCGGGCGCTCGCCGGGCGCGGCTGACCATCTAGCCTCAGCGCCGAATGACCGTGCCCGCGCGCCTTTCCTCCTCCCTGGCCGGCCGCCCCCGGCTCGCTGCCGTCCGGCGGCGCCTCCTCGCCGCCCTCGATGCCCAGCCCAACGCCCAGGCCGCCGCCGCGGCAGCGCAGGCGCAGGCGCGGATCGACGAACTCGAGGCGCGGTGGGCTGGGCTGCCCGCCAGCCGCCCGCTCACGCCGCCCTACCACCCGCCGGCGCCAGCCACGGGTCGCCTGTTCGCCCGGCTGGGCACGGACGAGGACGCGCTCGCCGCGCGGCTGACCGTCGTGCTCGGCGATTCGGTCGCCGACCTGCTCGCCGCGGGGCCGCCGGTCGAGCGGCCCGCCGCGCTCCTGCATCTGGCGGTCCACTGCGAGTTCGCCGACGTGCTGGAGGCGACCGGCCTCTCGAACGCCGAGCCGCCCGAGGAGGTCCACCACATGGCGCGCGGCCCGCTGGCGGCCGGCGGGGCGCTGCGCCTCGCCGATGTCGTGGCCGAGTGCCTGCAGGACAGCGGAGCCGACGTCGAGGCCGGCCGCGGCCTGGACTTCGGCTGCTCCTCGGGCCGGGTCGTGCGCGCCCTGCACGCCGCCTATCCGGACGCCGCCTGGGCCGGATGCGATCCGAACGGGCCGGCAATCGCGTGGGCCGCGGACGCCCTGCCGGGCATCGGCTTCTTCGAGAGTCCGACCGACCCGCCGCTGCCCGTCCCGGACGGCGCCTACGACCACGCGTTCGCGATCTCGATCTGGTCGCACTACGACGCCGGGCCGGCGCTCGCCTGGCTGGAGGAAATGCGCCGCGTCCTCGCCCCCGGCGGCCGGCTCCTGCTCACCACGCACGGCCTCAGCTCGGTCGCGGTGTACGCGGCGCACGGACTGCGCCCGGCCGCGCAGCTCAGCGAGATCGTCCAGGCCCTCTACACCGATGGCTTCTGGTTCGCGCCCGAGTTCGGGGAGGAAGGCGACTGGGGCGTCGCGCACCCCGGGTGGGGCACCGCCTTCTTCACCCCCGAGTGGCTGCTGGCCCGCGTGCGCGGCGCCTGGCACCTCGACGTCTTCGTTCCCGCCGGCCTCGCCTTCAACCAGGACATCTACGTCCTGCGCTCGACGACGGCATGAGCACCGCCGCCGTCGTGATCCCGGTCCGGGACGGGGCCCGCTACCTCGCCGAGGTCCTCGAGGCGGTGGCGCGCGAGCGCCCCGACGAGGTGCTCGTGATCGACTCCGGCTCGGCCGACGGCTCTGTCCAGATCGCCCGCGACGCGGGCGCCGAGGTCCTCGAGATCGCGCCGGAGGCGTTCGGCCACGGCCGCACGCGCAACCTCGGAGCCGAGCGCACCACCGGAGACCTCATCCTCTTCCTCACCCAGGACGCCACGCCCGTGCCCGGCTGGCTGGCCGCCCACCGCGAGGCGCACGCCCTCGCCGACCGGGTCGGCGCCTCCTACGGGCCCCACCTGCCCCGTCCGGACACGAGCCCGATGATCGCGCGCGAGCTCACCGAGTTCTTCGCCGCCCACTCCCCGGACGGGCGCCCGGTCGTCCAGCGGGCCGGCGACCGCGCCTTCCTGTCCAACGTCAACGCCGCCTACGCCCGGGCCTGCTGGGCCGAGGTGCGGTTCCCCGACGTGGGCTACGCGGAGGACCAGGCCTTCGCCGCCGAGATGCTCGCCCGCGGGTGGGCCAAGGTCTTCCACCCGGGCGCCGCGGTCCTCCACGCCCACGACTACCCGCCGGCCGAGTTCATGCGCCGCTACTTCGACGAGTACCGCGGGCTGCGCGAGACGATCGGCCACGTCGAGACGATCGGCGTGCGGTCGACCGCCCGCCACGTGCGTGGCGAGGTCCGGCGCGACCGCGCCTGGCTGCGCGAGCGCGGGGCGCCCCGCGGCACCGTCGCGCGCTGGACGGGCCGCTCGGCGGTGCACCACTCGGGGCGCCAGGTGTTCTCCGCCCTGGGCTCGCGGGCCGACCGGCTCCCGTCCGCCGTGCAGCGGGCGCTGTCGCTGGAGGGCCGCGCCTCGGCGCCGGGAGGCGCCCCGCCCGCCGGACCGCCGCCGGCGGCGCGCATCGCTCCGCGCCGGCGCGAGCCCGTGTATGCCGACTGGCGGCGCTTCCTCGACACCGGGCCGGCGCCGCTCCTCGAGCCCGTCCCGGGGATGGAGGCCAAGGCGCGGCTGCACGTCGCCGTCGTGATCCCGCCGTTCCGGCGGGGCAGCGGCGGCCACAACTCGATCCTGCACCTCGTCCGCGGTCTCGAAGCGATGGGCCACACGTGCACGATCTGGCTCCACGACCCCACCGGGCTGCACGACGGGGAGCTCGAGGGCTACATCCGGGGCAACCTCGTGGACTTCTTCGGGCCGTTCGCTGCGCCCGTGTTCAAGGGCCTTGATCGCTGGTATGGCGCCGACGTCGCCGTGGCCACCGGCTGGCAGACGGTCTTCCCGGTCATGGGGCTGGACGGCTGCCGGGCCCGGGCCTACCTCGTCCACGACCACGAGCCCGAGTTCTACGGGACCTCCGTCGAGCGGACGCTGGCGGAGGCGACCTACTCGCTCGGGCTGCACTGCATCGCGGCGAGCCCGTGGCTGGCCGGCATCGTGCGCGATCGCTACGGCGCGTCCGCCTCGGACTTCACGTTCGGCGTCGACCACGAGGTCTACTGGCCCCGGCCGGTGGCCCGCGAGCCCGAGACGATCGCCTTCTACGGCCGAGCGGTGACCGAGCGCCGGGCCGTGATGCTCGGGATGCTCGCCCTCGACGAGCTGGCCCGCCGCCGGCCCGGCGCGCGCATCGTCATCTTCGGGGACCCCGACCCGCTGGCGGCGAGCTTCCCGTTCGAGCACGCCGGCGTCGCGGCCCCCGAGCAGCTCGCCTGGCTCTACTCGCAGGCGACCGTCGGCCTGTGCCTGTCGCTGACGAACTACTCGCTGATCCCGAACGAGATGCTCGCCTGCGGCCTGCCCTGCGTCGACCTGGCCGGGATGTCGACGGAGTCGGTCTTCGGGGCCGACGGGCCCGTGGAGCTCGCCGAGCCGGCTCCGGGCGCGATCGCCGACGCCATCGAGCGGCTCCTGGCTGACCGGGGCCACTGGACCGCCCGCTCCGAGGCCGGGCTGCGCTACGTCGCCTCGCACTCGTGGCCCGACGCGGCGGCGCGGGTCGAGGCTGGGCTGCGCGAGGCCCTGCGCCTCCGCGCGGCGGAGGCGTAGCGGCCCGCCCGGCCCGGCCCGGGATCTAGCGGACCGCCTCGACCCAGTCGAGCGTCCGGCCGCAGAGCCGCCGCGCCTGCGCGGGCGCGACCGTCACGAGCCGCGCGTCGGGCTGGGCGGCGGGAACGAAGGTCAGCCACGGGCCGAACCCGGCGCCGGCGCCGTCCCCGGGCGCGAGGCTGCCGGAGGGACGGTCGATCTCGATGCGGGCGGTGCCGCCGGCGACCGTCACGGTGCCGACGCGGCGCGCCCGGCGCGGATAGTCGATCTCCCCCGAGAGGGTGCCGGCGGCGCGGCCGTTCACGCGCACCGTGACCGGGCGCTCGGCCGAGGCGTCGAGCCAGACCGCGTAGCGTCCGGCGGGCAGCCGGACCTCGCCCTGCAGACGCGAGGTGCCGCTGGAGACGAGCAGATCCGGATCCCCGGTGGGCACGACCGAGCCCGACCGCCGCAGCGCCGTCACCGGCACGCGGACCGCCGGCGCCGGGACCGCGGCGACGAGCCGGCCTCCCGCCGCGGCGGCGAGCCTGCCCAGCGACCGGACCGTGGGGCACGGCAGGCGCCCGCCCGGCACGCTGGCCGTGCCGGCCGGCACGTGCGCGATCACGCGGCCCGGCCCCCGCCTCCAGACGTCGTAGTAGCGCCCGCGGAAGGCCAGGCGGTAGTTCGAGGGCGGGCGGCTCTCGTCGGGCGAGCGGGACACGACGATGAGCGGATAGCGCTCGACGTAGGCGGTGGCGAGGCTGTCCAGCGGGACCGAGAGCCCGTAGCTGGCCACCGCCTTCCCCACCGTCCGGGGCGGGAACAGCGGCGCGTTGTCACCCGGGGCGTCCGGTCGCGCGCCCTTCAGGAAGTAGAGCGCATAGTCGTCGAAGGCCGGCCGCAGCAGCGGTCCCTGGCCGGCGAACCGCTGCCCGATCCGCTCGAGCTCGCGGTACCGGTCGGTCGAGGCCAGCGACGTGTCGTGGTAGCTGAGGGCGTTGGAGGCCAGCACGCCGACGCCCACCGCCAGCGCGGCCGCGGCCCCCAGCCACCGGACATGCGTCCGGGCCAGGGCCGCAGGCACGAGCAGGGCAAGGGTCGGGATCACGGGGGCGGCCACGGCGTAGGCCTTGGCGTCGATCCAGGGCGTGCCGCGCGCGACGAGGATCACGGCCGCCGGCACCGAGAGGGCGGCGTAGCCGAGCAGCGGCCAGCAGCGCCGGCGCCACAGCCAGGCCGCGCTGATCGCGGCACACAGGAGCGTGAGGGCGATGAGGATGTCGGTGGCCGCGACGCCGGCGCCGGTGGGCTCGACGCGGTATTCGCGGGCGATCCACACCCCCGCGGCCTGGAGCGCGTCGAGCGGGCGGATGAGGCTGCCGAGCGGGACCACCTGGTCGTTCAGGACCCCGGACGCGCTGGTCACGTACGTGCCGAGCTGCAGCAGCGACGGCAGCGCCAGGAGGACGACCGCGGCCAGGAACGCCGCCGCCGGCGCCAGCAAGGCGGCCCGGCGGCCCGGACCCGCCGCGCGCCAGGCCAGCCACAGCGCCGCCAGCGCCGCCGGCCCCAGCCACAGCGCGAAACCCGGCCCGACCGCGGCGATCCCGCCCGCGCCGGCCACCGCGATCGGCAGCGCCGCGCGGGCGCCGGCGCCCGCGCGCACGTCGGCCGCGTAGCGCCAGACCGTGCCGGCCAGCAGCGGCACGAAGGTCGCGCCGAGCACCTCCTTGACCTGGCCTTGGAGCGCGAACCCGAAGAGCAGCGCCGGCTGGGCGCCGATCACGGCCACCGCCGCCGCCATCCAGCCGCGGGAGACCGCCGGACGGACGAGCGCGTAGAGGGAGAGCGCCAGCATGCCGCCGGCCACCGCGAGGAACGGCTGCCACAGCCACGGCACCGGCTGGGCCAGGAGGTCCGACGCCGCTCCGGCCAGCGTGTTGCCGCCCGACGGGTAGGCCGTGTCGAAGTACTGGGCGGTGATCGTCGTCGCCGCCGACGGCGCGCCGGTCACGAAGTCCGCGCCCTGGGCCAGGAAGTGGTCGGCGCCGAGCCAGTGGATGGCCGCGGTGGTGTCGGCGCCGTAGGCGGCCCAGGTCGGGCGGCCGGCCAGGATCACCACGGCGGCAAACGCGACGTAGGCGCCGGCGCCGGCGAGCGCCGGCCAGAGGGTCTCGCGGGAGATCGCCCGCAGACGCCGCCACCCGATCGGGAAGCCGGCTGCGCCGACCAGGACGACCACCCACGGCGTCAGCTCGGCGGTCGCATCCAGCCGGGTCGTGAGCTGCGTGACGCACATGAGCAGCGCGAACCCCAGCGGCACGACGAGCGCGCCAGGGATGCGGCGCCCCGCCGCGCGCTCCACCAGCAGCCCCGCGCCGAGCGAGAGCACCGCCAGCAGCGCCGGCTGCAGCCCGACCGCCGCGATGTAGGTCACGGCCGCGGCGCTCAGGCGTCGGGCGCCCGCGGCGCCGCGACGTCACGGCCGGCGTCGCGGCGCAGGCCGAGGATCGAGAGCAGGAACGAGGTGAAGAACGTCTGGATGCCCACGATGAGCAGTGCCGCGCCGAGCACGGCGATCCGCTGCTCGGCCAGCGCCCCGAAGCCGCGGTCGATCCAGATCCAGATGATCGCGCCCTCGATGACCGCGCCGGCGGCGGCGAGCAGGCCGCCGAGCAGGAGCCCGTGCTCGAGCCGGAACCGGCGCCGCGCCCGGTCGAACCACGGGTCGCGCTCGCCCATGAAGTACGTGCCGTAGGCGTGGGCGCACAGGCCGAGGCCGCAGACCTGCGCGCCGACGACGAACAGGAGCGCGCCGCCGACCATCGCGTGCACGTCCCAGGTGCGGCCGAACAGGTCGATCTGCGTCAGCGAGGTGAGCATCACGAGGGCGCCGAGCAGGCTCATGACCGCGCCCGGCACGATGAACAGGTGCGTCGGGCTGTGCACGAGCAGGAAGCGCAGGTGCCGCCAGCCGTCCCGGAAGCTCGACAGCTTCGACTCGCCGCCGCGCGGGTGGTAGTCGATCGGGAACTGGCGGATGTCGAGGTCGGCCTTCGCTGCCCGGATGACCATCTCGGAGGCGAACTCCATGCCGGTGGTGCGCAGGTCCAGCGCGGGCAGCGCGCTGCGGCGCACGGCGCGCATGCCGCAGTGGGCGTCGCGCACGCCGGTCTTGTAGAGGACGTTGAGGAAGCCGCTGAGCACCGGGTTGCCGATGTAGCGGTGATGCCACGGCATCGCCCCGGGCTGGATGTTGTCCATCCGGTCGCCCATCACGAGGTCGGCGCCGTCGTCCAGCTCCCGGACGAAGTTGGGGATCTCGTTGAAGTCGTACGTGAGGTCGGCGTCGCCCATGACGATGTAGTCGCCCCGGGCCGCCGCGAAGCCGGCCAGGTAGGCGCTCCCGTAGCCGCGGCGCGGCTCGAGCACGACCCGGGCCCCGGCGGCGGTGGCGAGGGCGGCGCTGCCGTCGTCGGAGTCGTTGTCGGCGACCACGACCTCCCCGGCGATGCCGGCGTCGTCGAGCGCGCGGCGGGCCGCGGCGACGCAGGCCTCGATGTTCTCGGCCTCGTTCAGGCAGGGGATGACCACCGAGACGCGCAGGCGCTGGTCCGCGGCCGGTTCGACGCCGACGGGTGTGGTGGTGGCAGTGCTCAACGGATGGGGTTCCGGTTCCTGCTGCTACAACGCGCGACGGAGCGAAAGGTCGCGCGAAAGGCGAAATGGCAGCTCGCGACGGGAGGATCCTATCGGACCGTCTGGCAACCTCTCGCCCCCGTGCCCCGCCGGATCTGCATCGTCTACGACTGCCTCTTCCCCCACACCGTGGGCGGGGGCGAGCGGTGGTACCGCTCGCTGGCCGCGCGCCTGGCGGCCGAGGGGCACGACGTCACCTACCTGACGCTGCGCCAGTGGGACCGGGGCACGGACCCCGACTTCGACGGCGTCCGGGTCGTGACGGCCGGGCCGCGGATGGCGCTCTACGCCGGGCCGCGCCGCCGCATCCTGCCCCCGCTGGTGTTCGGCGCCGGCGTGCTCTGGCACCTGCTGCGCCACGGGCGTCGCTACGACGCGGTCCACACCGCCTCTTTCCCCTATTTCTCGCTGGTCGCGGCGGGGCTGGCCCGCCGGCGCGGGCGCTACCGGCTCGTCGTGGACTGGCTGGAGCTGTGGAGCCGTGAGTACTGGCACGGCTACCTCGGCCGCGCCGGGGGCGAAGTCGGCTACCGGATCCAGCGGCTCTGCACGCTGATCCCCCAGCAGGCGTTCTGCCTGTCGCGCCGCCACGCCCAGCGGCTGGAGCAGGAAGGCGGCCCGCGCGCCGTCACCGTGCTCGAGGGCCTCTACGCGGGACCAACGGCGCCCGCCGCGCCGCAGCCGGCCGAGCCGGTGGTCCTGTTCGCCGGCCGCCACATCCCCGAGAAGCGGGTCCCGGCGCTCGTGCGGGCCTTCGCCGCCATCGCCGCCGAGGCGCCCGAGCTGCGGTGCGAGATCCTCGGCGACGGCCCGGACCGGCCCGAGGTCCTGGCGCTCATCGCCGCGTCGGGGCTCGAGGGCCGGATCTCGGCTCCGGGCTTCGTGCCCACCGAGCGCGTCGAGGCCGCGATGGCCACGGCGCTTTGCCTCGTGCTGCCGTCCTCGCGGGAGGGGTACGGGCTCGTCGTGGTGGAGGCCGCCGCCTGCGGCACCCCGAGCGTCGTGGTCGACGGGCCCGACAACGCCGCGGTCGAGCTCATCGCGCCCGGGGAGAACGGGGTCGTCTCCCCCACGGCGTCGCCGGAGGACCTCGGCGCGGCGATCCTCGCCGTCCGGGCGGGCGGCCCGGACCTGCGAGAGCGGACGGCCGCGTGGTATGCCGCGAACGCGGAGCGGCTGTCCTTGGAGTCCTCGCTCGGAACGGTCGCGGCAGCCTACGCGCAGCCCTGAGCAGCTCAGCGCCGCACGAGGCGCAGCGCGATCACGTTCTCCGCTCCGGGCTCCTCTGGCGGCGCCTCCTGCATCTCGCGCGTGCCGATCACGGTGAGTGCCGGGCCCAGGAAGCGGCCCGGGCGCAGCCGCGCAATCGGGCCCGGCAGCGTGCGGCGCATCTGCTGCTGCAGGGCGGGAGCGGATCCGCGGCGCCACATGATCCGCTCGGCCACGTCGAACGCGCCGCCAGCCAGGAGCCGCGCGGCCAGCGTCTCGGCCGAGTAGTGGCGGTAGAAGAACAGCGGCTCGCCCTCGTAGCGCTGGCCGTAGAGGTCCGCCTCCACGAACTCGTCGCGCGGCGCCGCCGCGAAGGGCACGGTGATCGCCACGGTCCCCCCGGGGCGCACGACCCGGGCGAGCTCGGCCAGGGCCGCCGCGTCACCGTCGCCGGGGATGTGCTCGATCACCGACACGCTGTACGCGGCGTCGAAGCTCGCATCCGGGTAGGGGAGGGCGGTGGCGTCGGCCGCCTCGAGGGCGAGCTGCCCGTACCGCCGCCCGCGGGGATCGGCGGCCGCGACGAGCGCGCGCCACGCCTCCACCTCGGCGGCCCACAGGTCGGTCGCCACAACCGTCGCCGGCGTGTGCCGGGCCAGCCAGCAGGCGAGCAGCTTGGGCGACGAGATGTCGAGGATCCGCCCGGCCCCCGCCATCGCCGCGCCCGCCCAGGGAAGCTCGACCACCCGATCGACGTCGAGCGGGGTCCACAGCCGGTCCAGGGCCGGCCGAACCGACCCTGGGCGCAGCCCGGCGAGCCCGAGGTCGAGACTCTCGCGCACGAGGCTCCGCACCGTGGGGCGCGCCGCGCCCGGCGCGCGGTCCGAGGTCGGAACGGGCATTCAGACGGCGGTCGCCGTGAGCTCGACGTTCGTGGCGATGCGGTTGAGGCCCGGGACCGCTGCCAAGCCCCGATTCGCTCCGTAGATCGCCCCCGCGAAGCGTGTCGCCGCCCGGCCCGTGAGCCCGAGCGGCAGGAGGTTCGCATAGGCCGCCTGGGTCACCGCGAAGCCGTGGCGGCGGACGAGGGCCTGGGCCGATGCGAGGTCGTAGAGGCGGTCGTCCGGGAACATGCCGTGGTAGTAGAGCCCGGCCCGCTTCGCGATCGCCTCGAGGTACGAGCGGCGGTTCGGCAGCTTGTAGACGTAGAGGGTGCCGCCCGGGCGCAGGACGCGGTGCAGCTCGTCCAGGCTCGCGTCGGGATCGCCCACGTGCTCGAGGACGCCGCAGCTCAGCACGGCATCGAACTCGCCGTCCTCGTACGGCAGCGCGACCGGGTCGGAGCTGAGGTAGGCCTCCCGGCCCGGGAAGCGCTCGAGCGGCGCCAGGCCGTCAGCCTCGAGGTCGTCCTGGTAGTCGAACGCGCTGACGTCGAGCCCGCGGCTGGCCAGCAGGCTGGTCATCTGCCCATAGCCGCAGCCCCAATCCAGGATCCGGCCGGGCCGGTCGGCGGCGATGCGGTCGGCGATCGCCCGGTACTCGCGCTGCTGGGGCTCGGACCGGAGGTTGACATCGTCGCCGCGGGGGATGGCCTCCCCCTTCTCGGTCAGCGTTCCGCGGAGCACGCGATCACGCTAGCAGCGCCCGGCGGGCCGCCAGCGCCCGCCCGTAGCTCGCGAGGGTCCCGGCCGCCGTGGCCTCCCAGGTGAACGTCGCCGCCCGCCGCGGGCCCGCGGCACGCAGGCGGGCGGCCTCGGCCGGATCGTCCAGGAGCCGGCGCATCGCCGCCGTCATGGCCGGCACGTCGAGCGGATCGAAGGTGAGCGCAGCGTCACCGGCGACCTCGCCCAGCGAGCTCGCGGAGGAGCACGCCACCGGCACGCCGCGCTGCATGGCCTCGAGCACCGGGAGCCCGAACCCTTCGTACAGGGACGGGAAGACGACCGCATCGGCGGCGGCATGGAGCGCGTCGAGGTCCTCGGCGTTCACCCAGCCAGGGAAACAGACGGTGTCGCCCACGCCCAGCGCCGCGGCGCGGTCGCGAAGTTCCGCTTCGTGGGGCGTCGGGTAGCCGGGGATCACGAGTGCCGGGCGCGGCGCCGGCAGGGCGGCGTAGGCCTCGAGGAGCCGGGTGAGGTTCTTGTGGGGCCGCTTGGCCGACGGGCTGAGGAGCATCGGCCCTGGCGGGATGCCGAGGGCGGCCCGGCGCTCGGAGGTGAGCGCCGGGGCCCGGCCCGGCGCTCCGCCAGCGCCGAGCCACACGACGTCGATCCGCTCGCTCGGCACGCCGAGGAGCGAAACCAGGTCGGCAGCCGTGCTGTGCGAATCGGCGATGACCCGATGCGAGCGCCGGGCCGCCAGCGGCACGAGCGCGCGCATCGCCAGCCCCCGGACCCCGAAATGCGCGTCCGGGACCCGCAGGTAGTTGAGGTCGTGGATCGTGGCGACACGCACCGCGGCGCCCCGCCACGGCGCGGTCCCCCCCAGGCTGTGGAGAACGTGGACGCGCGCTCGCGACGCCAGGCGCGGGAGGAGGGCCTGCTCCCCCCGCACCCACTCCGTCCGTCGGCGAGCCCGGACCGGAACGGTGACGGCGGGGAGATCGCCGTCCCACGGCCCGGGCGTCCCGGCCGCCTCGCGGTTGACGAACGCGGTGAACTGGACCTGCGGCGCCGCCGCGACCAGGCGCGGGATGAGCTCCCGGGCGTAGGTCTCCATGCCGCCCGTCTCGCCCGGCACGAGGAAGATGAGGTTCAGGCCGACGCGCAGGCCCGCCGGGAGCGCGGTCACGCGGTCCGCGCCATCGGGGACCGGCGCGCGATCGCGCCGAGGCCGGGCAGCAGCCCCCACGCCCGGGGCCAGACGGCGGCTCCGAGCACGCAGGCTGCCGCCCCGCATCCGACGCTGAGCGCGATGGCGCCCGCCGCGGTTCCGCCGTCGCCGGCCACGAGCCGCACGACCGCGAACACCCCGAGGGGGAGCACGGCGGGCACGACGTCGGCGAGGAGGCGCACGCCGCCGGCCGCGGCAGCGCCACCGAGGACGGCGATCCACCCGACGGCCAGCACGAGCACGGCCACGGCGGCCTGGGCTGCGGCCACTTCGAGGGTGTCGCCCTGAGCCGCCGCCGCCGCCGCCCCCATGACGGCCACGGAGGCCGCGGCCGCCGCGGCCAGGCGTGGCTCCCGCCCAAGCCCGACCGAGCTGGGCCACAGGAACAGCACGACCGCGTTGGCCGCGGCGAGCACCGTGAAGATCGTCAGGACGTCGTGGAGCGTCGCGACGCGGCCGGCACCCAGCGAGTCGGCGAGGAGGGCGTCGAGCACCGGCTCCCCGAAGGCGACGCCGGCAGCCATCAGGAGCCCGACCGACACGATCCCGACGGGGACGACGCGGTCGAGGTAGTCCGTCGCCGCGCGGGCGCCGTCGCGGGCCAGGCCGGCCACGAGCGTCGGGAGGGTCACGAGCGAGCCCGAGGCGACGGTGACGGTGAGCGCAGCGTTCACGAGGAAGTACGCATACGTGTAGGCGGTCACCTCGCCGGGCCGGGGGGAGACCGCCGCCAGCGCGAGCAGGAGCTGGAGCTGCCAGGCCAGCGGCACCGCGGCCATCAGGAGCAGCACGCGGGTCAGCCGCCACTGCTCGCGCTCCGCCAGCATCGCCGGGCGCTCGGCCACCCGGATGCCGAAGCCGGCCAGCACCCGGTGGTGGGCCGCCGCGAGCGCGACCGCCCCGAGCAGCGCCGCCACCGGGAGCCCCAGCGCGCCGATCGTCTCCAGCAGCGGTGCCGCCGCGGCGCAGGCGCCGGTGGCGCAGGCCGCGTAGATGACCGCGGAGGTGCGGAAGCGGTTTGTCGCCGCCAGCACCGCCGAGCACCCGGCCGAGCGCACCTGGAGGTAGCCGGCCGGGGCGAGGATGGCCATGGACGCGGCGAACGTCGCGCGCGCGCCGGCGTCGAGCGTGCCGGAGAGGAGGACGACGATCGCCGGCGTCACGACCGCGGTGACGACGGCCGCCACGACCCCGACGAGCGCCGTTCGCGACGCCGTCTCGGCGGCCCGGGCCCGGAAGGCCTCCTCGGGCGTCGTGGCCCCGAACAGCGGCACGAGGCTCGAGCGCGTCGCCCCGGCCAGCAGCGCCACGACGAGGAAGAGCGAATAGGCCGCGATGACCGCATCGGCCGTCGTGCCGCCGCCGGCGATGAGCACGAGCAGCAGCGACTGCGCGGCGCCGGTGACCGCGACGACCAGGAGGGCGGCCGAGCTCACGAGGCTGTCGCGCTTCGGGCGGCCGGACGCGTCGACGAGGGGCCGACCTGCCGCAACGCCGGGAGCCGGCGTCCCGCCGCCTGTGGAGCCGGGGCCGCCCGGGATGACGGACCCGCGAGGCATGGCGCTCACGCTACCAGCGCCCTGGCGCGGCTCGCCTCGCGCACCCCTGAACGCCGGCGACATTCCCGGCCCCGGGCGGCTCGCGAAGCACGTCGAAGCGATCGCCCGGGTACCGTCCGCGCCGTGAGCTACTTCGACTGGCACGAGGAGCCCGGCTACGCGCAAGACGTGCTGCGCCACATCCCGCCGGGAGCCCGCGTGCTCGACGTCGGCGCCGGCACCGGCTGGATCGCCGACCACGTGACCGACTACACCGGAATCGACGGGTCACCGGACGCCGTGGCCCGCGCCGCCGGCCGGGGGCGCAACGTCCGCCTCGGCGACGCCGACGCCGGCCTGCCCGTCCCCGACGCCGACTTCGACGTCGTGATCCTCAAGGACGTGCTGGAGCACGTCGCCGACCCGGTCGCGCTCGTGCTCGAGGCGCGCCGGGTCCTGCGTCCGGGCGGCACCGCGTTCGCCTCGTCGCCCGACGCCCAGCGCTGGGTCTGGGACGACTACACCCACCGCCGCCCGTTCACGCGGGCCGCCTACCGCCGGCTGTTCAGCGACCAGGGCTTCGAGGTGCAGGCCGCCGGATTCGAGTCGGTCATGCCGGGAATCGGGATCGTCTCCGGGTTCACGCGCCGTCGCCGGCGGCCGCGGACGCTCAACGCGCTGGCCGCCCTGCCGATCGTGCGTCGCAACGTCTGGATCCTCGCCCGGCGCCCTGCCGGCTGAGCCCGCAGTCGCAGTCCCGCCCGGGATGAGCGAAACTTCGCTGTCGCGGACGAGTTGAGGGTTCAGACGTGCCGCGCCAGCCATGACCGCCGATCGCGCCCACCCCCGCCCTGCTCCGGCGCCTGGAGCCCCGCCGCCGCTCCCGGCCACCGTCGAGGTGCTCGGGCTCCCCATGGCGCTGATCGACTACGGCGCGACGCTCGACTGGATCGACGGCACGATCGCCGCCCGGGAGCGCGGGTACGTCTGCGTCGCCCCGGTCCACACCGTGATGATGTGCCGGGAGGACCCGGAGTTCCGCGCCGCCGTCCTGGGGGCGTCGCTCATCGTGCCCGACGGCCAGCCGGTGGTGTGGGCCATGCAGGCGCTCGGGGATGGCCGCCCGTCGCGGGTCTATGGCCCGGACCTCATGGCGGCGGCGTTCGCCCGCGGCGCCCAGACCGGCCGGCGCATGTTCCTCTACGGCGGCCGCAACGAGGGGGCGCTCGTCCAGCTCACGCTCAACCTGCGCCGGCGGTTCCCGGGCATCCAGATCGTGGGCGGCCACTCGCCGCCGTTCCGGCCGATGACGCCGGCCGACGACGCGCGGGTCGCCGAGGAGATCAACGCGTCCGGGGCCGAAATCGTCTGGGCCGGGATCGGAGTGCCCAAGCAGGAGAAGTGGATGGCGCGGCTGCGCGGCCAGCTCGAGGCGCCCGTGCTCGTCGGCGTGGGCGCGGCCTTCGACTTCCACGCGGGGCTCGTGCCCCAGGCGCCGCCGCGCCTGCAGCACCTCGGCCTCGAGTGGGCGTTCCGCCTCGCCCACGAGCCCCGGCGCCTGTGGCGGCGCTACCTGCGCTACAACCCGCGCTTCGTCGCGGGCTTCGCGCGGCAGTACGGTCGCACGCTGGGCCCGGCCCGGCGCGGGCGCTGACCGCGCCGGCGCGCCCCGCGCCGCTGCGATGACCGACGCCTACGACCCCGACAACCTGCTCGACCGCCGCACCGCGGCCGCCACGCTCCAGGCCCACTACGGCCACGCCGAGGCCCGCGAGTCCGCGCTGCTGGCCCGGCGCCTGGGGCTGACCGGCGGCACGGCCCTGTCGGTCGGCTGCGGCTGGCGCCCCGGCCGCCACCTCTTCCCGGCGCCCGCCTGGCGGCTCCTCGCCAACGACCTGCGGCCCGAGCGCGCCGCCCACGCCGTGGCGTCCGGCGCGGCCGACGCCGCAGTCGGCGGCAGCGCGACGGCGCTCGAGCTGCCGGACGCCAGCGTCGACGTGGTGCTCGAGCGCCTGGTCCTGCACCACGTGGCCTTCGGCGGCTCGGTGGCCGCCGCGCTCGCCGAGGCGGCCCGCGTCCTGCGGCCTGGCGGGGCCCTCGTCGCCGTGGAGCCGAACGCGTGGCACCCGGTCGGCGCCGCCCTGGCCGGCGCGAACCGGCTCGGGCTCGGCCCCGCGGTCCACGGCACGGCCGACGACATCCCGCTCTCGCCGCGCACCCTCGCGGCCGATGCGCGCGCCGCCGGCCTGGCGCCCGAGATCCTCGGCGTGACGTATTCGTGGCGGCGGCTCCCGCGCGGCCTGCAGCGGGCGCTCCACACACTCGACGCGCCCCTCGGGGCGCGCCCGCGCAGCGCGGCGCTCGCCCACACCATCCTGCTCATCGGCCGCAAGCCGGTACTCTCCGCCGCCCAATGAACCGCGTGCTCGTCACCGGAGGGGCCGGCAGCATCGGAGCCGCCGTCGTGCGGCGGCTGCTGCGCGACCCCAACTACGAGGTGCGGGTGTCGGACCGCCGGGAGGCGCCGACCTGGATGCGGGAGGGCTGCGAGGTCCACACCGGCGACCTGCGCCAGCTCTCGGAGGCCCGCAAGGCGACCTCCGGCTGCTCGCACGTCGTGCATCTCGCCGCGATGGTCGGCGGCATCGGGAGCGTGCACCGCACGCCCCACACCCTCATGGAGGTCAACCACGAGGTGTCGAGCGCCGTCATGCGCGCGGCGCTGGACCGCGGCCTGGAGCGGTTCGTCTACGTCTCCTCGAACACGGTGCTGGAGCGGGCGACCGTCTTCCCGACGCCCGAGTCCCACCTCGCCGACTGCCCGCCGCCGCACGGCGCGGACGGGATCTCGAAGCTGTTCGGCGAGCTCGCCGTCCGGGCCGCCCACGCCGAGCACGGCCTCCCGTTCACGATCTGCCGGCCCTTCAGCGTCTACGGACCCGGCGAGCTGCCCGCCGCCGAGCCTGGCGTCGCGCACGTCGTCCCCGACCTCGTCGGCAAGGCCATCGAGCGGCCGGTGCCGCTGCCGATCTTCGGCTCCGGGCGCCAGACCCGCACCCCGACCTTCGTCGACGACGCCGCCGACGGGATCGTCGTGGCCATGGCGGCGCCCGAGGGGCTCGACGAGGACTTCAACCTCTGCGGCGGCCGCGAGGTGACGGTGGCCGAGCTCGCCGCGATCGTGTGGACGGCCTGCGGCCACGACCCCGAAGCGCTCGAGCTCGCGCCCGCCGCCCCCTTCGCCTTCGACGCCGAGCGCAGCGCGCCGAGTCCCGCCAAGGCCCGCGACCGGCTCGGCTGGACCGCCCCGACCCCGCTGGAAGCTGGCATCGCGACCACCGTGGCCTGGCTGCGCGAGCGGATCGGGGCATCCCCGGCGACGGTGCCCGCGTGAGCCCCCGCGCACTCATCACGGGCATCACCGGCCAGGACGGGTCCTACCTCGCCGACCTGCTCCTCGAAAAGGGGTACGAGGTCCACGGCATGGTCCGGCGCGCCTCGACCGAGAAGTTCGAGCGCATCGAGCACATCCGCGACCGCATCACGCTGCACCAGGGCGACCTTCTCGACCAGCGCTCCCTGGTCGACACCATGCGGGCGTCGCGACCGCACGAGATCTACAACCTCGCGGCGATGTCGTTCGTCGCGACCTCGTGGATCCAGCCGACGCTCACCGCCGAGTTCACCGGCGTCGGCGTCACCCGGATGCTCGAGGCGATGCGCGAGACCTGCCCCGAGGCGCGCTTCTACCAGGCCTCGTCGAGCGAGATGTTCGGGAAGGTGCTCGAAGTTCCCCAGACCGAGACGACGCCGTTCTACCCCCGCTCCCCCTACGGCGTCGCGAAGGCCTACGGGCACTTCATCACGGTCAACTACCGCGAGTCCTACGACCTGCACGCGTCGAGCGGGATCCTGTTCAATCACGAGTCCCCCCGCCGCGGGCTCGAGTTCGTGACCCGCAAGATCACCTGGCACGCCGCCGCGATCAAGCTCGGGCTCGCCAGCGAGGTCCGGCTCGGCAATCTCGACGCCGAGCGCGACTGGGGCTACGCGCTGGACTACGTCGAGGCGATGTGGCTGATGCTCCAGCAGGACGAGCCCGACGACTTCGTCGTGGCCACCGGGACGTCCAACTCGGTGCGGGAGTGCGTGGAGATCGCGTTCGACCAGGCCGGGATCGCCGTCGAGGACCACGTCGTGATCGACCCGGCGTTCCAGCGCCCGGCCGAGGTGGACCACCTCATCGGGAACCCCGCCAAGGCCGCGGCCAAGCTCGGGTGGACGCCCCGCACCAGCTTCGAGGAGCTGATCCGCCTGATGGTGGACGCCGACCTCGCCGCGCTCTCGCGCTAGGGCCAGCTACTCGCTGGCGGCCCCCGCCGAGGCGAGCGCCGGCTGCGCGCGGAACCAGTCCACCGTGCGGCGCAGCCCCTCCTCGAGCGGCACGCGCGCCTCGAAGCCGATCAGTGACCGGGCCCGGCTCACGTCGAGCACCCGGCGCGGCTGCCCGTCGGGCTTGCTCGGATCCCAGGCGAGCTCGCCGCGGAAGCCGGTCGCCCGGGCGATCGTCTCGGCCAGTTCCCGGATCGACGTCTCCGCGCCGGTCCCGATGTTCACCGGGTCGGAGGTGCCGAGCCGCTCTGCGGCCAGGATCAGGGCACGGGCGGCGTCGTCGACGTAGAGGAACTCCCGCGAGGCGCTGCCCGAGCCCCACAGCTCGACGGCGGCGTCGCCGCGGGCCTGCGCCTCGACGAACTTCCGGATGAGCGCCGGGATGACGTGGGAATCCTCGAGGTCGAAGTTGTCCCCGGGGCCGTAGAGGTTGACCATGAGCGGGACGCAGGAGTCGAAGCCGTACTGGCGCCGGTAGGCGTCGCTCATCACGAGCATCATCTTCTTCGCCAGCCCGTAGGGCGCGTTGGACTCCTCCGGGTAGCCGTTCCACAGGGCGTCCTCGGAGAACGGCACCGGCGTGAACTTCGGATAGGCGCACACGGTGCACGCCGACACGAGGCGGCGGGCGCCCGCCTGCCGGGCCTGCTCGAACACGTTGGCGACCATCATGAGGTTGTCGTAGACCAGCGGCGCGGGGTTGCGGCGGTTGAATCCGATGCCCCCCACGTTGGCCGCGAGGTGAATCACGATCTCGCCCCCGTCCAGCGCCTCGCGGGCCGCGCGCGGGTCGCGCAGGTCGTGCTCGGCCGAGCGCACGACGCGCACCTCGGCGCCCAGCGCCGCGAGATCGCGGACGACAACGCTCCCGAGGAAGCCGGCGCCGCCCGTCACGACGACGGGCGTGCCCTGCCAGTGCCGAGGGTCGGGATCCGCCGCCAGCGCGGCGGCGCGGGAGTCGGGTTCGGCCATCGGGGCTGATGCTACTCGTAGGCTTGCCCGGTGCCGCCGACCGTCGCGATCGTCTCCCTCGGGACGACTCCGGGCCTGCGCGTCGCCGACGCGGCGCTCGCCGCCGACCTCGAAGCCAGCGGCGTGCGCTGCCGCGTCCTGCGGATGCGGCTCGGCGCGGCGCGGCGCTTGCGGCGCCAGATCTCGATCACGGACGCCGTCGAGAGCGTCGCCGCCGCCCGCGTGGCCCGGGCGGCCCGAGGCGCCGATGCGGTGATCCTGTCGACCTCCACCGCAGCGTTCTTCCCCCGCCCGTCGGTTCCCTACGCCATCCGGTTCGACGCGCCCGCGGCGGCAACTCGCTCCGGCGCCGCCGGCGCCTGGCAGCGCGCGGCCGAGCGCCGGGCCTTCCGCGCGGCGCCGCTGCTGCTTCCCTACGGCGAGGCAGCGGCGGCAGCCGCCGCCGCGGTCCTGGGCGGCCGCGCCGCGGGTCCCGGTGCCGCCGGCGGCGAGGCCGGGGGCGCCCCGCGGATCATCCCCGTCCCGGTCGCCGTGGAGGCCGCCCCGCCCGCGCCGGCCCGGGACATCGCCGCCATCGCCTACGCGGCCTACCCGCGGCTGCGCCGGCTCGAGCTGCTCGCCGCGGCCTGGGCGCGGCTCGGGCCTCAGGCCGGGCCGTTCGTGGTCGCCGGGCTCCCGCCGGAGGCCGGCCGGGCCTACCTCCGCGCGCACGGCGTGGCCGAGCCGCCCGGCCTCGAGTGGGCCGGAGAGCTGCCGCGCTCGGCCTGGCTCGCCCGGCTGGCCCGCAGCCGCAGCTTCGCGAGCGCCGCCGCCCGCGAGGGCCATGGCCAGGCCGCACTCGAGGCGCTGGCCGCCGGGGCGCCGGTCGCCACCACTGCCGCGGCCGGCGCCTACGAGGCGCCGCGGCTGCTCGAGCGGATCGACCCGGGCCTCGTCGCGGCCGCTGCGACGCCGGACGCCCTCGCCGCGGCCTGGGAGCGCGCGCTGCGTCCGGCCACCGCCGCCGCGCTCGCCGCCCAGGCTCCCGCTCTGCTCGCCCCCCTCCAGCCCGCGGCCGTCCGCCGGGTCGTGGCCGAGCAGGTGCTGCCGGCCCTCGGGCTCGCCGCGCGCGGCTGACGCGCCGCCGG